>Ga0224513_10000797_pt1 | contig 12546 bp, 10 predicted proteins | sample SF_May12_sed_USG_5_FD_169109 | JGI IMG/M metagenome (GOLD analysis project Ga0224513, IMG submission 169109) | Sediment microbial communities from San Francisco Bay, California, United States - SF_May12_sed_USGS_21 | ecosystem: Environmental > Aquatic > Marine > Sediment | place: USA... | reverse complement strand
ATCACGTCGGGCGTGATATCGGCGAGAAAACCAAGCCGTCCGCGGTTGACGCCGAGAATCGGGGTACCTTTCTCCCGAGCGAGACGGCTGGCGTATAACATCGTGCCGTCTCCACCGATCGCGACAATCAGGTCCGCGTTATTGCAGAGCTCCTCCTCGGCAATGCGCACGACCGGCAGGGCTAATGCAAGGGCTTCGGCTGCGAACACTTTCACGCCGGCTTTAATCAAATGGGCAGCCAGCGTCCGCATCGGCTCGGCGACCCGTATGTCGGTCTGCCGGCCCACCAAAGCGATATTCTGGAATTCATGGTTCATTTGCTGATTGTTGCAGACCCTTGACCGACCGCCAAGCCGTTGTTCGTGTTCTGTCCTGCCAGTTTGTGCGAATTCAGAGTCAGCAGATTGCGCCACGGCAAGGCGCGGTTCGCTGGCAATATCCGGCATATGGGCAAGGACCGCAACGCCGCAGGGGCGCAATCTGTTGACTCCCTTCGGGCACGCCCGTCAAAGCCCCTGGCCGCGTTATGTCGCTGGGCAATGGCCATACCAGTGCCTGCACGACATGCCTTGCCAAAGGCTTTGACGAACGTGCTGAAATTGCACAAACTGGCAGGACAGAACACTTACGTTTCTTCAGGATGTCAGCAGAAGTAAGCAAATCTTTACCTAGCGATCGCGGTCAACACCTGTTGCGCGTTCTGATTCAGCGCTATATACGCGATGGTCAGCCCGTTGGCTCGCGTACGCTGTCCAAGGACTCCGGCCTCGATCTCAGCCCCGCGACGATTCGCAACGTGATGTCGGACCTCGAAGATATGGGTCTCGTTTCTGCGCCGCATACGTCTGCGGGCCGGGTACCAACGCCCCAGGGGTACCGGATGTTCGTCGATACGCTCGTGCGCTATCGCCGCCCAGACAGCAGCGATATTCAGCGCATCCGCCAAAAACTCAAGGGGGAGTACGACAATCCCGGCGCGCTGGTGAGCACGGTGTCCAGCATGTTGTCCGAGTTTACGAGCATGGCCGGTGTGGTCACGGTGCCTCGCGCACCGAGGGTCGCGCTGCGCCAGATCGAGTTTCTGCCGTTATCGGAAAATCGTGTGCTGGTCATCCTCGTCATCAACGACACGGAAGTACAAAATCGTATCTTGCACACGGACCGTAATTACACGGCCTCGGAACTACAACACGCGCAGAATTACATCAATCAACACTATGCCGGCACGGACTTGCACACGGTTCGGGAGAAATTGCTCGAGGATCTCGACAAGACTCGTGATTCGATCAACCAGGCGATGCACGACATTATCGCGGTCGCCCACGCAGCGATTGACAAGGCCGAACATCCCGACGAGGAGTATGTGCTGGCAGGTGAAACCAAGCTCATGGATTTCGCCGAATTGTCGGATGTCGAGACCTTACGGCGCATATTCGAGGCGTTTTCGCACAAACGCCTGATCCTCGATTTGCTGGATCGGAGCATCAATGCTGACGGCGTACGAATATTCATAGGCGAAGAGTCTGGATACGGCATTTTCGACGATTGCAGCGTTGTCACGGCGCCGTATCATGTCGACGACGATACGATCGGCGTGCTTGGTGTCATCGGTCCGACGCGCATGGCCTATGACCGGGTTGTTCCTATCGTCGACGTGACGGCGAGACTGCTTGAATCCGCATTGAGCCACGGCAACCAGAGCTAGCCCGAAAAAAAAACCCCCGAATCGCTTGATATTTCTGCGCCGGTCCCCACACTCCGCAGATCTATTTTGCAAAGGCTGCCTGTCTTGCAGCTAACGTACTGATTTGGAGCATTAAATGAACGCCGAACGCCCCAACGAGGCTATCGACGATACGCAAGAAGAGACACCGGAGGTTGAAGCCGGTGCCGATGTGGCCGAAGAAGCGGTCGAGCCCGCAGACGAGCTGGCAGCTGCACAAGCCAAGGCGGACGAGAATTGGGAGCGCTACGTGCGTGCCGCGGCCGAGCTGGAAAACGTACGCAAGCGTGCATCGCGTGACGTCGCGAACGCGCACAAGTATGCGCTGGAGCGCTTCGGTAAGGAATTGCTTGCCGTCAAGGACACGCTGGAGATGGGGCTCGCTGTCGAAGATGCCACCGCCGAAAGCCTGCTCGAGGGAAGCAACGCAACGCTGAAGCTCCTGGGGACCACGTTGGAGCGTTTCGGGATTGTCGAGGTGGATCCCGCCGGTGAGCCATTCGACCCTGAACTCCACGAGGCCATCAGCATGCTGCCCTCAGACAACGTCGAACCGGGTTCGGTGGTCGACGTCGTACAGAAGGGATACACGCTTAATGGGCGGCTTTTGCGCCCGGCGATGGTAATCGTGGCGTCGGAATGAGTTCGGTCGGTCACATTTGGTGCTTGAAAGGTCGGGACGAGACCCCACCTATCAGCCAGTTTTAGAGAATTCCAACAGAATTTGGAGCAAGAAATAATGGCTAAGGTTATTGGTATTGACCTGGGTACGACTAACTCCTGCGTAGCAGTGATGGAGGGCGGTACGCCCAAGGTCATCGAGAATAGTGAGGGCGATCGAACGACGCCGTCGATTGTGGCATTCACCAAGGACGACCAGGTACTGGTAGGCCAGTCGGCCAAGCGCCAGGCGGTCACCAACCCGGCGAATACGCTGTTTGCCATCAAGCGCCTGATCGGCCGTCGTTTCGAAGACGACGTCGTCCAGCGCGACATCAAGATGGTGCCGTACACAATCACCAAGGCAGACAACGGCGATGCCTGGGTCGAGGCCCATGGCAAAAAAATGGCGCCACCCGAGATTTCGGCGCGTGTCTTGATGAAGATGAAGAAGACGGCTGAAGACTACCTCGGTGAAGAGGTCAAGGAAGCGGTGGTCACGGTTCCGGCCTACTTTAACGACTCGCAGCGCCAGGCGACCAAGGATGCCGGCAAGATCGCGGGCCTGGACGTCAAGCGCATTATCAACGAGCCGACAGCGGCTGCCCTTGCTTACGGCATGGACAAGAAGCGCGGCGACGCCAAGATCGCGGTCTTCGACCTTGGCGGCGGTACGTTCGACGTTTCAATCATCGAAATCGCCGAAGTAGACGGCGAGCATCAGTTCGAAGTGCTGGCCACGAACGGCGATACGTTCCTTGGCGGTGAAGACTTCGATATGCGGGTTATCGAGTATCTGACGTCCGAGTTTCAGCGCGAAAGCGGTGTCGACATCACGAATGACCCGCTCGCGATGCAGCGCCTGAAAGAAGCTGCCGAAAAAGCCAAGATCGAGCTCTCCTCGCAGCAGCAGACGGAAGTCAACCTGCCGTACATCACGGCTGACGCCAGCGGTCCGAAGCACCTCAATATCAAGCTGACGCGGGCCAAGCTCGAATCGCTTGTGGAGGAACTGGTTTCCCGAACGATCGCCCCCTGCAGGATTGCTTTGAAAGACGCAGGGCTCAAGGTGAACGAAATTAATGACGTGATTCTCGTCGGCGGCCAGACCCGCATGCCGAAGGTCTTTGAGGAAGTGCAGAACTTCTTCGGCAAGGAGCCGCGCCGTGACGTCAACCCGGACGAAGCGGTTGCGCTGGGTGCGGCAATCCAGGGTGGTGTGCTCGCGGGCGATGTCAAGGATGTACTGCTTCTGGACGTCACACCGCTGTCTCTTGGTATCGAGACGCTGGGTGGCGTAATGACCAAGCTGATCGACAAGAATACGACGATTCCGGCAAACGCGGAGCAGGTCTTCTCGACGGCCGACGACAATCAGACCGCCGTGACGATTCATGTCCTCCAGGGTGAGCGTGAGCGTTCGATGGACAATAAATCGCTCGGTCGCTTTGACCTCACCGATATTCCGCCGGCACCGCGAGGCCTGCCGCAGATCGAGGTTACGTTCGATATTGACGCCAACGGCATCCTGAACGTTTCGGCGAAGGATAAGGCAACGGGCAAGAGCCAGAACATCGTGATCAAGGCGTCGTCCGGCCTGTCCGATGACGAGATTGACAAGATGGTGTCCGATGCTGAAAGTCACGCGGAAGAAGATCGCAAGTTCCGCGAACTCGTCGATGCGCGTAACCAGGCCGATGGCCTGATCCATGCGGCGGAAAAAACCCTGGCTGAGATGGGTGAAAAGGCGACGCAGGAAGATCGACTTGCCATCGAGAACGCAATCTCCGACCTCAAGAAGGCGCTTGACGGAGACGAGAAGGAGCAGATCGAAACAAAGACTGCTGCACTCGGTGAGGCGTCCGGAACACTCGCGCAGAAGCTCTATGCAGAGCAGGCGGCGCAGGGTGAAAAAGGCGGGGACGGCGCAGCGACGGCAGACGATGACGTTGTCGACGCCGAATTCGAAGAAGTCGACAAAGACGACAAGTAAGCTTTAAAGGGTCAACCTTTAAGGGGTCGAACCGGTTTTCCAGCGCTTGCGAGGCAACGCCGGATAATCGGTTCGACCCCAAATAGCAGGTAAACATGGCAAAACGCGATTACTACGAAGTACTGGGTGTCTCGAAGTCGGCGTCGGGCGACGAGATTAAAAAGGCGTATCGGCGTCTTGCCATGAAGCATCACCCGGACAGGAACAAGGAAGACTCGGGGGCGTCCGAAAAGCGGTTCAAGGAGGCCAAGGAGGCCTACGAAGTTTTGAAGGATGCCGAGAAACGCGCTGCCTACGATCAATTCGGTCACGATGGGCTGAGAGGCGGCGCCGGCGGCCGCGGCGGTTTCGGTGCCGACGGCTTTGGGGACATTTTTGGCGATGTTTTCGGGGACATCTTCGGCGGTGGTCGTCGCGGTGGCGGAGGTCCGCAAGTGTTTCGTGGCGCGGATCTTGGCTACGAGCTCAAGCTTGACCTGGAAATGGCAGTCGCAGGCGATAGCGTCACGATCGATGTCCCGAGCCAGGTCGGCTGCGAAACTTGTGGTGGCAGCGGCGCCAAGAAAGGCAGCGACCCGGTCAAATGCTCGACCTGTGGCGGCGTCGGCCAGGTCCGAATGCAACAGGGCTTTTTCTCAATTCAACAGACCTGTCCGGTCTGTAAAGGTGCCGGAACAACGATTTCTGACCCGTGTACCGATTGTCACGGTCGCGGTCGCGTGCGCAAAACGCGTACCTTGTCGGTCAAGGTTCCTGCAGGCGTCGACGATGGTGACAGGATTCGTTTATCCGGCGAAGGCGAGGCAGGACGCAATGGTGGACCACCCGGCGACCTCTACGTCGAGATTCGCGTTAAGCCGCACAAGATCTTCGAGCGCGAAGGTTCGAATATTTCCTGTGAAGTGCCGGTCAGCATAGCCACGGCCACGCTGGGCGGTGAAGTTGAGTTGCCGACGCTCGATGGCAACGTGTCGCTCAAGATTCCTGGCGGAACTCAGTCAGGCAAGGTATTCCGCCTCCGTGGCAAGGGCGTCACGACAGTTCGTGATCATCGCAAAGGCGATCTGTTCGCCATGGTCGCCGTGGAGACGCCGGTCAATCTGACTGCGGAGCAGAAGGAATTGCTCGAGAAGTTTGATGAATCGTTGCGCAAGGGCGGCGAGAAGCACAGCCCACGCGCGGGTGGCTGGATAGACACCGTCAAGCGTTTCTTCGAGCGAATCAGCCCGTGATTCGTGTTGCGATAGCCGGCGCTGGTCGCATGGGAAAGGCTATCGAGGCTGGCCTGGATGGCCAGCAGGACATGGAGTTCGTCGGGTTCTGGGGTCGTGGTGACGATCTGGACGCGCTTATGAGTTCGGCCGATGTGGTTATTGACTTCAGCCTTCCCGACGGCACCGCAGAGGTGCTGGAGGCGGTCCTGCGCCAGAAGAAACCCCTGGTGTGTGGCGTCAGTGGGTTGAACGACACGCAGGTGGCTCGGCTTGACGAGGTTGCACGTTACGTGCCGCTGGTCTACGACCGAAACATGAGCCTCGGTATTGCGGTGCTCGAGCGATCGGTCCGGGAAGCGGCCGCGTCGCTTGGGGCGGGCTTCGAGGTGGAGATATCGGAAGTCCATCACGTCCACAAGAAAGACGCGCCGTCCGGCACGGCGCTCAAGCTGGGTGAGGCCGTGGCAGAAGCCCGCGGGGAGCCAGGCACCGGGTCTGTTAGCTTCGCGAGTGAGCGCCGCGGCGAGGTTCCGGGCGATCACGAGGTCATCATGCGGTCGGCAACGGAGACACTTACCTTTGCGCACAGTGTAACGTCGCGGCGGGTATTTGCGGACGGGGCAGTTCGGGCGGGCCGCTGGGTTGTCGGTCAGAAACCCGGCCGCTACACGATGCGCGACGTATTGTTCGAAAACTGATCGATATACGCATTTAAGGGCATAAAAAATTCATCCAGAGTATGGCGCGGGACAGGCGCCTTAAGTAAACTACGCCGGATCGCTGGGCGGTCAGCGTAATCGCGAGCGGGAGGCCACGTCCTTCCGCTTTGTTGCATCTGCAAACGCCGATTCCCAAAAGCTGACACTCAAGTGGTCGACATCTGGATCTATATTGAGGGTCGTACTTGAGCAAGCCAGCAATACTTGCCCTGCAGGACGGAACTATCTTCCGCGGTAGGTCAATCGGCGCCGACGGGCGCACCATCGGCGAAGTAGTTTTTAATACCGCAATGACCGGCTATCAGGAGATCCTGACCGATCCCTCCTACTGTCGTCAGATCGTCACGTTGACGTATCCGCACATTGGCAATACCGGCACGAACAGCGACGACATGGAATCGTCAAGGATTCACGCGTCGGGACTCATTATTCGTGACAGTTCCATGCTGACAAGCAGCTGGCGTTCCGAACGCAGCTTTGTTGATTTCCTGAAGCAGGGTGAACTGGTTGCAATCGCCGACATCGACACGCGCAAATTGACGCGCATCATCCGGGAGAAGGGCGCGCAGTCGGGTTGCATCATGACTGGCGACAGGCCGGTGGAGACGGCGGTGGAGCACGCGCGTAAATTCCCGGGGATCGCAGGAATGGACCTCGCCAAGTTTGTTACCACTCGCGAGAGTTACCAGTGGTGCTACGGCACCACGTTCGGCAAACCGATGCGAATCATGAGTCGTCGTATTGCGCCGTATCACGTCGTGGCTTACGACTTCGGGGTTAAACGCAATATTCTACGCCTCTTGTCCGACCTCGATTGTCGCTTGACAGTAGTGCCGGCCACCACCACCGCGGAAGAGGTTCTCGCGATGTCACCCGACGGCGTATTCCTGTCCAACGGACCCGGTGACCCTGAGCCCTGTGATTACGCAATCGAGGCAATCAAGGAATTCCTGGCGAAGAACATTCCGGTGTTCGGAATCTGCCTGGGCCATCAGTTGCTGGCGCTTGCTGCCGGCGCCAAGACCGTGAAGATGAAGTTCGGTCATCACGGGGCAAATCACCCGGTGCAGGATCTTGCGAGTGGCCAGGTCATGATAACAAGCCAGAATCACGGATTTGCGGTTGACGAGTCGACCTTGCCCGACAATGTCGAGGCCACGCATCGCTCCTTGTTTGACGGCACGCTGCAGGGCATCGCATTTACGGATCGGCCCGCGTTCAGTTTTCAGGGGCATCCAGAGGCGAGCCCCGGGCCACACGACTTATTACCCTTGTTCGAGCGCTTCATCAAGCACATGGACGCACAGAAAAAGAGCGGTTTGAAGGCGATATTTTCAAGTCAATAAAACCTTTAAAAACAAAAGAATAGAAACTTAACTTAAACTATAAAATTAGATAGCGAAGATGCCCAGACGCACAGATATAGACAGCATCCTGATAATCGGCGCCGGACCGATCGTGATTGGCCAGGCCTGCGAATTCGATTATTCAGGTGCGCAGGCGTGCAAAGCGCTTCGCGAAGAGGGCTACCGGGTCATCCTGGTTAATTCGAATCCGGCGACGATCATGACGGACCCGGAGATGGCCGATGCCACGTATATCGAGCCCATTCACTGGTCCGCGCTGCAGGGCATCATCGCCAAGGAGCGCCCGGACGCCCTGTTGCCGACGATGGGCGGCCAGACGGCGTTGAACTGTGCGCTCGATCTCGTGCGCCATGGCGTGCTCGAGAAATATAACGTCGAGATGATCGCTGCATCACGAGAAGCAATTGACATGGCTGAGGACCGCGATCTTTTCCGGCAGGCGATGTCGGAAATTGGTCTTGAGAGCCCGACAGCTGATATCGCCCATTCGCTCGAGGAAGCACTTGAGAAGCAGCAGGCGATTGGTTTCCCGACAATCATTCGCCCGTCATTCACGATGGGTGGCAGCGGCGGTGGCATCGCCTATAACCTGGAGGAGTTCGAGCGTATTGTCGCGCATGGCCTCGAGATGTCCCCAACGACAGAGGTACTGCTCGAAGAGTCGGTTATTGGCTGGAAGGAATTCGAGATGGAGGTCGTTCGGGACAAGAACGACAACTGCATCATCGTCTGCGCAATCGAAAATTTCGACCCGATGGGCGTGCACACGGGTGACTCGATCACGGTGGCCCCATCGCAAACGCTCACCGACAAGGAGTACCAGCGCCTTCGCAACGCGTCGATCGATGTACTGCGCAAGATCGGCGTCGATACGGGCGGCTACAATGTGCAGTTCGCTATCTGCCCGGAGACGGGACGCGTGCTCATCATCGAAATGAACCCACGCGTATCGCGTTCGTCGGCGCTCGCTTCAAAGGCCACTGGATTCCCTATTGCCAAGGTCGCAGCAAAACTGGCGGTTGGCTATACGCTGGACGAACTAAAGAACGACATTACCGGCGGCTTGACGCCGGCCTCGTTCGAACCGGCTATCGACTATGTCGTAACCAAGATTCCGCGCTTCACATTCGAGAAGTTTCCGGGCGCAAACGATCGCCTGACGACACAGATGAAATCGGTAGGTGAGGTCATGGCCATCGGCCGTAATTTCCAGGAATCGCTGCAAAAAGCGCTGCGTGGACTGGAGACCGGAATTACCGGGCTCAACGAAATTTGCGGGCCGATCGCGACGGATCTCGATCGCGATCAACTGCGCCAGGAACTTCGAATACCGGGTCCGAGTCGCCTGCTGTACGTGGCGGACGCATTGCGACACGGGTATTCCTTCGAAGACGTCGCACAGGTTACCGGAATAGACCCCTGGTTCGTCATACAAATTGCGGACCTGGTGAATATCGAGAACGATATTCGTGAAGCCGGGTTGCACGGCATCAACGCCGCGATGATGCGGGCGATCAAGCGCAAGGGTTTTTCCGACGCGCGCATTGCGGAGCTTGTTGGCGTTAAAGAGCAGGCTGTGCGGCGCCGACGGCTCGAAATGGACGTGCGACCCGTATACAAGCGCGTCGACACCTGCGCTGCAGAATTCGCGACGACCACGGCGTATCTGTACTCGAGTTATGAAGAAGAGTGCGAGGCAGAGCCAACGGATAATCCGAAGATCATGATCCTGGGCGGTGGTCCCAACCGGATCGGGCAGGGTATCGAATTCGACTACTGCTGCGTGCATGCGGCGCTCGCGCTGAAGGACTCCGGGTACGAGACAATCATGGTCAACTGCAACCCGGAAACCGTATCGACGGACTATGACACCTCCGACCGGCTTTATTTCGAGTCGCTGACTTTCGAGGATGTCATGGAGATTATCGAGAAGGAGAAGCCGCAGGGTGTGATCGTGCAGTATGGCGGCCAGACGCCGCTAAAACTTGCGCGGGACCTCGAAGCTGCGGGTGCGCCGATAATCGGGACGTCGCCGGATTCCATCGACCTCGCCGAAGATCGGGAGCGCTTCCAAAGTCTCGTTGAAAACCTCGGTCTCAAGCAACCGCCGAACCGGACGGCCAGCAGCAAGCAACAAGCGCTGGAGCGGGCCTCGGACGTTGGCTATCCGCTGGTGGTGCGGCCGTCGTATGTGCTGGGTGGCCGGGCTATGGAAATCGTCCACAGCGACGAGGATCTGGCGGCTTACATGGACGCCGCTATCAATGTATCCAATGACAGCCCCGTTCTGCTCGACCGTTTCCTCGATCTTGCGACCGAGGTCGATGTTGACTGTGTTTATGACGGTGAGCGCGTGCTGATCGGCGGCGTTATGGAGCACATCGAGCAAGCGGGCGTGCACTCTGGCGATTCGGGTTGCTCGTTGCCACCTTTCAGCCTCACTGACGAGGTGCAGAAAGAACTCGAGGAACAGGTCATAAAACTGGCGAAGGGATTGAACGTAGTCGGCCTGATGAATACGCAGTTCGCGATTCAGGGGAACGTGGTGTATTTGCTCGAAGTGAACCCGCGTGCATCACGCACCGCGCCGTTCGTTTCCAAGGCGATTGGCCTGCCCCTGGCGAAAATCGCAGCCAAAGTGATGGTGGGTGAAACCCTGTCGATGCAGGGTTATGTTAACCAGCGGATTCCCGATTATTACTCGGTGAAAGAGGCGGTATTCCCGTTTATCAAGTTCCCGGGTGCGGACCCGATTCTCGGGCCGGAGATGAAATCGACAGGCGAAGTCATGGGTGTCGGACGAACATTCGGCGAGGCCTACGCCAAGGCGCAGCTCGCATCGGGCGTCGTATTGCCGCGCCAGGGTGCTGCGTTGCTCAGCGTGCGTGAAAGGGACAAGGACGGCGTCGTCGAACTCGGCAAACTCCTCGCGGAAATGGGATTTGACCTCGTTGCCACGCATGGCACGGCGCAAACACTGGCGAAAGCTGGTGTATCATGCCGGCGCGCGAACAAGGTTCGCGAAGGGCGTCCGCACATTGTGGACATGATCAAGAACGGTGAGATTGACCTGATCGTCAACACCACCGAAGGGAAGCAAGCTATCAACGAGTCAGAGTCAATTCGAGCCGAGGCGGTTCGTAAAGGCGTCACCTATTACACGACGCTGGGTGCCGCGATCGCGACGTGCCGGGCAATCGAGCATCTGGATAACCACGATGTCAATCGCTTGCAGGATTTGCATAACGAGATAGTGGCATGAGCAAGGTACCGATGACCAAGCGCGGCCACGCGTTGCTGCAGAAAGAAGTGAAGAAGCTCAAGGGCGTCGATCGTCCCGCCGTGATCAAGGCGATTGCCGAGGCGCGCGCGCACGGCGATCTTAAGGAAAATGCCGAATATCATGCTGCCAAGGAGCAGCAGGGCTTCATCGAGGCGCGCATCAAGGATATCGAAGGCAAGTTGTCGCACGTACAGGTGATCGATGTCACCGAGATAGATGCGCGCGGCAAGATTATTTTTGGCTCAACGGTCGTCATTCTTGACGAAAATACGGATCAGGAGATTACCTACAAGATCGTTGGTGAAGACGAGGCCAATATCAAAGAGGGAATGATCTCGTTCACGTCGCCCATTGCGCGAGCACTAATTGGCAAGAACGAAGGGGACGCCATCGAGTTTGACGCCCCGGACGGAACGAAAACCTTCGACGTACTGAAAGTTCGCTACGAAGAATAAGGGTTAGCGAGCAGGAATGCGGATGCGCTTTTCCGGTTTCTTCCTGAGGTTCTGGCGGAAAAGCAGCGCAACATTACCGATGCGTTGAATCAGTTGTGCCGAGCTTTCAGCGCATAGTTTCTCGATGATTTCGTCTCGCGCATCCCGATCGCCCACACGCACCCTGACCTTGATCAGTTCATGATGGGCGAGCGTCGATTCGAATTCGGCGAGCAATGAGTCGCTCAGCCCGGCTTCGCCGACGATAATCACTGGTTTAAGCTGGTGGCCGAGGCCGCGCAGGAATTTCTTCTGGTGTTCGTTGAGCTCCATGGGCGCGAAGTGTAGCAGTGTTACCAGGTTCAGAGGCAACGCAATGAGTAAACCGCGGGGCTCCAGCCGTAGCTGGAGAGAACGGCAGGAACGCGATCCATACGTGCTGCAGGCACGCAAGGATGGCTGGCGTTCGCGCGCGGTCTACAAACTGGAGCAGATTGACCAGAAAGAACGGCTTCTCAAGCCGGATATGGTCTGTGTGGACCTGGGTTCGTCGCCCGGGAGCTGGAGCCAGTACGTCACTGAAAAACTCAAGGGCAAGGCGCGTATCATCGCCGTGGACCTGCTGCCCATGGATTCACTGCCGGATGTCGAATTTGTCCAGGGGGACTTTCAGGATGACGAGGTATTTGAGCAGCTGCTCCAGGCCGTGGGCGAGGGCGGTGCAGACCTTGTAATGAGCGATATTGCGCCCAATATCACCGGAACGAAGGCGGTCGACCAGCCTCGCTCCATGTATCTCGTCGAATTGGCGCTCGATATGGCGCGGCAGGTTCTCAAACCCCGGGGCAACTTTGTGTGCAAGGTTTTCCAGGGTGAGGGGTTCGACGAATTCGTGCGTGATGTGCGAAACTCTTTCCAACGTGTGAGAGTCATTAAACCCAAGGCCTCGCGTGCCGGTAGCCGTGAGGTCTATTTGGTAGCGAGAAATTTCTCTTTGTAGTAGCGTCTGTGCCGTGAATGATTTAACCAAAAATGTACTGGTCTTTATTGTCATCATCGTCGTGTTGTTGTCGGTGGTGCAGGGTCTCTCCGGCGTAAGCGGGGGACAGATCGTCAAGAAAGACTACTCCGAGTTCCAGACGCAGGTTCAGTC
>Ga0224513_10000796_pt1 | contig 12546 bp, 7 predicted proteins | sample SF_May12_sed_USG_5_FD_169109 | JGI IMG/M metagenome (GOLD analysis project Ga0224513, IMG submission 169109) | Sediment microbial communities from San Francisco Bay, California, United States - SF_May12_sed_USGS_21 | ecosystem: Environmental > Aquatic > Marine > Sediment | place: USA: California... | reverse complement strand
TCTACGAAAAAGATCACCGCTAAGGGCTCCAAAGGTTAACTAAGCTAAACTGACTCACGGATGATGTAAGTTTGGAGCTGTAGTGACCCGTAGGTCGCCGGTTCAATTCCGGTCGGCCCCACGTTCCACACCGGTTCATATAGTTGATTGACGTAATTGTATGTAATTAGCAACAAAACCTGAAACCATAATTAGACAAGTTGGGAACTATCAAAAAATCAGTGTTCCACTTTTAGAATTCAAGGATTGGATAATTGATGGTGCCGCCTTCGTTGTTGTCTATGATGACATTGAAGTCAGTACGAATTTCACCAGAGTTGTCGATGATGCCATGATTGTTGATGGTAACATCAGAATTAATTGTTAGTGTAACATCAGTTTACATATAGTATCATTCGTCAAATTAGGTATAAAATATTATAAAAATACCCAGCTATATTTACAATGTGTGTCATCACAAAGACACCACAATTGCATGTATAATAACTACAATATCAACTGTCCCAATTCCAAGAAAAAAAATATCAAATATGCTTATACTATTAAGTGGATTTTTTATTCCCAATTTTCTTTTTTGAAATGTACTCAAATGTCTAAATCCCCTATCTCAAGATAAAACTAGGACTTGCTAGAAAAACTATGATATGCATACTACTAAGATCTCAGATAAATAATTAGCAATCTAAGAAATTCCCAAAAATTCCAGCATAACACGTATTTGTTCTTCTACAATCATATCTAGTTGTTCAATTTTTTTGTTAAGCTCTTCAATCTGTGTTTTTAATTGATTGTTTTCATTATGTAGTTGTTGATTGGCAGACTGTAATGCAGTGTTTTGATTTTTTAAGATCTCAAGTTCATTGTTTGATGCTACAGTTGGATCATTTGTAGATGATGATGTTTGTGGGGGTAATTGAGAAGATTGTTGCTCGTTTGATCCAGTTGTATCATTATTAGATTCATTTGATGTAGGCAAAGAATTTCCAGTATTGTCGTTACCATCATTCATAAATGTAGCAGTTGCCTGAATGTTTCCATTATAAGTAACTTCAACTGTAAATTCACCGCTGGTTTGCCATGAAGATGATTGGCGTTGTAATGATGAAATTGTCGCTTCAAAGGAATTATCATTATTAATCGAAATGCTTCTTGCGTATACAATTACATCATCAGAGGAAACCACTCTTAGACCAAGAGGAATAGTTTGAGCTAAATTATTGGTTGTTCCAGATATCTCGATGGAATCATTAGGACCGTATACGAACTTGTCAGTATTTAGAGTAATAACTTGCAACGGTTGTAGTGTGGGGGAAGATTGTTGTTGTGAAGCATCAGTCTGTACATTATCAGTTGACACTATTGTAGCCTCAACTGCATCTGAAGGATTACTTTCACCAAAAGAGTTTATTGCAGAAACACGGTACTGATACGTCAGTCCTGCAGTAAGACCAGTGTGAGAATATGTGGTAGTTGAAGCACTTCCGGTGTTTGTCACTAAAACTGAATAGTCTGATTCTTCATTTATTTTTGATTCTATCTTGTATCCTAGTAGCGATGATGAATCATTATCAATTGGTGCAGACCATGATAGATTGATCCTGTTTTGGGAAATCGGAATGGCTTGTAGATCAATTGGTTGGCCAGGAATATTAGTTGACAATGAAGTGTTTGTATCATTGTCATCATTATTGTCCTGTGTAGAACTAGAATTACTATCCCTTTCTTCCTCAGGATCTGTTATCAGTGTATTTGCAAGCTGTTCATCAGATGGTTCACTTGTTCCAATATCATTTATTGCATATACACGATAGATATAGGTAGTATTTGGGATAAGACCACTATGAGAATATGTGGTATCAGTATTTTCTGTGTCAGTAATTACCGTAGAATAAGATGAATCATCGATTATTCTTACTTCAATTTTGTAACCAGTAATTGAATTGTTATTATCAGAGTCATTTTCTGATGCAGACCATAACAAATCTATTTGTGTAGATAATACGGGTTGAACTTTTAGATTAGTTGGAGAATCAGGAACGTCACTGGGTAATACAGAGTCAGAATCACCATTATCATCATTACCACTATTTGATGTTGATGATGAGGATAGAGTTATAGTAGTTTTTTCAGAAACGTCACTTGAGCCACGCAGATAATTAGCAGCTACTACGAAGGCATATGATTCATCTGTGGTTAAATTAGATACAGTATAATCAGTACCGGAACCAACGGTACTGGTAATTTCATTATATACGCCTGATGCAATCTCTTGTTTTATTGTATAACCATTGATGATTTGACCATATGTTTGAGTGGGCGGATTCCAGCTTAATTCAATTGATGTTGGAGATATTACTCTTGCTACTACGTCAGTAGGAACATTAGCACCTTCGATGTTTCTGTTTTCTAAACTGATACCATCACTAGAAGTTTTCACAGTTGTACCACTGGAAGGTTCACTTTCACCTGCAGAATTTATTGCAGAGACTCTGTACGCATAAATTGTATCAGGAATCAAATTTGTATGAGAATAAGCAGTATTAGTATTACCAGTATTTTCCACAATTATAGAATAGTTTGGATCAGTGTTTATTCTTGCTTCAATCTTGAATCCAATTATTGAAGAGTCATTATCATCATATATGGACCAGGATAGATCTATCTGTGTAGATGAAACAACATCAGCTTTTAGATCAATAGGAGAAGCAGGTACTGTATCAGACAATGTTACAGGTGAAGAATTTTGTTGATTGTCCTTAGACTCTTCATCATTAATATCATCTGAAGCATTACTGTCTTCATCATCATCAGAAGGTGATGATGACGAGACAACTTCAAATTCTGTAGAATCCTCAACATCATTATAGCTAATTGTTACCTTATAGTTTCCAGGAGTCCACAGAATTGTATCATATGAACTTGAAAATTCATTGTCATTTATTGGGGTATAGACATTTACAATTGGATCATTATTAGAATCAATAATTTCAATTTCTACTATGTTGACTTGTTCATCACCATCTTGAAGATCAAGTGTGCCAGATATTTTGACCAATTCACCTTTGGTATAAATTGATTTGTCAGTATCAACTTCTGCAAATGCTAAAGATGGGGAGAACATAACAAAAAACAACAATACTGTACTTAGAATAAATAGAGAACTACCATACTTTTGTATCAACTTACTTCTAAAACCTTACTTCTTGTCTATGATAAAATAATAGTTGTTTGTTTGCGGCATGGTTTCTATTCATGATAAAGTAAATCCCATAATGACACAAAATTGATCTCAAGTTGAAAATTAAGCTTTGTCATGGCTGTTCAATTTTACTTTATGTATATAATATAATTTGTAAGAAATTCTCTGTAGTATATAATTATGATCAGTTTGTTTTGTATTGAATTATCATATCAATCCTCTCTTGGAATCTTGCCGTTTTCATCAAACTTCTCTTGAACACCAGATGTAGCATTTCCATATTTTATGTTCAATTCCTCGTTATATTCAATAATTTCACTTCGGCTAATTGCAGTCTCTTGCTGGAAGATTTTTGTTGCCTCTACTGAAGACTTGCCCTCCTCAAGTGCATATTCCTTGGCCTCACGTGCATCATCTGTCCTCTCTTCTGTGAACAAGAATTGGTGCCAAAAGATATCCTTTACAGAATAGTCAATGTCGACTAAAAATCTCAAAAATGCATTTCTTGGTGTGTGGGATTCATTTTTCTCCTCAAAGGATTTCAATTCATTTTCCAATTTTGAATGCGTCTGTAGTCTCTGTTCTGATATCTCCTTTTGTTCCTCAGATAGAATCTCTTTCTTTATGTTCTCTGTCTTTTGTTCTTCTATGCTATCAAGAATTGTTCTTGAAAGGAGATTATATTTACTGTTATCATAGTTGCTTGTTTTGGGAGTTTTATCTTTTGAATTTGCATTATTTTTTGAAATCTCAGATGATGTCATTACCTGATATGTTACTTGTGTGTTTAGGTACAATGTATCCTTTGTTGCGTAGACTGTAACTGTGTTCTCTCCTAGTTCTGCAGGAACCTTTGATGTAATTAAAAATTCTCCTGCAGAATTAGTAGTTGCAATACCCACACTAGATGGAAAGTTTACCTGAATCTCTACATTGGATAATGGATTGTCATCAGAATCTGTTACAATACCATTAACGAAAGGATATTGTCCAAGCTCAAATATAGATAAACTGTTTATGGAAAGAGTCATACTATTCTCGTCAGCCCATACTGAAGGTGCAAAAAGTAATCCTGCAATACCAACAGACAATAGTGTTATCAAAAAAGGAAAAATTGAAATCCGAAACATCTCTCTTTGTTTAAAAAAAAATAAAATTAATACTCAATATCGAAAAATATGATCAGAGTATTTGAAAATTGTTGACTCAAACAAAAGATACTTTCAAAAATCTATGTTCAATATTATAGCCATTTAATGTTTGACTGATTTCACAAAGTACGATATTAAATACATTAAAAGAAGAAGGGATAGGACTGAAATGGAGAATTGGTATATTACGCTCTATTCCTATCCCAACTAACGAAACGAACTATGGATTTGATTAGGTAATAGAATTATTAGAACATTATTTTTTGTTTGCGGTGTGGTTTTTAGACATGTTAGAAATTCATATTAACCTAACAATATAGAAACAGAAGAGAGTTTTAATGTCAAACAAGTTTAAAAACGATCGAAAATAGAATTTGAAATATAATTGAAATTTAGATTAAAAATATTCATATTGTTGTTAAGTGTATCAATCATTCCAATTTTTCTGATAGGAATTATTAGTAATTATGATGATCAAAGAATAATCACAGAACATGTAATAAATAATTTAAAATTTTTTGTTGAAAAAGAAAAAAAGAACATAGAAAGTAGAATAAACACTCATGTTACAGAATTGAACTTAGTTTCTAACAGAATAGAATTATTACAATCAATAGAAAAGTATAAGAATTTTCAAACAGATAAAAACCTAGAAGAATTAAACAAAAATTTTGAGAATGTGAAGAATATTCTTGATGATGCAGTAAAAATACAGATTACAGATTTGGATGCAAAAATATTAATATCAACAAAAAATACCGAGATAGGCCAAATACAACACTATGAAAAATTCACTGAAATAAAAAATTTGGATCAGGCAAACATAGATTTTGTAATAACAAATGAAGGACAGCCAACTATACTTATCTCCAAAGTATTAGCAATGGGAGCAAATCAAATTGGAATAATTTTTGTAGAATTCGAGCAAAAGAGTATATTTGAAGGGATAACCGCAAATGCACTGGGAGAAACAGGAGAGATATCTATTGCCAAGAAGATTTCAGAAGATGAGATTTTATTAATATATCCTTTGATGATTGAAGAAGATGTCATTCTAAAAAGAACAATATCTATGGAACGAGATAATGTTCCAATTGTACAATCTATGATGAAGAAAGAAGGAGAATTTGTGAGTCTTGTAAATATAGAGAATGAGTCAGTTTTAGCATTTGTAGGATACATTGAGAAAGCCAATTGGGGTATTGCAGCAAATATCAATACTTCAGAGGTTTTTGCATCACTTCAGTTTAGCTTGTTTATCTTAGCTTCAGTATTGTTGGTTATGAGCGTGTCGATCATATTGATATCCATATTTTTTTCAAAAACAATTGCAAAACCAATCAATGAGATGGTCGAGGTTTCAAATCAAATAGCCCAGGGAAATTTTAATGTGAGAACAAAAATCACCACAAATGATGAATTAGATGTACTTTCAAGATCTATTAATTACATGATAGAATCATTAAGAAAAAAAGTAAAGATTGAAAAGGAATTAGAAGATTCTAAAAAACAGTTAAGAAACGAAAGAATTAACACCATAGGAATGTTAGCGGCCCAAATTGCGCATGACATTAAAAACCCATTGCATACAATTAAAAATTCTACAGAGATTATTAAAAGACAATACATTAACAAAGAAATCATTGTCAGAGAAACAAATAGAATTGACAGGGGAATTTCAAGAATAACACATCAGATGGATGACGTACTAAATTATATCAATACAACCAAAATTGATTTTACCCAGGAATCATTGTTAAAAATTCTTAATACAGCTATAGAAACCCTGAGAATTCCTAAAACAATTAGGATCATAAAACCCAAAAATGATGTTAACGTTGAATGTGATCCAGAAAAAATGGAATCTGTGTTCAGCAACATCTTATTGAATGCAATTCAAGCAATTGGGAGTGAAAATGGACAAATAAAAATTAGCATAATAGAAAAACAAGATCAAGCAATCATCGAATTTAAAAATACAGGTCCGGACATTAACGAAGAGGCATTACCAAGAATATTTGAACCTCTGTTTTCTACAAAGGAAAAGGGTACTGGGTTAGGTTTGGTAAGTTGTAAAAATATCATAGAGAGACATAGTGGAATTATAACTGTTAGTACCAATCCTGTTATTTTTAAAATTATGATTCCAATAAAACACTAATAGAAATAATAGTAATAGATAAACCGTAGAATCAGAAGGTCATATAATGATTAAAAATAGATTAATTTTGATTGCAGATGATGATCTTGATGTTCTAGAATCTACACAATATATGTTATTGGATGAAGGATATGAGGTAATAACTGCACATAATGGGGCAGAAGCAGTAGATATGTACAAAAAACACAATCCAGACATGGTACTTTTAGATATTCGAATGCCAATACTGAATGGTTATGAGGCATTTTTTGACATTAAAAAATATGATTCAAATGCAAAGATAGTATTCATTACAGCATTTTCTGTGGACAGTAAAAAAACAGAAAAGGCAAGAGACATGGGCTTACTTGATTTTTTACACAAACCAATTGAATTCAAACAAATCATATACATAATTAAAAAATATTCTTGATTAATTAATGTAAATTCATTGTAAGTATATTGTCTAAACTTTTTTTATAATATTTCTTCGCTTCTTCGCAAAATTCAAGATACCATTGTCTAATATCATTGTCATGATCTAGAATTAGTTGTATCTTGGAATTAGAGATTATATTTTTAGGAGAATTATTTTTATCATAAACCAAATTTGTGTAAAACCACAATGAAATTTGGTTTGCTAGATCGTTTTCTTCAATGTATTCAAAATTTTTTTTGTATTTTATGGAAAGATATGACATCAGTTCATACATGGGTGGATCAAGTCTCAATGCTAATTCCAAATTATTTAACAGTAATCCTTTAGATAAAATTCGAAGTTTGTAAACATCATCACCTATGATAGATTTTAAGAATTCCCATTTTCCAAAAACTCTTGGTAAAATGTGAGCATATTCTTTTGTCATAACATCTATTTGATTTTTTGTCATATCTAGAACATCCAAACAGTATAACACACCATGCAGACTTAACCTATATTGATCACCGGGATTTCTTTTGTAGCTTTTTCCATCTTTAATTATTAAACCAACATGTAAAACACCATTAGAACGATTTCCTCTATCTGTTCTGCCAACTAACAGACGTCTATATTCTTTTTCTTTAGTTTTGGTTCCAGACAGATCTCCTGCTAATTTAATCTTAGCCATCTCCCATGTGGTTAACGAACCATTCAAAGCTAAAATTTCTAAAATTTGCTGGACATTTTTTTTATGTTTGGATAAGTCTGTATGCAAAAAAGTAGAACCATAAAGCCTATGAGCAGTAGGTCTAGTATACAATTTGTACGATTCTAGATTTCCAATATAGTTATCCTTTAGCAATTCATTGGAAACCATTACTGTTATCAAATTGTTAGATTCATTAATTAATTTGATGTTCAAATTCAAAAAATCTTAGTATTACAATTATTCTTCTAAAAGTATATAGTAAAAATTTTAGATAAAGATATGGAAAAGCAAACACATGTTTAAGGAAGAAATCTTAGAATGACAAATTTGAACATAAAATACTACTCGCAATTAAATAATTACTAATAGAATGATGCTTTAGAAATAATATAGTATCTACATTTTCTCTACTGAACACATATGAAGAAATATGATTAATAATAATTCATCGTTGTCAACATAAAGAAGATCTATCATTAAAAATTTAGTTTGAATATAGATGCATAAATAATTGTGGCAATAATTGTAGCAAAAATTAAGTTACAAAACAAAAAGAAAGGAAAATTATTGTGATTATAGTCTTGACATAATACTAAGTCTTCTTTGGCACTTACTTCTCCTATAATGATGCTGCCTACCATCCATGGATGAACAATGTAAAAGTAGTCAAATGTACCTTCTTTCTCAAATGTGTGAGAGAATGTTGTACCTGCTATAAACAAACTAGAATCAAATACTAAAACTGCAATCTATGACTGAGTAAATCAGATAGTATCTTAACAAAACGATCAATTTTGTTTATTAAATTCAATTTGGTTTGCTAAGTTAGAATTTTCCGTATTATATCATAATGGCCAGTTTTGGACAAGCATGGAACAGACCTCCCTCTGATGGACTCGGAGATAAGATTTCAGGCATATTCAAAAAAGAGGCACCACTAAAACCACGAGTAGAGAATGCAATAAGGGATCTAAATAAGCCAATATCAAAACTAAACAATACTTCTAATCAGTTAAATCAAAAGAATGACAAATTATTTCAAAGAATTGTAGAGGCTCAAAAAAACAAGGATATACACACAAGCAAAATCCTTGTAAATGAGCTGATACAAATCAAAAAGACAAACAAGATGATAGGAAATATGAGAATCACAATAGATAGGACACAGTTAAGACTATCAACGGTAAGCACTTTAGGGGATGCAATTGTGTCGATGCAACCAGCAGTACATACCATGAAAGCAATTGTTCCTGCAATGAATAGCATATTGCCTCAGGCAAGCCAAGAGCTGGAATCAATGGGCAATATGCTTGGAGATATGATGCCAAGCTCCTTGAGTGATGATTATTCTTTTGCAGATTCTGGATTGTCCTCACAAGAGACTGATGCTATTCTAAGTGAGGCAGCAGCAGTTGCAGAGACGCAAATAGGAAACAAGTTCCCCTCAGTTCCATCAAACACTGACAAGTCAATGTATTCAACTAAATACTAAAGTGAGAGAGTGTTCTGTATTAGAAATTCGTCATATAGAATTTTTCTTTAAATATTTGTTCAGTTTGTTTCCCGCACTATCATTTTTACAATTAATATTTTTCTATAATCATAATGGAAATTTATGAAATAACTGAAATGGGTTTTTGTCTGAATGAATTGGTATTTTTTGACAGTCTGAAGAATTTCTGGTAACTTTATCTGAAAGACTAAGAAAATTTCGTAATCAGTTCTTTCGTCTGTTTGAAGGTTTGTAAGAGGAAGATCAAGTACAACTAATAGAAAAACCATCTTTTTCTTTTTTTATCCGACTCACAATACATTATAAAATTCCATTAAGAAAAGTATTATGTTTTTACAATCTTTATTTATAGATCTTACTAACCAGTTAATTGACTTGTTCATGATATTATTATTAGATAAATAGGCATAAAATAATCTAAAAACACCACATGAACCCACGTACACACAAGGTTCGATTCCGGTTGGCCCCACGTCCTATCGTATTCGCATACTTGATCTAATAGTTATTGCACTTTACAGCTAAACCTGAAATTATAATCAAGCAAGTCAGAGAATTATTTGAAATTCATAGTGAATCACTATTACAATTCAAGTATTGATGTATAGTTGTAAAAGACAACATACTAACAAATGTTTAATCCACATCTATTCGAAACAAAAAATATTAACCTAAATCGTTTAAAAAAACATATGACAAAAATACACCCCCTCTTATGACAAATTAAATAAATCTCAAAATCTGTTAGAAAGTCAATTAAAATGAGATTCTGATTATGAAGAACAAATAAAATATTATTTTGAATTAATGGTAGATAGTCCAGAATGTTTGCGAGATTCTTCCTTGTCTTATTGGTGTCTCAGTTTTAATGTTAAGCTAAAAACATCACATATGCTGAAAGTCAGTTTACAGATTAAATATAAAGTGCGCAATAGTCAAATTTCAAACTATTTTTGATCCAACATCCATTGTATCCCAATAGAGAATTCATCATCAGATAAATCTCCTTTAGTCCATTTTTCAGCATTGATTTTTATCCAGATTGGAATCTCATGCCCCCCATTGTTTTTTGGTGTCTTGGTATAAGGTACATGGAGTATCTGTTCATCTAGTAGAAAATTCAATGTTTGAAAGTATTGGGCATTTGATATGTTATCTGATGTCCAAAATTGGGTTATCTGTTTTAACCAATTTGGGATCTGTACTATCTCATATCCGACTGTAATTACAAAAGAATCTCTTGTTTCACTTCCAAATGAATCAACTGCCATGCATCTCACTGTTGTTTTTCCTGTCTGGAATATTGTTTTTGATGTTTTGTCACATTCCACTGGAATTGGATTGTTAAATTCGTCTATAGCAGTTACGCTAAAGGGAACCTGAATCGGGGTTTTTGATTTGACATACAAATCTCCATTTGTTATTATTTTTGAGTTAATCATAGTTGATTGCTCAACTGCAAATACATCACTTACATTACCTACAAAAAAAACAGCTGAAGATACTGCAAAAACAATCAATGTTTTGTTTTGCATTGTAATATGTATCATGTTATGTTCTTAGTTACATAATCGGCCAAAAAGCAGTTAAGCATTACTACTTTATCCTATGATTTATCATGTATTTATTCTGAATTTATTTCTCAGTTCTTCTACTTCTGGAATTTCTTTACAATAAAAAAATAAAAAAGAATTAGTTTGGAATGGAAGTCTCTGTCTTTTTTATAGGATGTTTGAATATATCATGATGTGTTGCAGCTGTTTGTTCTTTATTGAATATGAGATCGCATCTATAACATTTCCAGGTAGTTGTGGTTTCCAATGATCTGATATTGCATTTACAGATATAACATTACTGCATGAATCATCACAACCAAAAGACAACAGGTAATCATCAAAGTAATGATTGTAAAATTACCTAGTACCCATATTCTAATTTTATAAAAATTGATAACCTGTCTGCAATTGGAGCTGTCATCAAAATACTAGCGCTAGTTTTTGATCTTAAGCTCCAAAAATATTATTTTTTTTCTTGTTATTTACATTCAAGATTATTAAATTTTAGCAGTTCAACATGATTTTTTGATGACGTAATCAGACATATTGATCATGTATTGAAGACATGTTGCCCCCATATCGTTTCCAAGGCATGTCCTGTGTTGGAGCTTACTGTTTTCATAAGCATAGAACATCGATTATCTTAAAAGACAAAAAACACCAAATTCAGAAACAAGATAGTCAGGTTACCTTGTGAATATAAGGCCTGACTCTATAGACTATTTTTTGAAGGCCTGACTCTATTTCATCAGATGGTTTCTTGCCAATATGATCAATCACGGCTATAAAATCACTTATAATCTCGTCTTTAGTTGACATTTTCATTACAATTACAGTATTGTATTTCACGTCTAAAAGTATCACTATTGAAACATCACATGCCCACAGTGAATCAAAATTTCAGTTTCATGATATAATATATCATCATCTCTGCAAGTGTACGCAATGATTGTGTCACATTAACCCATAAATGGAATTGTCCAAAATGGACTGGCATCACATTAAAAAAAATCTATTATTTGTTTCTCAAAACGTTAAGTGCTGATCCAGATTTGAACCATTCAATTTGAGATTTGTTGTAAGAGTGGTTTAACAAAATTTCATCTTTATTTCCATCAATATGTGAAATAATACATTTCACCTGTTTGCCTGGTTCCAATCCGTTTAAATCAATTAAGCTTATTTTGTCATCTTCAAGAATTTTTTCATAGTCATCAGGGTTGCCAAATGTCAATGCCAGAACACCTTGTTTTTTCAAATTGGTTTCATGGATTCTTGCCAGACTTTTTGTAATGACTGCTGCGCATCCCAGATATCTAGGAGTCATGGCGGCGTGTTCCCTACTACTGCCTTCACCATAATTATTGTCACCGATAATCACCCACCTCATTTGTTTTTCTTTGTATTGTCTGGCGATGCTTGAAAATGATTCTAATTTATCGTTAAAAATATTCTTGCCCTGACCCACTTGATCATTGAATGCATTAACTGCTCCCAAAAGCATGTTATCACTGAGATTATCCAAATGACCTCGCAATGAAAGCCATGCACCAGCAGGTGATATATGATCAGTGGTACATTTACCTTTAGCTTTCACCATGATTGGAACTTCTTCAAAATCTTTGCCATCCCATTTTGAAAATGGTTCCAAACGTTGTAGTCTCTTACTGTTAGAATCAATTATGATTTTGATATCATCAGAACTTTCAGGTGGGGCGACAAAAGTTCCTTCAGGTATCACAAATCCATCTTTAGGAACTTCAGGTGCAGGTTTTGGTGGTTCAAGCTTGAACTTTGTTCCATCAGATGCAGTCAGTTCATCTTTTAATGGATTAAAGGAGAGTCGTCCGCCCAATG
>Ga0224513_10000794_pt1 | contig 12551 bp, 14 predicted proteins | sample SF_May12_sed_USG_5_FD_169109 | JGI IMG/M metagenome (GOLD analysis project Ga0224513, IMG submission 169109) | Sediment microbial communities from San Francisco Bay, California, United States - SF_May12_sed_USGS_21 | ecosystem: Environmental > Aquatic > Marine > Sediment | place: USA... | reverse complement strand
TTCCTACACCTGGCTTGCCGAGCGCGAAGTTGACGGTGACCTGGTGACAGCCAAGCTCGAGGTTCTGCGATTGCTCGGTGATCCATACACAGATGAGCAGATTGCGGGCGCCGCGGGCGAAGTCGCCGGCAGGACCGAACTCGATGCCCTCGTTGCCTATTTGCAGGGTCTGGGTACTAACCGGCGGAATCGCAGGTAATCGCGGATGGATATCAACGACTTTCGCGGCATCCTGACAGCCATCATTTTCTTTGCCTTTGTGGGCATATGGGTCTGGGCCTGGAGCAGTCGCCGTAAAGCGGATTTCGAGGCTTCCGCAGCATTGCCGCTGGAAGAAGACCAAACATTAACAATTGATAAGCGGGAGAACGTCTGATGCCTGCATTCTGGCACTGGTTCATTGCTGGCGGCACGATTCTATTCGTCATCTGGTGCGTCTGGCTCATTAGCTGGTCGTCCAAGCAGGGACCGGCAAATGTCGCCGACGATGAAGTCGTTGGCCATAAGTGGGACGGCGACCTCGAGGAGTGGAACAACCCCGCTCCAAAATGGTGGCTCTACCTGTATTTCATCACGATCGCATGGGCCATTGGGTACCTGGTCGCATTCCCCGGTCTTGGCAGTTACGAGGGCATGCTCGGTTGGTCGCAAGAAGGCCAGTATGAAGCCGAGATGCAGGCCGCCGCGGAAAACTATGACCCGATCTATGAAGAGTTCGCCGCCATGGATTTCGAAGTGCTGTCGCAGAATGCGCAAGCGCAGGCGCTCGGCAAGAGCCTGTATGCGAGCTACTGCACGACCTGTCACGGCTCCGATGCCCGCGGCGCGCCCGGTTACCCGAACCTGACCGACAACGTCTGGCTCTGGGGCAATGCGGAGTCCGAATTGTACATTTCAATCGCCAACGGCCGTAATGCGGTCATGCCGGTGCTGGCGCCAGCGCTTGGCGGCGACGAAGGCATCGCCAACATGGCCAAGTACGTCAAGAGCCTGAGCGGTGGCGAAGCTGATGCTGGCGCGATGAGCGCGCAGCCGATGTTTGTAGCGCTCTGCAGTGCCTGCCACGGTGTGGACGGGACCGGCAACAAGATCTTCGGTGCACCAAACCTGACGGACGATATCTGGCTTTATGGTGGCTCTCTCGAGACGATCCAGGAGACGCTACTGAACGGCCGTAACGGCGTCATGCCGGCACACGGCGATTTGTTAGGCGAAAATCGCACCAAGATTCTCGCGGCATATGTCTATAGCCTGTCGCAGTAGCGGACTGTAGAGAGCGGACCTTAGAGAGTGGTTAGCGAAGAATACCGCGGAGCGAAACAATGGAGCCGCGACAAGCAAGCGGTATTTACGGTCGTGTGGATTTCGTTCCTCACGGCCGCCATAGGCACCATGGTGTTTTTCGCGTTGTTTGACCCGGTTGACCTCTCTGGCATATTCGACGAAGACCTCGAAATCGGCCGTGATGCCGGGTACGCCGCCGGGTTCTTCTTTTTCTGGACACTGTGCGCACTGTGTTCGGGCGTCACGGCATTCCTCGTCCGTACCGCACCGAAGCGGGACGCCAAGCACCGAGAGCAATGAATAAGCCGCAAGGCGCCTCGATGTACGAGAGCGCCACGAAAATCTATCCGCGAGAAATTAGCGGACGCTTCGACAAGCTCAGCAGCCTGGCAACCATAGTGTTGCTGGGCCTGTTCTATTCCATCCCCTGGCTAAACTGGGACGAGCGCCAGGCCGTGTTGTTTGATCTTCCGGCACGCAAATTTCATCTGCTTGGATTGACGCTGTGGCCGCAGGACTTCCCGTATCTTGCAATGCTGCTGATGATTGCGGCGTTCGCGCTGTTTTTCTTTACCGCCCTTGCCGGGCGTCTCTTTTGCGGCTTTGCCTGTCCGCAAACCGTGTGGACCGAAGTCTTCATCTGGATGGAGCAATGGACCGAGGGCAAGCGTTCGCAGCGCATGAAGCTCGACAAGGCGCCGTGGTCTTGGAACAAGCTGCGACGCAAAGGCTCGAAGCAAATCCTGTGGATCACCTTTTCGATGTGGACGGGCTTTACGTTCGTCGGTTACTTCACACCGATTCGGGAACTAGGGGCCGATCTGATCGCGCTCAACATCGGTGGATGGACACTTTTCTGGGGCCTCTTCTACGGCTTCGCTACATACGGCAACGCAGGCTACATGCGCGAACAGGTCTGCAAATACATGTGTCCCTACGCTCGCTTCCAGAGTGCAATGTTCGACAAGGACACACTGATAATTTCCTATGACGAAGAACGAGGCGAGCCACGTGGCGGACGCAAACGCTCCGTCGATCCTCGTGAAGCGGGTTTGGGCGACTGCATCGACTGCCAGCTTTGTGTGCAGGTTTGCCCGACAGGAATTGATATACGCGAAGGGTTGCAATACGAGTGTATTGCCTGTGCTGCATGTATCGATGCCTGCGATTCGATCATGGACAAGATGGATTACCCGCGCGGGCTGGTCCGTTACACGACTGAGAATACATTGAAAACCAAGCAGACGCGTGTCCTCCGCCCGCGCATGCTGGTCTACGCTACCCTGCTGTTGATCCTCATAATCGGGCTAATGACTTCCATGGCGACGCGCACGCCGATTATTCTCGACGTCATTAGAGACCGCAATACGCTGTACCGTGAAATTCCGAACAACATGATCGAGAACATATACACGCTCAAGATCATCAACCAGGATGAGCGTACGCGGAGCTTCATCCTCAGTGTCGAAGGTGTCGACGGCATCGTTCTCGATGGCGTGGGCGAGACTGTGGACGTTGATGGCAGCAGCGTCGCGTCACTGCCTGTTCGCGCACGCGCGAGCCGGGACGACGCCTATGGCATCAATACGATCTATTTCACCGTTACGGCAATCGACGCCGAGGGCGTGTCCGTGACTGAAGATAGTCGCTTCATCGGCCCGACACCTTGAGCCCCAGCATGGATCGTGAAGACACCGAGCCCTGGTACCGGCAATTCTGGCCCTGGTTCATTATCGCCCTGCCCGCCTCGGCAGTCGTAGCCGGGTTGACCACCGTATGGATTGCGATGCAGACAACCGACTCACTGGTCGTGAAATCTGACGACGGTGTCAGGAAAGCAGCGGACCGCCGATTTTTGGCCGAACGCCTGGCCGCCGAAATGAATCTCGCCGCCCTTGTTGAAATCGATCCTGATACCGGCGTCGTCTCGGCCGTGATTCGCTCGGGCGACCTCGCCGAGGTACCCGCTGTACTCGAGTTTGAACTTTCGCATCCAGCGTTCGCCGATCGCGATCGTTTGGTTATCCTGAACAAGGCCATGCCTGACGAGTCCGGCAATCCGGTCTGGGTAGGCCACCTGGTAACGGTTCCCGACGAACGCTTCTATGCGGTCCTGAAAGCCGGCGATGAGTGGCGCGTGTCAGCCGAGTGGCAGGGCGAGACCAGCCTGACGCTGCGCCCGAGCGGCGTTGGCGATGATGACGGGCGATAAGAACCACAAGACCTGTTTTCACTGTGCATTGCCGGTCCCCACGGGCTGCGAGCTCACGGTACAGATCGAGGAAGAGCAAAGGCCCGTTTGTTGCCCGGGCTGTAAGGCCGTCGCCGAACTGATTCGCGATACAGGCCTTAGTCGCTACTACGACCTGCGCGACGCACCCGAGCCGGGAGTCGGCCGCCCTCCTGAAGAGGCCGCCGAATGGAAAGTTTTCGACAGCCCCGAAATGCTGGACGCGTTCACCGAGTCTCACGACGATATGCGCGAGGCAACAATCTACGTCGGTGGCATGTACTGCTCCGCCTGCAGCTGGCTGATCGAAACGACGCTCGGTAAGCAACCCGGCGTCGCGTCGGCCGAGGTCAATCCTATTACGCACCGCCTGCGCCTCCGCTTCCCCGCTCGCGAAGCGAGCCTGTCGAGCCACCTTGCGACGCTGGCCGATCTTGGTTACCAACCACAACCCTTATCGCCTGAGAGTACGGTGCGTCCCGAAGTTACCGAGCAGCGCACAGCACTGAAACGCCTTTTGGTCGCCTCCCTGGGCATGATGCAGGTCATGATGTTTGCCGTCGGACTGTACTCGATGGATTTCCAGGGCATCGATCCCGATATGCAGCACTTCCTGCGCCTCGTCAGTTTTTTCGTTACGACCCCTGTCGTTTTCTACGCGGCCAGGCCGTTCTTCACGAGCGCGTGGCGTGGCGTGGCCAGGCGCAAGCCGGGTATGGACCTGCCTGTCTCGATCGCAGTGGGTTCAGCGTATGTCGCGTCGGTGTACGCAACGTTTACGCGCGGTGAGGCCGTCTGGTTCGACTCGGTTACGATGTTCGTGTTTTTTCTGACCCTCGGCCGCTTCCTCGAGATGCGAGCCCGACATCGCTCGATCGATCGCAGCGCCGCCCTGTCCTCCCTTTTACCCAACACGGCGACTCGCATCGATAACGAAGCACATGTCGTCGTTCCTGTCAGCCAACTGACCACGGGCGATCATGTCCTCATTCGGGCCGGGGAAGCAATTCCCGCCGACGGTGTTCTCGCATCCGGAGCGACCAGTGTCGATGAAGCACTGCTCACGGGCGAAGCCACGCCGCAGACAAAAGTCGTAGGTGATGAACTTTCCGCAGGCAGCGTAAATCTCGACAGCATGATCGAGATGACAGTGACATCAACAGGCGGCGACACAACGCTCGGCACTATCAGCCGCCTCAGCGAACGAGCACGATATGCTCGACCGGCATTCGTTACGCTCGCAGACAAGATTGCCAGCTATATCGTCGTTGCCTTGCTCGTCGTGGCGACGGGCGTTGCAACGTTCTGGTACTTCAACGATCCCGATCGCGCATTTGTCATCACGTTATCGGTACTCGTTGTCACCTGTCCATGCGCTCTCGCTCTCGCAACTCCTGCGGCGTTTGCAGCAGCCGGCAGCCGTCTGTCGCAGCTTCGCCTGCTGGTAACCAACGGCAATGCAATCGAAGCGCTTTCGCGTGCGACGCTCGCAGTATTTGACAAGACCGGTACGTTGACGATTGGCCTGCCACGCATCACCGCCGTATTTGTCACCGACAATGCCTGGACCGAGAAAGACTGCCGCGTCATCGCCGCTGCACTGGAGCATGCATCGACCCATCCGCTGGCACGTGCATTTGCGTTGCCCGACGAATTACCTGTTGTCACCTCACACGAGATCGTCGTCGGCGAGGGCGTTCGCGGCATCATCCATGGCCGAGAGTGGCGTCTCGGTAATGCGTCGTTTATCGGCGGTGTAGCGGAAGTTAATGACAGTGCCGCAACACATGTATTTCTCGGTGTTGACGAAAATGTCGTCGCGTGGTTTGAACTCGAAGACGAGTTGCGACCGAATGTTGCGCAGACGCTCGAGAATCTGCGCGGTCACGGTGTGGGCACGGCACTCGTTAGCGGCGACAATCGGGCTGCCGTTGAGTCGGTCGCTTCCAGACTGGCTATCGACGATGTCTATTACGAATGTACACCCGAGGACAAGCTCGCAATCATCGAGGCTGCACAGAAACGTGGTGAAAAGGTCGTAATGATCGGCGATGGCATAAACGATGCGCCCGTGCTCGCCGGCGCCGATACTTCAATCGCTCCAGCGCATGGTGCCCTGCTCGCACAAACAAGCGCGGACGTAATTATGCTCGGAGATTCGCTTTCACCCCTGACGACCGCAGTCGAGATGTCACGCAAGACCATGCGCATTGTGCGCCAGAATCTGGCGTGGGCAATCGTATACAATGCACTGGCATTACCGCTTGCTGCAGCAGGCTACGTTCCGCCATGGGCAGCAGCCATTGGTATGAGCGCCAGCTCACTAATCGTTGTGCTCAACGCCCTGCGCCTCAACCGGTTCGAATAATGTCTGTACTCTACGTCCTGATTCCACTCGCCCTGCTTCTGCTTGCTGGTGCCGTATGGGCGTTCTTCTGGGCAGTAGGCAGCGGTCAATTTGATGATCTCGACACGCCCGCCATGCGTGTCGTGATGGATGACGACACCAAGCCCGACCAGGAGGACACTCGTGACTGAACTCTGGCCGGTTCTGACGGCCGCGTTTATCACCGGTTTTCTCGGCAGCGCACATTGTTTCGGCATGTGTGGCGGTATCTCAGGACTGTTTGCAGTCAATGCGAGCATCGCGTCGCTGCGCTCACAATTTCCCAAAGCTATTGCCTACAACACCGGACGCATCCTGAGTTATGCGTTTCTTGGCGTCGTGGTGGCGGTGTTGGGTAAAACGGCCGTTGACTCCATTCCGGATCTCATGGCTCCAGTGCGCCTCGCGAGCGGGCTGTTGATTGTCCTCGTCGGCCTGCAACTCGCTTTTGGCTGGCGCATCCTGGCACCCCTGGAAAATGCCGGTGCGCGCCTGTGGAAACGCATTGCGCCTGCGGCAAAAAGCCTGGTACCAGTCAATTCGATACCGCAGGCATTTGGCTTGGGGCTGATTTGGGGCTGGCTGCCCTGCGGACTGGTCTACAGTGTGTTGTTGCTGGCTGCCACGACGGCAGAACCGGGCGGCGGCGGACTGGTGATGATCGCATTTGGTCTGGGTACAATGCCCGCCATGGTTGCGACCGGGGTCAGTGCGTCAAAGCTTGCTCAGTTCATGAGTGGCAAGCGAATGGGAGCTGGACTACTGATTGTCCTTCTCGGCCTCGCAACAATCGCGATGCCCGTGATGAAACTGGCCGGAACCCAGGGCCACGGTGGACACAACATGTCGAGCCAGACAATGGAGAGCTAGATGGCGGGAGTCGAAGGGCGCGTAGCTCTGATAACCGGCGCAGGCCGCGGCATAGGACGCGCAACTGCAGAAACGCTGGCGGCACGCGGTGCCCGCGTAATGTGCGTCGCGCGCAGTGAGCAGGAACTTGCAGATACGGGGCTCGACTATGTGGTGGCCGACCTCGGAACAGTCGACGGTTGCGAAAAGGCGGTCGCAGAGGCTGAAGAGCGTTTAGGTTCAATCGAAATTCTCATCTGTAACCACGGCCTCGGTTCAGCGCACGAGCGCGTCATCTGGGAACAGGACCCCGGGGTCTGGGACGAGATGATGCGCATCAATCTTGACGGGCCGTATCATCTATCTCGGCTGGTCTTGCCGCAGATGGTGGAACGCAGATACGGCCGCATCGTGTACACCAGTTCGACGGCAGGCCTGGTTGCCGAATACGCGGGGAGTGCCTACAGCAGTTCCAAACACGGCTTACTGGGACTGATGCGCTCCGTCGCGCAGGACGCCGGCCCCTTTGGGATAACCTCCAATGCCGTGCTGCCCGGCTGGGTGAGGACCGAAATGGCCGATCGCTCTGCACAGGCCGAGGCCAGTGACCGCGGCACCACTGTGGAGCAGGTGTGGGAAGAGCGTGCAGCGCTGTATCCTCCAGAACGCGTGGCCACGCCGCAGGAAGTGGCGGAGATGATCGCTTTCCTCGCTACCGAGGAATCGAGCGGCGTAAGCGGAGAAGCCATCAGGGTTGCACTTGGCAGCGTCAGCTAGCTGCCCAGGTCCCACCCATGATGCTGAAGCTACTGACGGATGGCCTGCAACTTACTCCGCTGGTCGATGCGGATATCGACATCTCAATTGAGTTGTGGACCGACCCCAACGTCGTCAAATACATCTGTGATGCCGAAACCGAAGAAGAGATTCGAGCCGGGATGCCAGACTCGACCAGGCGAGGCTGCAACGGCTGTATTGGTATCTGGTGTGTCGCCGATCGAGTGACCAGCGAAAAGTACGGAAGCGCCTATCTTCTACCTCTGCCCATTGAGGAAGATGATTATGACTTCAGCCTGCTCATCCCGGACCAACTGCCCGAGGGCGATATAGAACTCGGCTATTTTCTGAAACCGTCGGCGTGGGGCAAAGGATATGCGACCGAGATTGCCAGGCGGCTGCTTGAATTTGCATTTCGGGAATCGCCCTTGGAAGAACTGGTTGCGTCCGTCCACCACGAGAATCTTGCATCAAAAAAGGTGCTGGAAAAGTCGGGCTTTATCTACAGTGGCCGCACACTGTGTTACGGCGCAGTCACCCCGATTTATCGAATTTCCCGTGCCGGATGGGACGAAATGCGGCGCTCGTTTTCAGTCTCTTAAAAAAAAACGGGCCCATTCGGGCCCATTTATTATCACGAATATCGTGACCTACTGAGCCGGCTGATGCTCAACGGAAATGGCCACAGCTTCGGTCGTGGTGATCACTACCAGGTCGCCGACTTCGGATCGTCTCAGGTTGTCCGGGTTCCGAGCCACGAATTCTTCGACCACACCGTCGGGCCCCTTCAACTTGAACGTATTCAACTCGAGGTTAATTTCCTCAACCTTCGCGATCACGATCTTTGAGTCCATCGCCGCGAATCCGGGCATCGCTCCTTCTTCGGCGCGGCCCATGGCAACCGCCTCGGCGGCATCCGTTCCCATCCCGTCATCCGCCATGACCTCTATGGACACGGACTCAACATACTCGGCAACGAGAACATCACCGACCTGGACCTGGGGCAGGTTTCGCACCTCTTCACTAGCGGTAAATGTGAGATCTTCACCATCAGGCTTACGAACAGTCACAACCCGGGTATCGTGGTCGATGGCCGTTACAACTGCGGAGACTGTCATGGATTGGCTGGCAGAAAATGACGGCTTGTCCATCACAGCTTCTGCAGATGCTGATGCGGCTTTTTCGTCTGTAGTCGAGGCAAAAGCAGCCATCGAGAAAAGTGCCACAATGGGCAAGTACTTGAAATATTTCATTATTGGAATCCTACTGTTTGGATCGAAAGATAATGCGAGCAGCATTCTATGCGTTCAATGCCATCACAAACAACTTTCCCGTGTCACTCCAGCAGGGTGACGGGCGGCGGTTGACCTCCTTCGGCCTTCAGTCGCTGTTCCAGCCAGTCCAGCGATGACTCCGCATAAAACGTGCATGCGAAGCTGCTCACGAAGGGATTGCCCTCGTCGCGGCGTTCCAGCTTATCATGCATGCCGAAGAAAAATGGATGCGGCGATAACAGGATGTCGCAGTCGAGATCTCCGATAATTCCAGCGCTTTCTGTTATTTGATCAGCCATGCCGGTCGTTGCGAACGAGAAGCCTTGCGCGGAAACCGGGCTCATACTGTCGGCGTAAACAACGTCATAACAGGTATTGAGAGCGCATGATTCCCAGGTCCATGTAACACTCCCGGCCGTATGACCGGGTGTGTATACAGCTCTTACGCTAACATTACCCACAGCTACCAATTCGCCGTCGCCCACAACCGTAGCGTTGCTGACAGCCGGGAATGAGCCGTGGTCTGAATCGGCCACATACTGCGGATCATTTTCGGCTAATCGACCGCCTTCAAGAACAGGCGCACCTGCCCTACTTGTAAACACGTTGGCTCCCGTGAGCCGCTGCAACGCCGCCACTCCACCTGCATGATCGAAGTGAGGGTGCGACACGAGGATTGCCTCGATCGTCAGTGGATCAAAGCCCAGTGATCGAATGTTGGCATCTATCAACGCGGCAGATTGTGGCAAGCCACCGTCGATGAGAATCAGACCGTCGTCGGACTGAATCAAAATCGACGACAGGCCATCCGTGCCGACATACCACGTATTGCCGTGTATGCGGAACGGCTCGTGCGTCTCGTTCCAGCCATCACACTGGTCGCATTCGACAGGTGCATCAGGTTCAAGTTCGCGCGGACCGCAAGCGGGCAACGTGGCGATCGCAACAAAGTAGAAAAAAATGCGTTTCACAGGAATGCCCGGTAGAAAAGTCGAATTGAGGCGAAGATCAGAAAGACCCCAAACAACATATTCAGGCGTTTTGCAGAAAACCCGTGTGCGATCTTCGCGCCGAGCGGCGCCGCAAGTACGGTCGCCGGCGCGATGCAGGCAAACCCGATCAGGTTGACGTAACCAAGACTGCTGGCAGGGATGCGCGGATCCGCCCAACCGGCGGCAACGAAACCGAGCATACCGGGCAGACTGATCACCAGGCCAAATAACGCAGCTGTACCAACGGCACGGTGAATTGGTTCGTTGAACAACGTCAGCGTCATGACCGAAAACGTGCCACCGCCAATGCCCATCATGCTCGAGAAACAACCAATAGCCGTCGGAATTACCGGCACCAGCACGCCATGCGGAACTTCCTCTGTAAGATTACGGCTTTCGGGCATGAACAACATTTTGAGTGCAACCAGGAATGCGAGCGTCGCAAATACTATCGCAAGGACGTCACTGTGCACCCGTGACGCTATCCACGCACCAAGCAAGGCTCCCAGCAGTACAAAAACGGCCCAGCGCTTGACGATATCGACATCGACCGATCTACGCATGTGATGTGCGCGCGCCGACGAGATCGAGGTAGGAATGATCGTTGCGAGCGAGGTACCTACCGCGACATGCATGCGTATGGCGGGATCAACCCCGGCGAACCCCAGTGCGGTCTCCAGCACCGGGACGATAACGATGCCACCTCCTATGCCAAAAAGGCCGGCGAGCACGCCGGCGACGGCTCCCGTCGCAAGCATGGCAACACCAAGGATGAGCCATTGTTCCATTTGAATCAGGCCCGAAGGCGCTCAGCATGAAACCGAAGATGCTCTTCAACGAACGTGGAGATGAAATAGTAGCCGTGATCGTAGCCTTGGTGAATGTGCAGCTCTAGTGGCAGGCCACTTTCCTTGCAAGCGGCTTCAAGCAATTCCGGCTTCAGTTGTTCCGCAAGAAACGGATCGTCGGCTCCCTGATCCACAAGGATTCGATCAAACTTCTTTATGCCTCCGGAACGCCGCGCAACTTCGCAGGCGTCGTAATCCTGCCATGTCGACTTATCGTCGCCGAGATAATAAGCGAGCGCTTTTTGTCCCCAGGGGCTGTGCAGCGTCGTGCAGATCGGTGCAAACGCCGACAACGAACTGAACATGTCCGGATTGCGCAGACCAATCGTCAATGCACCGTGCCCGCCCATAGAATGTCCGGTCAGACCGTGGCGCTCCGGATCGCCCGGAAAGTTGTCAAAAATGACCGGCGGCAACTCCTTCGTGATGTAGTCGTACATCTGGTAATTCGCCGACCACGGTTCCTGCGTCGCATTGAGATAGAAGCCTGCAGCCAGTCCGAAATCATAGTCTCCGTCAGGATCGTCGGGTACGCCCTCGCCTCGGGGACTTGTGTCGGGAGACACGAGCATTATGCCGAGCATGGCCGCAACGCGCTGCGCGCCGCTCTTCACCATGAAATTCTCTTCGGTACAGGTCAAGCCGGACAGGAATGTCAGCACCGGCACCTTGCCCTGCGCCGCCTGGGGCGGCACAAATACCGAGAACCGCATGTCGCAGTTATTGCTGGATGAGGTGTGCTGGTAGAAGCCGATACGGCCGCCAAAACAGCTCGTTTCGCTTAAGGTCTCTATAGTCATAGTGACCGATTATGACGGACTGCTAGGGTTTCTGGAACACCAGTGTGGCGTTGGTTCCACCGAAACCGAAACTATTGGACATCGCCGTACTGACACCAGCGTTCTCGACCAACTCCGTGACAAGCGGTGTGCCGGCAACAGCCTCGTCAGGCTCGACGACATTAATCGACGGCGCGATGAAATCATGCTCGAGCATCAGCAGGCAATGGATCGCCTCCTGCACGCCTGTGGCACCAAGAGAGTGTCCGCACATCGATTTCGTCGAGCCATAACGTGGCATGTCGTCACCAAACAACTCGCGCATCGCCTCGATTTCCTGCACATCACCTACCGGCGTACTGGTGCCATGCGTATTGATGTAGTCGACAGGTCCTTCCACCGTCGAGCGCGCCAGATCCATGCAACGAATCGCACCCTCTCCCGACGGCGCGACCATGTCGTAGCCATCCGATGTTGCTGCATAGCCGACGAGTTCCGCGTAGATCTTCGCACCTCGCGCTTTGGCGTGCTCAAGCTCCTCGACGACAACCATACCGGACCCCGAAGAACTCACGAATCCATCACGTCCTGCATCATACGGCCGCGATGCCTGGGTCGGATCTTCATTATATTTCGTTGACAGCGCGCCCATCGCGTCGAACAAAGCGGTTAGCGTCCAGTCCTCTTCCTCGCCACCACCGGCAAACACGATGTCCTGCTTGCCCAGCGCTATCTGCTCTGCGGCAGCGCCAATGCAGTGTGCGCTAGTCGCACAGGCAGAGGTAATTGAGTAGTTGATACCTTTAATTTTGAATGGCGTCGCGAGGCATGCGGCAACCGTACTGCCCATCGTCTTGGTAACGCCATAAGGACCGATCTTACGGACACCCCTGGAACGAAGCGCATCGGCTGCCTTGACGATGTTCGCACTCGATGCGCCGCCAGAACCGGCGATCAGGCCGGAACGGATATTCGAGACATCAGTGTCCGCGAGGCCGGCGTCGCTTATGCACTGCTGCATGGCAATGTAAGAGTAGGCCGCTGCATCACCCATGAAACGCAAGACCTTGCGATCAATATGGTCCTTGAAATCGATCTCGCAGCTGCCGGAAACCTGGCTGCGAAGACCCAT
>Ga0224513_10000793_pt1 | contig 12559 bp, 14 predicted proteins | sample SF_May12_sed_USG_5_FD_169109 | JGI IMG/M metagenome (GOLD analysis project Ga0224513, IMG submission 169109) | Sediment microbial communities from San Francisco Bay, California, United States - SF_May12_sed_USGS_21 | ecosystem: Environmental > Aquatic > Marine > Sediment | place: USA... | reverse complement strand
GCACATGAAATACAATAATGTTTCAAAACTGTTGGTGAAGCAATGTATGCTCCCTGTGCGCGTAGTTCTTTTGCCAACGTATGTTCTACTAGGTTTAATCTTGATGTTACTTTTTTAGCCTTATCTTTTGGAACTGTCTGTCCACAGTTTGTACATTGTACTGTACCGGAAGATCCTTTTCCTCCTTTTGTACGACCTCTACTTGCACGCTTAAGTGGCATGTACATATGCAAATTTGCCTACTTATATTCTTGAGGGCGTGTTGATCTACCTGATTATTAGGAGAAATGATCTAAAATAACATTTTTTATATTTCATACATTTTAGATATTTTTCTATATTGAGATTTTCAGGCACAATCCTTACAGTCAGGATCAATGCATACAGGATTATGTTTTCCGTCCCTTGTAGGACGTACTGTATCTCGTCTTCTTTCTGTTCTGGTTAGTACTATGTCTGATGATGATTAAAAAGAGTGATCTCAACATAATTAATCATAATTCTACACCAAAATGATTATAATTTTAAAATATACAATTTCCAACAAATCATAATTCATTATGATTTAGGTTATGTCGCATTTTTTGCACTTGGTAGGATTCTTTCCCTTTTTACTCTTTATTGAGAAAAATAGAATCTCATTCTGTTATGCCAAAGAATGCGATACTTCTCATAAAGTATTAGATCTTGATTCTTTTATTGCCAATTTCACACTCAAAAATAGAAAAAATCATTATGATGTCAAACTACTTCAAGGTTACATAGTTTTCATATATCTCGTTGTTTTAAAACAAAATAAAAGAAATTTAAGATTGTCATTTTTGGAGATTATTAGTTATAAGGCAAATATCATCCTCTGTTGGACTTTGAAAGATAAACTCGCTTGGAGAATTACTTTCCATAGGTGTTTTTGTAAAAATGATATATTATTCCCGAAGGAAGATCATTCTTTGCTTTGAACATTGAAATGACGTCCTCCATCATTTGTTCAATTTTTGTAATTCCATAGGGGGCAAAAGTAGGGATGGATTTATCTTCAAACTGTCCTGTTTCTATTGTAATCCATACTTTTTTGGAGTTTTTTCTTGCATATTTTATGATGGGGGATGTTCTTTCAACTATGTCATTTTTAGGTTTCAAAAGTTTTGCACCGACTCCGGGTTGTATATCCACACCATCTAGGATGTCTAGAATATGCTCAAACGTTTGTTTTTTTATTCCGTTATGCTCTATTGGAGAATCAGGATTTGAACCTAGTCTTGATCCCCAATGCCATGATATGCTAGCATATACTGGAAGCGTTGTAGCGTCATCAGTATAATCAGAATCAATTACAACGATGCCATTTTTTATAAGCCATTGTATTGATGTTACAAAAGAATCATCATTTATTGTGCCGTCTGCCCACCATTTAGCATTATTTTTTATCCATGCAGGTATTTCAGCAGTGTCCACTGATACGCCTCCAGATGGTGAGGATATCTTCACAATACCTTCTTTAATCAGATATTGAATTCCACTCACAAACTTGGCATCATTAATCATACCATCTGCCCACCATCTTGCGTTTTTCTTTATCCATTGAGGAATTTTGTCAGGTTTTGAAACATCGCACATTTTCTTTTTAACTGAAGCAAAATATTCTATATCTCCTGAAGAAACAGGTTCATATGCTTTTTTAAATGTGGGTCCTCCAAGATTCCACGGACCTTCATAGTTTATCCTAAACGCATCAAATTTATTTGCAGGGTTTTTTGCATGGTAAGAGGTTACATCTCCACATCTTAAATTATCTGTATAAAGCACCTCGACTAGAATATTGCTATCATGAGCAGAGGATATCAATTTGGATAGAAACTCATCAGGTTGACGACAAGAACCAATGTCCCAAGATGGTTGTCCACGTGTCTTGCCAGTACCCCAGTTATCATATAATATTCTTTTAATTTTTTTTATTTTTGCAAACGATACAAGTTCTTCTATGTCATCATCCCCAATCGAGCAGCCGCCTCTACGGGTATCTCTCCACACGTAGATTCCATTATCAGAACAATCATAATCAGTCATCAGTTCACTCGTATTTGTATCGTCACATAATAAACATACAAACAAATTCACAGTTAGAAGCCAAGTTTAATTGTATTATTTTTTCAACATCTCAAAATTACACAATCATGTCCTTTGAGAAATTTTACAGGATGACAATGATTCTTTTTTCCTATGGGAGTCAATCAACCTCCAGTTTGGTCTATCACTCTTTGGGTTATTTCAGGAGTTATCCATTCATCCACGTTTTTATCGCACCCTTTTATGCCAAATTCTTTGGTTATTCGATTTAATTCATTTTGATATTCGTTGTTAATTTTTTCAGATTCTTCAGAGGAGAATTGGCTTGGATTAAGAACGTATTCTTTCATGTCGTTTCTTGCTTGGATCATTTGATTTGTCAATATGTCACATTGAGATAATTTGGGATTCATGTTGATTTTTCCATGTTCTTTTTCAAATTCAAAATCCGAATGTCCGCCACCTCCAATTACAATCATGAGGATTGCTGCTGGAATCCCACCTCCAAATCCAATAACGAGATCTTTTTTCACATTTCTTATAACGTGATCTTAACGAAAAGCTTTACGGCCATTGCTATTTATGTGAGTAAAATGGTGGATTGGTATTTTTACTCTTAATTGATAAAATAGAAATCCCACAGTTTGTGCGTAGAAATCTGACGTCTCTTGTAAAGTTTAAGATTTTTCAACAATTATCCTAGATATGGTAAAATGTCCAAAATGTGGAAATGAAAGTTGGTCAAGAGTTTCAGATATTACTATCACTGTTCATATCTAAAAATAAATCCCTTCATTACACACAGATTTGTGACAATATCTGAAATTAACAAAAAGAGTTTAGAATCTAAGATTTTGCAATATCAAAATCTTCTCTTCCATTAGCAAATCTTTGTTTGATGATTTTCACTCGATATTTTTTACCTCTTTGAATATCTTGGGCTAATTGAGCGGACTTACCATTATCATAGAATTTTGCCACAATCATCTTTCTTGAAGTGTAGAAGTTCTTTACTCCGTTAAACTCTTCTTCAGTTTCAATATTCACTTCAGTAATGATTTCTTTCCCAACTTTTTTTTCAACATTCTCGACTTTTAGAATAGTAAAAACGCCCTTATCATCTAGTTTGGAAAGTGAAGATTCAACCATATCTTACTCATCATCTTGTCCATCCGTATTGATATTATCACATTCAGGCATTGACATTGAAATTTGATCATTCTGTCTTATGAAATAATCTAATGTATTCATGATGATGCTGATTTTCTCCTATTGATAATTATTTTGTTTAGAATCTAAGTATATTGGAGTTTTAAATCTAGGAATTAATGAATGCCCTTGAGTTTGATATGGTCATCATTTCTTTCATTTTAATCGATGTGTTCTATTTTTTTTTGAAATATCTAGCATTTCATTATATGTTCTTCTTTCAAATGCTTTGGGATTTCTTCTTCTTCCATCTCATTACGTTTGAAACTATAAGGTAGAAAAACACAGTTGAAATTCAATAATTATTCACCAAACAATGCTACCTTGTTTCTATCAGTAAATTCATTAAAACAGATAATGTCCAATTATATTTTAATATAGACACAGTATCTACATCAGTATTGATTCTAAAACTAAGTTTACTTGTTATCATAGCATTGTTTATAATTTCAATTTCTCCAGCATATGCTCAACATCATAGTGGATCACTTGCACCTCCAATTGATTTTGATGGGATGTCCGTTGCTTTAAGCTCAATTTTATCCCCAGAAGATTTTACGTTTGAAGATACAAAAAGTGCAAACCTTTCAATTAGATTCTTTGATAGTCAAACAGACACGAACATAACTAGTGTAACATATAGAATCCAAATATTTCAAGGTGACAATCTTGTTGCAAATGAATATTTTTATGATGAAGATGGAAACCTGAATTTAGAGGTTCGACCCACAACAGGATGTGAAAACCAAGAACTATGGAAGTGCACAAACTACTTTGGCGAAAAACACCCCATTGCAGGAGGATATTTTGCAAGAGGCGATTCAAGACCGGTAGTTGAAGGCCCAGTGTTTGACAAGAGTGGTCAATACAAGGTTAAAGTGTCTATCGTAGGTGCAACAAATCCCAAAACAATGACAACTAGTGACTTACATTTTGAAACATCTCTTTTGATTCCAGAAAAACAGAATTTTTTAATCCAAACAGCAAATGCGGATGAATTTCCTATTTCAATTAAATCATTTGATAGTAAGATAAGCAATTTTGCTTTTGATGAAGAATTTAACAAGATTTCTTATGAAACATCATTTGACTGGAATCATAGTAAAGAACATGGTTCCAATTCAAAACATACCATTCAGGTTCAGAAAGATTTTCCTGTTTTCAAACAAGGGCATGACATCGATGTATTTATTGAGGGAATAAGGATAGAACGACCCTTTCTCTTTGATGTTTCATCGGCAAATGAGAATATCATCAGAATAGACATACCACATGAAGAAATTATGAGCATTCATGATAAATTAGAGGGAATTCATATCGATCAAAATACTATGAAAGTTGACGTATTTTCAGGATCACAAACACAACTAAACACGTTAAACTTTTCATTTGAAAATGGATATGCCACAAATATTACTTGGAATTCTCAGTTAAAATCAGGACAAGAAATCCCCTTTACCTTTTCGTTCTTAGATGCAAATAACAATCCAATTGATGACATATTGTTTGCATATAGCATTACAGATTCAAATGGAAAAGAAGTATGGGCAAACATAGGAAAAAGTCCGACATTTCTGGGTATTGTTGTGCAAAATGGAATATATCAGGAATCAGCTATGATATCAAATGACGGAAATTATCAATTCACGATAATTTTGACAGGACAGGAAAATACAAATTTTGAAAAATTCTTTACATCAAAATCAGATTTTGAGATTGTCTCTTCTCATAATTTAGAAACTGTAAAAGAAGTTACATCCAATCAAGTTGAAATTCCGTCATGGATAAAGAATAGCGCTGGATGGTGGGCCGAAGACATAGTGGGTGACGATGAATTCATTCAATCGATTCAATTCTTGATTAAAGAAAAGATAATCTCAATTCCTACACCTCAAGGAAATACTTCTAATTCTCAAGAGATCCCAGATTGGGTGAAAAATAATGCTAGATGGTGGTCTGAAGATCTTATTTCGGATAGAGACTTCATGAAAGGAATTGAATTCCTCGGAGAACAAGGAATAATTAAAGTAAGTTAACTTTGAAGAATAATCTAATCTTGTTTGGCTAATTTTTGAATAGATTCTAAATGTTGTCTAGTTGAAAGATTGTCTGCTTTATTATACACTTCTATATGTTCATCTGTGGCCTTGTTAGTCATTTACCTTAATTCATCAGAAAGTTGTATCATAGATTAACCACATGACTTTAGATGTAAAACTTTACAAGAGACGTCAGATTTCTACGCACAAACTGTGGGATTTCTATTTTAATTCTTAATCAATAAATTCGTTTACACCTCATAATCTATTCATGAATAGATTTTTTTGAGATGTATTCTTGTGCAATTTTCATAAAAATTGACTAATTCCTGTTTTAATAGGAAGAAAAGTTCCTACATGTTTTAATTCTGGATTGAATTATTTCAAATAGTATCTCATGCGTGGTCTGTGTCATAATTGCTTTAGATCTGGTGTCGAAGTGGTAATAATCAAAGGCAATATTTTTTGTCAAATTTGTATAGATAAAATCAATGCAAAAAACTAAATCCATATTGTTTCTAATCAAGAGAAATGAAATTAGCTGTTTTCTCCCATTGTGCTATAGATACAATAACTATTGATGGAAATAATTATGAACAAATTGGTGGGGCTGCTTGCTATTGTGGAATCACTGCAAGACAATTCAAATTCGATGTGGATTTATTCACAAAATTTGGTCCTGATTTTCCAAAGCAATATCTAACTGAACATGAGATTAATTTTACGAATTCTGAATCTAAAAAAAATACCACAAAATTTGCCATCTCTATTGCTGGTTCAGATAGAACTCTTAAACTAGAAAATGAGTGCGAACCAATAGATTATTCTGGTATCAGTGCTGATGGCCATATTGTAAGTCCGATATATCATGAACTCTCTGAGGATACGTTTAAAAAAATCAAAGATGATTCTAACTTTCTCTTCGTTGATCCTCAGGGGTTTTTACGACAAAAGGATTCACAAAATAATATTTTTCTAAAAAATACCGATCTTGATCTATCTGAAATCAATGCAATCAAAGTAAACCCTGATGAGGCACAGCATCTTGTAACTGGAACTCATGATGAGATGATGTTGGCGTTGCAGAAGAAAGGAATCGAATATGTACTGTTGACTAACAAAACAGATGTATCTCTTTTGGTGAAGGATAAGGTCTATTCTATCACTCTTCCAAATAGCCAAATTCATGACACCACTGGTGTTGGTGATATTTTTTGTACTGCATTTAGCTGCACGATGCTTAAAGAAAAGGACTTTTTGTGGGCACTTTCTTTTGCTGGCGGAGCAGCTCAAGCTGCACTTGAATCCAAAAATGTGGGTTTGCAAAAAATTCCAAGCAGGGGTACTATCCAGACCAACGCATCTTATTTTTATAATTTAGTAAAATTCAGAGACTTGTAACGCATTATTCTTTTCTTCATTGTTTTTTTATTTCGCTCTGTAAGATCAATAATTGTTTTTGTTTGATTGATCATCTTTTTATTTCATACGATCATTAGCAGTTAGAATTAAAACAATCACTTTGAAAGTTCTAAATTAAAACTACATTACTTATTTCAATACAAAATCATGCTGGAACCGATAATTTCTGTAAATTATCGTAGTGAATCCTCAAAAAATTCATTATCTGCCTGTCCTCTTTTTTATTAATTGGAGCTCCATTTGCAAGGATGCTAAGATATTTTAAATCTGATTCTAGTTGTTGGGTTGATTTTTTAATCCCATCTTCATATTCCAACCTCTCAAATTCTACCAAGTTCTTTTCTATTTGCAAAATATGTTTTTCCAAATTTGTGACTTTTTGATGAAGATCATCGTCCATTATAATACAAGAAGTAATGTTGAAAATAACTTTGAGTATAGAATTTCTTTTAAATTGTTTAAATATTTTAGACATTTCAAACATATTTTAAGCATTTTTACAAGATGCAATAAATTCGATAATCATCATCACTGAGCATATCCAAGAAAATATCCGTAGTTGAAAAAAAGAAAATCCAAAAAAAATACAGACAAGAATTCAAAGAGAAATTAATGAAAAGAATTGAAAATGGCAAAGTAATGGACTTTACCTAGAACATAATTATCATCTGCTAAATCCCTGATTATTGATTATGTTGATTGTTATTGTCGATTTTATCCCAGGTATTTTTCTAATTCTTTTACTGATGATTTCAGAAATGTCATTGTATGTAGGAGCTGCAATTTTACATAATATTTCATAGTTTCCAACTAGCATATCAGCTTCTACTACTTCTGGAATTTCTTCCAATCTTTGCATTATCTTGGATTCATCAGACTTTAAACAATGAATTGTAACAAAGGCTTGAGCCATATATGCATCCAATACCTCGCGTTCAACTTCATTTGTTTTTAAAATTCCGGGTTTTTTATCTACTAATAATGTCAGAGTAGCCCGAATGTTTGAAATTTTTCTTATTTCATTTGAAATAACACGCTGAATATTTTGTTCATCTGCTGATTCTAGTTTGGTTAAGATGTCATATGATCCAAACGTACCAAATGCATCTGTAATGCTTGGAATGTTCTTTAGGTTTGAAATTACAGAATCTTCTTTTCCAGATTCATTTACAATTAGGACATATGCTTTTTCCATCGCTTGCCTTCCTAACTCTGTCCCTCAATTCCCATCAATGTAAGAGTAGAACGTACATGCTGTAGTTTTCTTATATTCCAGGTAATTGTTTCTCTGACCTTGTCTCTGTCTGAATTTTCTATCTTTGCAACGATATCATATGCGCCAAATGTTTCATGAACTTCTTTTACGGATTCCATATGTTTTAGAGACTCTAGTATGACTTCTTCTTTTCCTAAATCACAATTGATTAAAACATACGCAGTTTGCATGACATCAATATGTTGAAAACATATTTAAGTAAAATCCTGTAGTTTTCTTGTAATTATTAAATATTTTGCTATAAAATTAAACAATTAGATACTATTTTGTGTAAATATGCAACCTGAAATTGAGATAAAAAATTCAACTAAAACATATTATTGTGATCAAGATTCTTGTTCATTAATTATATTTAGAGTCATGCTAGTTTTGATGTAAGGTAAGGATCTTATGGCTTTGGTAACGATATGATCTAATGTTTTATTATCAGATGCTTCCACCTTACAAATAACATCATAGAATCCAAAAACTACATCAGCTTCTTTTACCTCTGGTATGTGGCTGAGATTTTTTAATGTGGCATATTCTTCACCGTTATCACAATGTATTACAACGTATGCTTTGGCAAAATTCTGTCCAAGCATCAGGCCGATTAGTTTCTCAGATGCTTTAAATAATTCTCCAGATTCTGAACGTGTCAAAGTCATTGTAGAATGTATTTTTTCCATGTTGCGAATAGTTTTAGCAATTTCTCTAACTTTTTCTTCAGTGCTTGATTCAATTTGTGCAATAATGTCATAAAGACCAAACGTTCCATGAGCTTCTTTTACCCCCTCGATTTTTTTCAGTAGAGTAATTACATTTTTTTCAGAACCTAAGTTACAATTCATCAATACATATGCTTTCACCATTTTTTATTTACTCCTCTGACAAATAAAACCGGGTATTGTGCCATTAACGTTACAATGCATGATTAGAATAAAAGATTTCAGGTGAAATTTAAATATTCAATAAATCTGAAAAAACCAAACAAATTTTTATTTTCTCATGATGAAATTAATGTAAATAGAAATCAACCAAGAAAATATTGAGAGTGAGGTGAGTGTCGATGGGATGGGTAAAAGGATAAATACTGGATTTCACAAAACCACTGGTTGTGTTTTTTATGATTATTGTGTGTCATATACGAAACATTGTAAATATTCTTTTATTGTACTGAATTGATTGTTTCTTCTATGATGATTGGCATTTACGGTTCTGGAACTACAGAATTAGCTATAAAAACGATTAAAAAAATTTTAGATGACACTAATATCACATCTTTCTCCATCACAAAATCCACTAGTAAACAGGCTGATTGTGTTATTGTTTTGGGTGGCGATAAAGGTGTTAGAAATTACTTTCATAGAACATTTGATTCTACTTTGCCTATTTTGGGAATCAGTGAAGGTGAGGCTAGTGGATTTTTGGCTCAGATTGATCTCAAAGAATTTGCCTCTTATGTCAATGTACTAAAAAAACAAAAATACACAATTGAAGAAGTTCCAAGACTCGGTGTAAAAATTGATGGAAAAAATGTCTATCCTGTACTAAATGATGTTGCAGTATTTTCATCAAAAAGTGCAATGTTAATGGAGCATACACTACGAGTTAATGGAGAAGAGGTGTGGCACGATAACAGTGATGGAATTATTGTGTCTACTCCAATTGGCTCATCTGCATATTCTATGTCAGCTGGTGGCCCGGTTTTATTTCAGGATTCTGCTGTGTTTGAAATAATTTCTGTAAATTCTCTTGATGTTACAAGAAGACCCATCATTGTTTCCAATTCTAGCTCTATTGAGATTGATGATATTTCTGCAAGACTTCACTGTGAAGTAGTCTTGGATGGTCTTGATAGATACAAGGTGGATAACACTGTAGAATGTACTCAATTTTTTCCACCTGCAAAAATAATTCGCCTCAAAAAAAACTCTACTGCAATTTCTGCTCTTGCAAAAAAGGTACATCTTGCTGAAGAATTACTTAGCATGCCTCCAAGTTCTAAACTACTTTTGAAGACATTAGAATATGAGGGCGCATTAACCCAAAAGGACCTGGCAAACAAAACATTACTTCCTGCTAGAACAGTTCGATTGGCATTAAGTCATTTATTGAAGAAAGGCTATGTCAAAAAGAAAATATCAATTCGAGATGCCCGACAAAAAATCTATGAAATTTCAAAGATAGAATAGTTAAATTTTTAATTCAATAATTATTTCTCGGATGCAGCTTTGATAAATGCTGTAAACGACTCCTCTGGAAATCCTGGTCTACTGTTAAACTCTGGATGAAACTGCACTCCAAGATAGAATTTGTGACTAGGAATCTCAAGTATTTCCATCCTTTTTCCATCATCGCTATCTGCTGAGAATACCAATCCATTTTTCTCAAATTGTGGAATGTAATCTTTGTTAATTTCATATCTGTGTCTGTGACGTTTACTGATTATTCCTGAATTGTATATTTTTCGTGCTTTCGTATTTTCTTTAATCATTACTTTGTTTGCTCCCAATCGTAGTGAGCCACCCATTTCTGAAACCTCTTTTTGCTCTGGTAGTAAATCAACAATTGGATTTTTTGCATCTGCTTTAATTTCAGTTGTATTACTATCTTCCAAATTCAAAACATTTCGACCAAATGCTATTGCAGCTAACTGAAATCCAAAACATATTCCAAGATATGGTATGTTTTTCTCTCTTGTGTAATTTGCAGTTTGGATGATTCCTTCTGATCCTCTTGTGCCAAAACCTCCTGGAACCAAAATTCCATCATAATTTGATAAAATGCTGTAATCTACAATTGATTCGGAATCTATCCAGTCTATGCCAATTGATTTTCCTATTTGTGCTCCTGCATGTTTTAGTGCATGATTTACACTGACATAACTATCTGCAAGTGTGACATATTTTCCAACCATTGCGATTTTTACTTTATTATCTTCGTGGTTTACCATATTCTTTGCGATTTCATTCCATTTATCCCAGTTGGCTGAAGCATTGAGCATTCCAACTTTGCCAAACTTTGTAAATATTGAATCCATTATTCCTTGGTCGTATAACATCTGTGGTACCTCAAAAATTGATTTTGCATCATGGCATGATAAAACATCTTTTGCAGTTACGTTTGTAAACATTGCAATCTTTTGCTTTGTTTTTTCTTCTAATGGCAAAGTGCATCTTACTGCCAAAAAGTCTGGCTGAATTCCTATTCTTCTTAATTCTTGAGCGCTGTGCTGCGTTGGCTTTGTCTTCTGCTCTCCTACCACATCAAGTGATGGTGCCAAAGTAACATGCACAAAGATTACCCCCTGTGGACCTTCTTCTACTTTCATTTGTCTTAGTGCTTCAAGAAATGGCAGTGATTCAATATCTCCCACTGTTCCACCGCACTCTACTATCAAAAAGTCTAATTTTTCATCCTCTGCAATTCTTCTGATTCTGTTTTTAATCTCATCTGTAACATGAGGAATTATCTGAACACATGCACCCAAGTATTCCCCTTTTCTTTCTGCGTCAATTACTGATGAATATACTTGAGCAGTTGTAATATTGTGGCTCTTTGGAATGTCTTGGTTTAGGAATCTTTCATAATTTCCAATATCCATATCACATTCGCCTCCGTCATCTGTGACAAAGACTTCTCCATGAGCTACTGGATTCATTGTTCCTGCATCGTAATTGAGATATGGGTCAATTTTGATACAAGATACACTTTGATTTGATAATTGTAATAATTTTGCAATTGAGGAACTAGTTACGCCTTTTCCCAGGCCAGACATCACACCACCTGTGACAAAAATAAACTTCGTCTGCACATTAATGAAATGAGTATCTGGTTTTTGTATGTTTTGTCGATCATGATCAATTGAAATAGAACATATGGTCTTGTTTTGATATGACATCTGTTCTTTTTGTTTTAGCTTTTCTTGCATCAATCATTTTAGGTTCTACCTCTCTTGCATTTGCAGATACTTTTGAAATTCTAATTCCAACTGGTGCGTCAGATCCTAATGCTCCTTTTTTTTGGTCTGAAAAATCCACTGGAGTGACTACTGGAGCCATTACTGTTTATCCTGGCGATTCTGTTACTTGGTATAACGCAGATACTGCATTTCATACTGTAACATCTGGCATCCCGCCGACTACTGCAGATGGCATATTTGAGGAAGATGGTATTTTTGATAGTGGTTTTTTCACTGCAGGGAAATCTTACACTAGGCAGTTTAATGATCTTGGTGATTTTCCCTATTACTGCAGCCTACATCCTTGGATGGACGGAATAGTCTATGTTGTGGTTAACCCCGGCAGTGTACAATCTATTGATAATGTTGGTTCTGGGTATAGTGATGATGGTGTAGGATTCGAAGTAAAATACATTCTTGATACGAATTTACAAAAAGACGTTCTCATTAATCCTGACGAAAAAAGCTTAACCTTTAACATTTCTGGCAACACCAAAAGTGGAAATATTACTTTTGTACTGCCTACAGAGCTAATTCAAAATCCAAATGTTGTTTGGGTGGATGGTGTGAGTGTCGATTTTGAGATTGATGAAACTTCTACTG
>Ga0224513_10000791_pt1 | contig 12576 bp, 11 predicted proteins | sample SF_May12_sed_USG_5_FD_169109 | JGI IMG/M metagenome (GOLD analysis project Ga0224513, IMG submission 169109) | Sediment microbial communities from San Francisco Bay, California, United States - SF_May12_sed_USGS_21 | ecosystem: Environmental > Aquatic > Marine > Sediment | place: USA... | reverse complement strand
CAATAGAAACCTACCAACGCGCACTAAACCTCGCACCTGACACCGGGCGCTTCTACGGGCGAATCGCGCGCTGCAAACTTTTCCAGGGCGACCTCAAGGCCGCCATGACGCTCAATGCCAGGGAGCCTGTGAACTGGGTACGCGAGACTAACGAGCTGATAATCCTGGGACGCGAAGGGTCGATTGAAGAATGGCAGGCAGCCGTGACGAATTATGAAGCTGAGTACGGCTTCGGCAACTCCTACCAGATGGCTGAGATCTACGCTGACAAAGGCGATATGGACAAGACGTTCGAGTGGCTGGATCACACCGCCCGGGTTAAAGACCCAGGCGGGCCCTGGGCGCTGATCATGCCCTTTTTTGATGAGGCCAAGAACGACCCCCGCTGGCAAGAGTACGAGGCAAAATTCGGCCTCTAGCCCTCGCTCCACCACCGCTAATCAACTACTTGCAGAAACACAGTACGTGTTTCTCGCAATAGCGCGCGCTCCCCTCGAGGATAGACTCAAAGTCAGGAGGAACACAGGACAAAAAAAGGAAGGACGGAACTATGTTCAGCATCGAAGCAATCATGAGTACCAACCTGATCACGGTGCCTCCGTCCGCGACTCTGGCCGAGGCTCGGACGCTTATGCACGATCACCGGATTCATCATCTCCCGGTTATGGATGGTGAGAAGCTAACTGGCCTGATCTCGTTAACGAATGTGCTCGCCGCCACGGACAGCTTTCTGCGAGACGACGGAACCCGCATTCATGCCAATGAAATCGGGATCGAGGATGTGATGGTGACGGACGTCGCAACAGTCGACGTTAACGCCAGCTTACGTCACGCTGCGCTGTTTCTTGAGAGACACAAGATCGGCTGCCTGCCCGTTCTGCAGAATAACAAAATTGTCGGCATCATCACGGACACGGATTTCGTTGCAGTTGCTATTAATCTCCTCGAACAAATCGAGGAAACGGAACCTGTCGACGACGACTACGACGACGTCGCCTGATCGGCGGCTTTCGCTCTCTCCCTCTCGCGGAGCGCGTGTTCTGCATCGCGCTCTGAGCCCAGCAGAATAGCAACCCACCGCGTTCTATCGTCGTTTTCCAACGCCATCTTCAGGGTCATTGTCAGTGGCACTGACAAGAGCATGCCGACAGGTCCGAAGATCCAGCCCCACGCGATCAAACCGACGAATACGACAAGCGGTGAGATACCCACGCCGTAACCCATAAGGCGCGGTTCGAGAAAGTTGCCGAAGACAAGATTGATACCGATGAACCCCATCGCCGTCGCACCGGCAGCGCCCGGGCCAATCTGGATTAGTGCAAGCAATACGGCCGGTACCGCCGCAATAATCGAGCCAATGGTGGGTACGTAGTTGAGCAGGAATGCGAACATTGCCCAGAGTAACGGGAAGTCGACATCGAGCGCCCACGTCAGCAATCCAGCACACATACCGGTGGCCATGCTGACAAGCGTTTTAATACCCAGGTAGCGACCCAGGTTCTGCATGAAGTCGCGCGCACCCTGCAACGAATCGGCACTTCTACCAAACGCGGCCTGGAATTTCGTTTTTGCCGTACCCGCCTCGAGCAGAATAAATATCATCGTGAAGATGATGAGGAAAGTATTCGTCAACACATCGCGGAGACCATTCAGGATGCCGGCGACGAGGCCCATGGCAAAGCCAGGGTCAATCATGTCGCTCATGCTCTCGGTTGATTCGTCAACCTTCAGGTGTTTGACAACAAATTCGAAAGCCTGCTGATTGAGAGCGTCGAGCCTTGCCTGGTAGGTCGGTAACGCCGCCGTAAAGTCGGCAATGGACGTGCCGAGAATCGCACCGACGACCACAAGTATGAGCATCAGCATCGTGACGATGAGCAACGCAGCCAGAACGGAGGGCACACGATGCGCCTGCAACCAGAGCATCGGGCGCACTGTAATCAGTGCGAGGAACGCTGCAACCAGGAACGGGACCAGCAGTACCGACATCATTTGCATGCCGTAAATAACAACGACTACAGCTGCAGCCATGATGATGGCGCTGGATTTGGTTTGCGGCATTTGTTCCACGGTCAGATCATCTCACACGCAGTTACTTCTTTTCTTTCGACGTATACAACTCTGCCTCTTCGCGCGTGAGCTGGTCAATCTTCACGCTCCAGCGAGCCAGCGTCGAGCTGATACGCAGCTGGTACAGGCCGGCTGAATGGAACAGTTTGACGCCGTTGCCGCGATGCTTGGTATACAACACGCGCCCGACATGGCGACTGGTCTTGGCTTCAATCAATGTAATTTCGAGACCCATCATCGCCTCGAAATCGCCATCGAGGCGCCAGTCAAGAATCCATGGTGACTCAACGCGAAAAATAGCCGTCGTCATGTTGCCGGAACCCTTGAACTCGGCAACGCGAGTCTTGGCATCGGCGGGCATGCTCGCGAACGTGAGCAATGTCGCGACGAGCAGGATGGTTAGTTTGCGCATAGTGACCTCTGAGCGGATTCTAGCACTTCAAGTAACGCAGTGAGTCCGGTGTGAATGGCTGCGCCTCCCGTCCGATCAGACTCTCGACGGCGTCTGCGGTTCCCGTGTTCCCTTCTTCGAGCATGGTGAGCTGGTCCCGCGTTACCGGGTAGAACGGCAGCCAGTCAAACAGCGTTGCTCCAATGCGCATGACCCATAAGGGCATTGGCAGGATGGTCTTCGACTTGCCGGCTGCGGCTGCGACACGTTGCACGATTTCGCGCCAGTCCAGCGTTTCGGGCCCTGCCAGTTCGATGGTCTTGCCAATTGTGCTGTCATCTTTCAGTGACGCACAGAAGGCATCGACTACATCCTTGATATGTACGGGGGACATCCGGACACCGGGGAACGCAACAGCCGGCAACGGCGGCTTGATCATGTCCCGAAACAACTGCGTCGCAAACTCCATAGTGCCGCGCGGATCGCCAAAAATGACCGACGGCCGCAATACGGTTACGTCGAGCCCGCTTTCCAGTGCATGAATCTCTGCGCGGCGCTTGGTTGCCTGGTACCTGGTACCCGGATCCTTGACCCCGATGGCACTCATTAGCAGCAGGCGCTGGACACCAGCTTGCCGCGCGGCGGCTACCGTATCGACCACGCCCTGGTACTGGGTTTGCTCAAAGGTGATACCGCGGCGTGGAAACTCACGCAGCAAACCGACGTTGTAGATCGCAGCATCGCAGCCCTCCAGCACCGCGGACAGGGCGGCTGTCGAATCAAGATCACCCGTCACCACATTTACTTTGGCGGATTGCCGGACTTTGTGTTCACTACCGTGTCTTACGAGGACATTGACCTCGTGGCCATGCGCAAGCAGTGCGTCGACCAGGTAACCGCCTACAAAACCGGTGCCACCAATTATTCCAACTCGCACAGTCAGTGTGCTCCTTTCCATCCAAACCGTAGTCTTGAGACAGGCTTCGTTACAGGAAAATCCCTGTAAACTTCCATAATGATGTCCACTCGCCTGCTTGTCACTCTTGTTGGTGTTGCTTGCATCGCTTTAGTAGCCCTGCTCCTCGCTGACATGACTGTCCCCGCCGCTGCCTCGAAGTTCATTGCGTCGTCAGCGTTTGTTGCGCTCGCCATTCGTGGCGGCGCATTGGCCTCGGTCTACGGCCGCCTCATCCTTACTGGCCTGGCGCTCTCGTGGTGCGGGGATATGTTTCTTATTGGGCTGTCAAAGACGGCCTTCCTGGCCGGGCTGGTCGCCTTCCTGCTGGCACACGTTGCCTACGTCGCGGCGTTTGTCCGACACGGCTACGAACGCCGCTGGATTTGGGTGGCCATGGTGCCGGTCACCGCGATTGCCATCGGCGTCTTTGTCTGGCTGGAACCATACACCCCGCCCGACCTCCTGAACCCGGTGCGCCTATGTTGCAGTGATCAGCCTGATGGTGGTCTTCGCTATGGGCACGCAGGGACGCGGGGGTTCGAAACTCATCGTCGCCGGCGCGATAATGTTCTTCCTGTCCGATCTTTCTGTGGCATCGCTGCGACTCGTGCAAACGGAATACCCGACCTACAGCATCGGACTGCCGCTCTACTATGCGGGTCAGGTTTGCCTGGCGTTGAGCTCTTCACAGTCCCGATCCCACTGAGGCGTCCCGGCAAAGCGCTCGACCAGGAAATCGATGAATGCCCGAACTCGATAGGAGAGGTGGCGCGTCGGCGGGTACACAGCATAAGCCGGTGATGTCGGCCACTCGATGTCGGTGAGAATCGGGACCAGGTTGCCACGGCGAATGGCTTCAGCGGCGAGAAAAGCGGGTTGGATGACGATACCCAGACCATGTGCGGCGGCATTCGACAGGAAGTCCCCGCTCGACGCGCGCATGGCTGTCCTGACCTCGACGACCTTCTTTTTGCCCCGCTCGTCCGTCCACGACCACCGATCCGGTTCCGCGAGATTCGAGTACACCAGGCAATCGTGATCGCTTAGCTCCTCAGGTGACTGCGGCGTGCCGTGCGTATTGAGGTAGAGCGGCGACGCGGCAACGACGAATCTCGAGTCGAACAGCTTGCGCGCGATGAGTGAGGAGTCCTTTAGATGCGCGATGCGAACAGCGACATCGATACCCTCTTCCACGAGGTCGATCCGCCGGTCGTTCATGTCGAGATCGAACTTCAGCCTGGGATGCCGTTTACAGAACGCCGCAATGGGCTTGCACATATGACGCACGCCGAACGACAGGGGTAATGCCACTCGCAGCGTCCCTCGCAGTTCGCCATGCTCCTGCTGGACGGCGGCTTCTGCCTCGTCGAGGTCGGCAAGAATGCGTGAGCTGTGCTCATAGAAGCTTTGCCCGGTGTCCGTCAGATTAAGCACGCGGGTCGTGCGCCGCAGCAATTGCACGCCCAGGCGCTCTTCCAGTGCCGACACGCGCCGGCTCACGGCTGACTTGGCCGTATCGAGGCGATCAGCGGCCGCCGTAAAGCTGCCCGTCTCCACGACGGCCACAAATGCCTGTAAATCCTCGAACTTATCCATATTGTTGCGTATTTTAGAACAATCTTGTCACAAGACAAGTATTTATCTTATATTCGTCAACAGCGAGACTGTCTCCAACGTATAGAAACAGCCAAACCTGGAGACATCCCCATGACCACAGCAACGCCACTCAGGATCCTCGAAGTGCAGGCCAGTGCCCGCAGCACCGGCTCCATCAGTCGCGATCTTACCGCCGACCTGATCGCTGCCCTTGAAGATCGCCACGGCAAGGTAGAAGTGACGCAACGCGACCTCGCAAATGGCCTGCCCTTCATCGATGAAGCCTGGGTTGGCGCGAACTTCACGCCAGACGAGGATCGGACGAATACGCACCGGCAGATTCTGTCGCGGTCGGATGACCTTGTTGCCGAACTGCAGGCGGCCGACATCATTGTGATTGGCGCGCCGATCTACAACTTCTCGGTTCCTGCCGTTCTCAAGGCGTGGATCGACATGATTGCTCGCGCTCGGCTGACATTTGAATACACTGAGAACGGCCCCGTCGGCCTGCTCAAGGACAAGAAGGTCTACGCTGTCGTACCCTCCGGTGGCGTACCTGTCGGCAGCCCGGTGGACTTCGCGACGCCTTACCTGCGTCATGCCCTTGGCTTTGTGGGCATCACCGACGTCGAGATCATCGGGGCCCAGGGCGCCGATCGTGGTAACGATGAGGCGCTCGATAGCGCACGGGCCCGCATTGCGGAATTGATTCACCTGGCGCCAAAAGCCGCCTGACCTGATAAGGAGACAATCATGCTAGACATTATTCGTTCAGACGATCGCGGCAGTGCAGACCACGGTTGGCTGCAGGCCAGGCACACTTTTTCATTCGCCGAATATCGAAACCCCGAGCGTATGCACTTTGGCAAAGTTCGTGTCATCAACGAGGACCGTATTGCACCCGGACAGGGATTCGCGACGCATCCGCACAACGACATGGAGATCGTGACGTACATCATCAGCGGAGCGATCGAGCACAAAGACAGCATGGGCAACGGCACTGTTATCTCGGCCGGAGAAGTGCAGCGCATGACGGCGGGTACGGGCGTACTACACAGCGAGTTCAATCATTCCAAGGAAGAAGAACTCCATCTGCTGCAGATCTGGATCTTCCCGGAGGAGAAGAACCTTACGCCAGGCTATGAGCAGACCCTGTTCAGCCGTGAAGAAAAACTCAACCGCCTGCGCCTGGTCGGTTCGCGGGACGGTAGAGAGGGTTCGGTTACTATCCACCAGGATGTCGATCTCTACGCCACCATTGTCGAAAAAGGCAAGAACGTAATGCTTGACGACGTTGCAGACCGACGTGTCCTGGTGCAGATCGTATCAGGTAGCGTTAACGTAAATGGCGAAACGCTCTTGGCCGGAGACGGCGTACAAATTCGCGACGTTGCGACGATTGACATCACGGCAAACGACGATGCCGAGCTACTGTTGTTCAGTATGAATTGAACGCAATGGGTTAGAATGCCGCCATGCGAATTCTGACCCTTATGGCGGGCCTGTGCCTCGCCGCCGCCTGCGGCGGCGGTGGCAGCAGTTCTGCCGCACCACCCAATCCGCCACCTGCCGCGACAATGATCAGTGACATTCAGGGCGCTGGCGCGACCAGTCCCATGGACGGCCAGACAGTTACCGTAACCGGAGTCGTCACTGGTGACTTCCAGGAAAATGACACGGACAACCGCAGGAACCTCGGCGGCTTTTACTTGCAGGATGGTCCACCCGACACAAACCTCCAGACTTCCGACGGCGTGTTTGTATTCGACGGCACTAACCCGTCCACCGACATCAATGCTGGTGACGTCGTTGAAGTGACCGGTACGGTCGCGGAGTTTTTTGGCGAGACGCAGATTAACGCAACCTCTGTCCGGGTGATCGGAGTTGGGACGGTTGTTGCACGCCCCCTCAGCCTGCCCTTCAATGCGACCACAACCAATAGTGACGGCGACCCCATCGCCGATCTCGAACGCTATGAGGGAATGCTGGTTGAACTTCTCGGGCCGCTGACCGTGAGCGGTCATCACAATCTTGGACGCTTTGGCACAGTCATACTCTCGGAAGGCGGCCGGCTCATTCAGTTCACGAATAGCAGTGCGCCCGATATCGCTGGATATACGGCACACGAAGAAATGAACGCGCGCCGCTCGATCATCCTGGATGACGGCCTGCGTACGCAGAACCCGGCTGAGATTCACTACCTCGGCGCCAGCGCGGCGGCAAATTACTCAATCCGTTCCGGCGACACGCTGGACGGAGTCATTGGCGTACTCCGTTACTCCCGCGGCAGCGGCGGCAGCGGTGACGAAACCTGGCGTCTGATGCCGACCGTGGACCCGCAATTCACGGCAGCCAATCCGCGACCGAGCGCGCCTGCGATCGGCGGCGCGGTTCGAGTAGCAAGTTTCAACGTGCTCAATTTCTTCACGACAATCGATGGTGGACAATCCAATTGCGGACCGCAAAGTAACCAGTCATGCAGGGGCGCGGACAGCAACGCCGAGTTTGCGCGGCAACTTGAAAAGACCGTCACCGCGCTGACCATGCTGGATGCGGACATCATCGGCCTGATCGAGCTTGAAAATAACGCAAGCGAATCGCTGAGAACACTGGCCGACGCCATGAACGCACGCACAGGAACCTCGGACTACACCTGGGTTGAAACCGGCACGATTCATAACGACGTAATCAAAACGGGTTTCATTTACCGCCGCTCGCGAGTATCGACGGTTGGTAATTTCGCCGTGCTCGACCGCAGTGTCGATTCACGCTTCAATGACGCACGTAACCGACCTGCACTAGCCCAGTCTTTCGTGCTCGACTCATCAGGGGCAGTTCTTACCATAGCCGTGAACCATCTCAAGTCGAAGGGTTCATCGTGCGATGCGGATGGCGACCCGAATCTCGGCGACGGCCAGGGAAACTGCAATATCACACGAACCAATGCGGCGGCCGCTTTGGCTGACTGGCTGGCCACCGACCCGACGGGAAGTGGCGATAGCGACGTTCTGATTATTGGCGACTTGAATGCATACGCTGAGGAAGATCCTTTGACAGCGTTTGCCAGGGCCGGGTTCACCAACCTGCTGGAGTCGCAGACGAATCCGTACTCGTTTGTATTCGACGCTCAATCCGGCGCGCTGGATCACGCCCTGGTGTCTGCGAGCCTTGCCCCGCAGGTTGTCGACACAATGGAATGGCACATCAACGCCGACGAGCCACGACTACTCGACTACAACCTTGAGAACGGTCGCGACCCGAACCTGTTTGACGGGGCTACGCCTTACAGGGCATCCGACCACGACCCGGTTGTAGTCGGAATCGACCTGACGAACTAGAAATTATTACCCGTGGTGCCGGACAATCTCGGCAGCAGGCAAATGAGTGTTGCTACACGCTCGGCGCTAAAGTTCGCCTTCAATCGGCAGGTGCGAGAAGAACCAGTCTTCGATGCGTTGCATGAATGATGTGGCAGGCTGGGACTCAAGGGTGTGGTCGTCGGCTACCCAGTAGACGCTGCCGTCTTCCTGTAATTTCAGCTGCCACGCGTTTGCAGCTGAAAAATCATCTTCCAGTGCAATACGTAATTTCTGATTGAACTGCTCGCTTACGACGAGGAAACCCATTTCAGTATTGATGCGCAATGACCGTGGATCGAGATTTGCGCTGCCGATAAATATCCTGTCATCGTCGATGATTAGCGCCTTGGCATGCAGAGCCAGCATCTTGCGACCTACCGGCGTCAACATGTACCGGTCGCGATCACGAGCATCCGTGCGAACTTCGTGCAGTTCCGCCCCGCTCTCCAGCAGTGTGTTGATGTGATTTCGGTACGCGCTGTGCGCGGAGAGATGGTTGTTCGAACCTATTGAATTCGTAAGTATCCGTACGCGGACCCCACGATCGAGAGCCCGCTCGACCGCCCCCTCAAGATGGGGCGTCGGTATCAGGTAAGCCGAGACAATCACAATCTCCGACTCCGCGCTGTCGAAGATACTGACAAGCTCATTCGCTACCTGAATCGGCGCCTCTTCGCGGTTCTTCGGATTGTCTTTAGGAGGTTCGTCCACGTAGAGGATCGCCTCGCCTGTGTCTGCATCCTCGACCACCGAGAGCCATCTTGCAATGAGGTCTGTCGCCGACTCTTCGGTGTGCAGATGCTGCGACAAATCGCTCGTGCGTCGTGCTTCGGCGAGTTGCTCTGCGGATGCCTTCTTATGTGAGAGCATCTCAATCGGGAACGACCAGCGATCATTCCAGTAATTGTCGAAGGCGACCCCAACCTCCTGAACGACCTTGCCGCCAAGTAGCAGCTCAAGATCACGGAAATTAGCCGTATCGTCCAGACCAAAGTATTCATCCGCGATATTTCGACCACCGACGATCGCAACCTGGTTATCCACCAACATCGCTTTGTTATGCATTCGATGGTCGAGTCGGCGGAATTCCGCCAGGTTTAGAAGTTGGCGCGTTCCAAACCCGCCGGAGCGACGCTTAAAGGGGTTGAAGACGCGATACTCGATGTTCGGGTGTTCAGCGAGTGCCAGAAGCAGTTCGCCTTCGTGGACCAGAAACGTATCGTCGACAAGAATCCGTACGGTGACGCCTCGATCTGCTGCCCGGACAATATGGTCCAGCACCATCGCGCCTGCCGTGTCGAAGAACCAAAGAAACGTCTGGAAATCGATGCTGTCAGATGCGCTATCGATCGCCCGCAGTCGCCAGTCAAGCGCCGTGGGGCCATCGTTAAGCAGTACATGCCAGTCCTCGGCTGCCGTGGCGTCGATAGCATCCCAGATTTCGGAGTCTGCTGGCGGAGCGGTGTACTCCGGCACCTGCTCGAGCGACTCGAGCGAAGTGCACCCTGCTCCAAGTAAAAGAGGAAAAATCAGACAATACAACCACCGTGAGGGAAGAAGCCGTGAGTCGTTTATTCTCATATCGAAGTTGAGTTCCCGGTACGTCGCCAAATATTTTAGCAGCTGGGCGACCGTTTACTGCCAGAATCAGTCATTTCACCTGGTCGCAAGGAGCTTGTAGAAACCCCCTAAGCGAAGCGCCTGCGTAATGTTCTTGACGCTATTGACAGCGCCGCAGCGGCCAACAGGCAATAGCCGCCGAGATAGATCATCTGCGTTGGCAGCTCGATCCCGCGGTCAATCAGCGTGCCCGTGAGCCCTGGCCCGGCAGCGGTGGCGAATACTCCGGCCGATACGGTGATCGCACGAATCGATCCAAGATAGGCAGTCCCGTAAATTTCGGGCCACAAAGAGCCAAACAAGGTCGCCGATATTCCGTAGCTGATACCGAGAAGGATCATCACAACGAATAAGGTGGCGGGCGGCCCACTGAATGCAAGTGCAAAACAAGATAACGACAGTGGCAGGAGACTGTACGGCAGTATGGCCGGCGTACCAAAGCGGTCGACCAGCGCTCCAGTAATCAGTGCACAGCCGACTGTTGTCAACGACATTACAAGCAGCGATAACGCGAACAACTGTGGCGGCCAGTCATGCAAAGCTGTCATGTAGTTCTGGTGATAAAAAATTGTTGTGCCAATAAACGGCGGCGCGAGAATGCCGGTTAGCAGCACCCAGAAAACTGGATCTCGCATCACTTCCCGTCGCGTCCAGCTACGCACATGACGCAGAGCTTTCACCGATTTCGCGTCGCGTGCGTGCGGTTCGCGAGCTTGCTGGTAGGCCCAGAATGCAAACGGCAACCCGATCAGCAGCAAGGCTGCTGCGCCCACCAGCCATCCGGTTTTATATCCGTATGCGATAGCGATAGTAGCGAACACGAGCGGTATCGTTGCCTCGCCACCCTGGTGACCGAGCACGACAAGGGAAATGGCCCGACCGCGCTCGACCACAAACCAGCGCCCCGTTGCTGTCAGCGCGATATGCGTCATCATTCCCTGACCGAACAGGCGCAGTAAGAAAATCGCTATTACAAGGACTGTGACAGAAGGTGCATAACCAGCCATCAACGTGGCGCCCGCAAGTACCGGCATTACCAACGCTATCATCTTGTGCGCCGGAATCAGATCAACGAGGCGACCAAGAAATGGCAAACATAGCGCGCTGGCCAAAGTTGCGAACATATAGAGCCGGCCGATCTCCCCGTGACTCAAATCAAACGCAGACTGCCATTCGGCGATGGATGCGGATATGAAATACGTCTGCCCAAAACTTGAAAAGTAGGTCAGCGTGAAGCCGCCGGCTATCCAGCGAAAATTGTTGCCAATAAACCTCAGCATGCCGCTATTTTCTGGCCCGTGCGCGGTATTTCCTGCCCTTTATTGGCCGGTCACTTAGCTGCCGTAATGCTCTCGGCACGTGTTCGTTCCGCACGGCAACATACCCGTAAGTATCAAACAGGTCGATCTTGCCAACTGCGTCTCCCGGAATGCCGCCCTGCGCTGTTAAGGCACCCAGCAAATCACCGGGCCGTAGTTTGTTTTTTCGCCCGCCGCTGATCTGGATTGTGGTCATTACCGGCACGAGCGTGTCGTCACCGCGCCTGGCATCGGGAATACCGCGTTTTTGAATCAGCGCATCCGGGAGCGACTTCTCGATTTCTTCCAGTCGCCACATCTCGCGTTCTTCAACGAGGCTTACTGCGACGCCCGTTTTCCCGGCACGCCCGGTCCTGCCAATGCGGTGTACATATACCTCCGCTTGCGGCGGCAATTCATAATTAAAGACTGCATCGATATCTTTCACATCCAGTCCACGGGCAGCAACATCGGTGGCAACAAGTACACTCGCGCTCCGATTTGAGAAACGCACCAGCACCTGGTTTCTCTGTGCCTGGTCGAGATCGCCGTGCAGTGCAATCGCAACAATATTCTCCGACTGCAAATGTCTGGCAACCTCAGCGCAATCCACCTTGGTGTTACAAAACACGAGGTTGAGCTCCCCGCCCCACGCTCGCAATGTCCGCACGAGTTCCACGTTTCGATTTTCGCGAGTCACAGCACACCATGTCTGCGCAATCTGCGCAGGCTGTTCATCATCGGTAACATCAACCGTTCGTGGCTCATGCTGCACTCTTCTGCTGATATCAGCGATCGCCTCGGGGTACGTTGCACTAAACAACAGCGTCTGCCTTTTCGCCGGAACGTAGGCAAGGATCGCATCAATCTCATCCATGAATCCCATATCCAGCATTCGGTCTGCTTCATCGAGCACGAGCGCATTCAGAGAACCGAGATCAATGGTGCCGCTGCGCAAGTGTTTGTGCACGCGCCCTGGTGTGCCGACAATGATGTGAGGGCTGCGTTGCAGCGACGCCGTTTGATCGCGGAGCGGTGAACCTCCGCAAATACTAAGGACCTTGATGTTCGGGATTGCCCTGGCTAGTCGGCGAATTTCCCTGGCGACCTGATCCGCCAATTCGCGGGTGGGACACAGGACCAGCGCCTGCACGACGTATGACGACACATCCAGCTTATTGAGAACGCCCAGACCAAAGGCAGCCGTTTTTCCGCTGCCCGTTTTCGCGCGTGCCAGTACATCCATATCGGCCAGCAACAGGGGCAAAGTCTCGGCCTGCACCA
>Ga0224513_10000790_pt1 | contig 12577 bp, 13 predicted proteins | sample SF_May12_sed_USG_5_FD_169109 | JGI IMG/M metagenome (GOLD analysis project Ga0224513, IMG submission 169109) | Sediment microbial communities from San Francisco Bay, California, United States - SF_May12_sed_USGS_21 | ecosystem: Environmental > Aquatic > Marine > Sediment | place: USA... | reverse complement strand
TTCGTCACCGCCCGGGCGGCCGATAATGTCGCAGGAACGTAGACTCTTGCGAAGACGCTCAGCCGCAATTTTGAGAAGCTGGTCACCAACCTCATGCCCGTACCGATCATTGATACCTTTGAATTCGTTCAGGTCGACGAACAAGAGCGCGCCTGTCGCCTCGTCGTCACTCTGCGTCAGGCGCATTGCCGCATCGCGCTCGAAACCGCGACGATTCAGCACACCTGTGAGCGGATCGGACGTTGCGATCGATTCCATCTGCTGTTCTTTCGCTTTTCTATCTGTTATGTCGACGAACGTCGCCGCAACATCTTCGCCAACCGGTTCACAGATGACCCTCAGCCATCGAGCCGGCCCCTTGCCTTGCTGCCGAACTTCGATATCGAGACTCTTGCCTTTCTCGGCAGACTTTGTGAAGCGATCTATGATGTCTTCGATGTCACCGAGATCCATACCGGTAACCGCATGCCGGATGACCTGGGTGGCTGAGCAATCGATGAGATCATCTGCACCCGGACCCAGAAAACGGCTGGCGGCAGCATTCGCAAAAATACTGCGCAGTTTCTTTTTCCCGGATTCATTTTCTGCCCAGCTGAAACGAATGATGCCGTTGACAGAATGATCAATCAGGGTTCGCAGCAGCTTCTCGTTCTTACGCACTTCACTCTGCGCTTTCTCGACATCGCTGACATCGCGGAACATGAGTACCTGGCCGCCTTTTACTGACGACCGATTGGTTGCGATTTCCGAGACCTGCACATGCAGGAAACGACCCGTCGTCGTCATCATCTTTTGCGGCTTACCGGTGTCGAGCGCGTGAAAAACCTCGGGAGCGTCGTTGCCAAACAAATCTTCCAGCGGCGCTCGCAAAGCCTGCGCCTCTTCGACGGCAAGCATGCTTTCAGCTGTGTGGTTCAGACCAATAACCCTGCATTGCTCATCGATGACAACTACGGGATCCTGCATGTTCTGGAAAACTGTTTCGTAGGCGAGTGGCGTGAATTCGATGATTTGCTCACCAACGATCAACCACGCATAGATTGGCAACATGGCCGCAAACGCGAGTGGCACATACGAAATCGTGTCGGGGCCTACACCGAGATCGTAGGCCGCCGTCGTAAGTAGCGGTGCTACACAGGCGGCAGTCAGCAGAAACAGGGCGCGGCGATGAGCAGGCGCAACGGCCGAGCTGTGCGCCAGCAGGGTAAACATGGCTGCGCCAATCACGAAATAGCTGTACGGCAAATGCACGAACAGGAACCATGGACCCCAATTTGCCGGGTAGGTGAGAAACTCACCGGCTGCGTTGGCGAATGGGCCCGACCACATCAGTTCGTGGCTTGCATTAGTCGCAGCGAGAGAAACTGAAATAAGGGGAATAACGGTAAGTGCGACAAGGCGACCAAGCGACGTTTCAGTACCGGTGTACTCCCGGAAACAAAAGTAGGCCACAACAGGCACGAATGCGGTGCCGATAAAGTGACCAGTCCGACCAACTGAGAACATAAGGAATGTGCTGGACAGGAGTTCGACTGCGCCGCCGATAACCCAAAAGGATATGACGATGAACAACATGCCGATCGGCATGCTGCCAATTTCGCGCTTGGCCGTGATCAACCGCAGACCCAGCAAAGCGTAGCAAGCTGCGCTGAATATCAGTAATACGGAAAGTGCGGTGTTCAGGCTCATCATTCACGGCTTCGATTTAACGAAATATGTGGTGAATTTTAGCCAGCGCAGGCGTTTGACTTCCGGAACTGTTTCTCAGGTTTGCAACGCAAACCGCGCCCTGAATGGTCTGTTTTTCAGACTTATTATTCGGATCTGATCGCGCTAAAGATATAACTTACTGATTTTATTATTAAAAGCACTTCGCCCCAAGGTGTCGAGCGCGGTTAGAAACTTTTCTGCTCCGCCCTCGAGATCCAGCGCTTTTTGACGGTATGGATCATTTTCGGGCCGGGTCCGCAGACGCCAGTACAAAAGCGTAATCGTCGTTGTCAGGCGGGCACGGATCAGGTCAAACAGCACCCTTTTTTCGATTGCGTGCAATGGCAAAACCGCATGGTAACCACCGATGAATGGCTCGATCAGCATCGTCGGATCGCCGTCAAAAACGCGCATATACGAGGCTGCGATCGCAACGTCGAAAACGAGGGGAGCCTTGATGGCGTCACCAAAATCGATGAATCCGAGCCTCTTGCCTGCAACCAACACGTTCTCGGGATTCGCATCACTGTGTATGACCTGTGCACGAAGCATCGGCAGCGCCGGTACGACATGGTTTTCGTAGTCGTCAATGGCTTTGGTAACACCTACCTGCACCGTCGGGTCGCGTATCGCGTCGAGCAAGTCGCGTAATTCTGTGACTCGATGCAAATCCCACAGCAAGGCCGGATTTTCTCCGGGATGTGAATACCCTTGCAATGCAAGATCAAGCTCCGCCAGTGCCCGGCCGAATCGCTCGGCAAGTGCGGTATCAATATGCGATTTCTCGAGTTGCTCCCCGTTCACCCAGGTCATGACCCGCAGTCGATGGCTATTCCCAGCGCCTCTCAAATGACCAGACGGATCACCGCTTAAAGTCGGCACAACCCCCGGCGCGAGAATGCCACCTGTTTTCGCAATATGCTGCAGTGCGCCGATCTGAAAGTCGGTTGTCGCTGCTTCTTCAACCGCGCTCGTCACTTTCACGAGAAATTGCCTCGCGTCGGCGGTCCGGAGAAGAAAATTCTGATCGCGCTCGCTAACTAGCGAGGAGTATTCGCCCCGCAGTCCAAATTGCTCATGGACGGCCTGCATCACGACAGACTGATCAATGGTCGGCGCGGCGGCCGTGATGGCCATCAGCGCTGTAGAGTTAGTGCTCACACCGCAATGGTCGCTAATGCGTAACGGGCTGTAAACCCTTTGGCACAGGCGCGTCTGCATCCTGAACCCGATCTCAGAAGTGTCGATTCTGTCGCGTTCTCTTCAACATAATTAAGCGAGAATTACGGGAGCCATGGACCGTTTATTGAAAATAGCGCGATCTGCGACTCCGGAATCCAGCATCCAGTTTCGAAGACACGCGTACGGAAACGAGGGAATTCGGTCTTTCCTTCGTGACGTGCTTGCCCTTGCGAATGCTTCCGTGGAAGGCAATCGCTACATCGTCATGGGCGTCGATCTTGATGAAAAGGGTCGCAAGCGAACCCAGCAGATCCCGACAGAAGATTTTTCGGGAAAACCCTCGTATCAGTCTTTGGCGAATGAGTTCATCGAGCCACCGGTTCGAATTCGTTACAAACCCGTGTCCTTCGACGGTACGCAAATAGGTGTCTTCGAGATTGGTGATTGCCAGGACCGGCCATATATGATGCGCGTGGACTACTCGGAAACGCTTCGCCGCGGCGACGCCTACAAACGCGTGAACAACGCTGTGATCAAGATGGGTCGCAGACAGCTAATGGAGTTATTCGAGGACAAGTTCCGGGACTCTGTGTCAGCTGGCGACATCGAAGTCGGCTTTCCAGGCGAAATCATTCATAAGGATCGTGCGATCCCGACCTGCGACTTGTCCAAAATGCCATCGGCCCTGGCATCGAACAAGCTCGAGGAGATGCTCAATGTGCGCAGTATGTCGGGCAACTCGGGATCGACAACGATGGTGGCACGCCTGACACACGCCCGGCTCTTTGGCACCGCCGATCCATACGTTGAACGTTCGCCGGAAGATATCATGGTCGAGCTGAACCAGATTCGCAGCAAATATCGCGACGAGGACAATCACTTCCTGTTTCACGAATACGCGGAACGATTGCAGCTCATCGTTTACAACCAGGGTGAAGAGCCCATCATTGATGCATCGTTGTCGCTGGCCCTGCCAAATCATAATTCGTTTTACGTTGCCGATCGGCTGCCAAAACGTCCGACAAACAACCGCTTCGTCGAGCGGACGCCCGATGAAATTGCCAATTACCCCACCGTAATGTTGAAAGACGACGCAGTGAATATCACAGCCAAGATCGGCGATATTCCGCCAGGCGAACCTATCGAGATATTTCTGTCTCCCCTGCTATTGTGTGTGGGTGACGAGTTAAGCGGACGTCGCTTTGGCATTCGCTACGCCCTGCATGGGCAGAATCTCAGGGCACCGGCCAAGGGGCAGCTCAAACTCAGGTTTACCCAGGCTCGCGGTTGACCCAGCGGGTTACGCGGTCCACTTCTCGACGTGTGGGGCGGTGTAACGTTCGAACTGCTGGATGATCCCGACGGGGTCCGAATCCACAAGCAACATGTCGCGGTTCTCGCGGCGCAGGAATCTCTCTTTGTTAGCGTGATCGAGAAAAGCCAGTAAATGGTCGAAGTAACCGCCGACATTGAGCAGACCACAGGGTTTGTCGTGGAAGTGCAGCTGGCCCCAGGTGACCATCTCGATGATTTCCTCGAGCGTGCCATAACCGCCCGGCATCGCAATAAATCCGTCCGAGAGCGCAGCCATCATGCTCTTCCGAGCATGCATCGACGCGACAACATGCAATTCGGTCAAGCCCTGGTGTGCAAGTTCCTTCGCTGTGAGCATCTTGGGAATGACGCCGTGCACCTTGCCGCCCTGTTCCAGCATCGCATCAGCGAGCACGCCCATGATGCCTTTGTCGGCTCCGCCGTAAACGAGCTCAAGTTCGTGTCGAACCAGCACGTCTGCCAGTTCGCCCGCAGCCGCAGCGTATTCAGGCCGCCTGCCAGGGTTCGAACCGCAGTAAACGCAGACCCTGCGCATCGCTCAAACCGGTAGCGCCGGCGACTTGATGCGGTGCACGATATCGGCAATTTCCGGACGATGTTTCTCAAGCTCTTCCGGTGTCAGCGCGTCGAGTTCGTGCGGGAATACCAGCCATTCTGCCGTTTCGCGCAGGAAGAAATCCGGCAAGAGGTCCGTCTCGTTGCGGCTTGGCTTAAACCAGGGTACGGCAACACGAATATCCTCGGGTGTGTTGTCCCGCGCGCGTCTGCGCAGCTCATCAATGACCGCCTTGATAGTGTTACCTGTATCGAACACATCGTCGACAATCAGTACGCGGTCGTCATGACAAATCTTCTTGATAATGTAGTTCAGACCATGCACAGCAACGTGGCCTCGTTGATCAACGCCCGTGTAGGAAGAAGTGCGGATCGCAATATGGTCAGACGCAACCCCGCAGTACGAAAGAGTTTCCTGCAAGGCCATCCCGACGGGGGTCCCGCCGCGCCAGATCGCTATGATCATCGTTGGCTCGAAACCGCTTTCGAGTACCTTAATTCCGAGCTCGATCGAGTCTTCCAGCAGGTCCTGGGCGGAAAGTACGGTTTTGTCCATCGTTATTCTCTTGTGTGCGGACCGGGGCGCGGCCTTATAATGGCTGACCTCAATTCTACCCCTGCACGGCGTGGGAATAACACCAATGAATGAGCGATTTATTGCCGCAGACGACCTCCTCCGGGATTCATTCCAGTTAGCAGCCAATATCTACGAAGCAGGATTCGAACCCGACTTCCTGGTCGGCCTGTGGCGTGGTGGCAGTTCCGTGGGTATCGCCGTTCAGGAGGGCCTGGACTATTTCGGCATAAAGACCGATCACATTGCGATTCGCACGTCCTACACCGGTGCTCGAAGCTACTCGCAGATGGTCGACAAGGCCGACGCGATCCGCGTACATGGACTGCAATACCTGCTTGAGAACCTTTGCTCACACCACTCCCTGTTGATCATCGACGATGTCTACAGCACCGGCTCCAGCGTAAGCGCCGTGATCAATCAGCTTGCGAAGAAAACACGCCGCAACCTGCCACATGACATTCGCATCGGCACTGTCTGGTACAGGCCGACCGAGAAAACCCTGCGCACGCCCGACTATTTTGTGCGCGAGACCATAGACTGGCTCGTGCTTCCCTACGAAATGTCCGGGTTTTCTTTAGCCGAGTTGCGGCAGAACAGGCCGGAAATGGCCGACCTGCTCAAAAGACTTGAGCCACACGTCAGGGAAGAAGATCTGCCGGTCGGATGACCGACGCCCGGACTTTTCTGCGCATTCTATTCGATGCCGCAGTTGCGGCTGCGAGCCCGGCCGCGTGCATGCCGCTCTGGCTCGAAGACCGTCCGACCGGCAACGTCATTGTGGTCGGCGCCGGCAAGGCCGCTGCGAGCATGGCAGCAATCATCGAGCAGCAATGGGCGGAACCGCTCCATGGCCTGGTCATCGTCCCGGACGGGCATACGGCCGAGTGCGATCATATCGAGGTCGTCGAAGCCTCCCACCCGGTGCCCGATGAGCGCGGCGTAACCGCAACGCGGCGCATTCTCGACCTGGTCTCGAATCTATCCGGTGATGACACGGTGGTTTGCCTGTTGTCGGGAGGCGGCTCTGCACTCCTGTGCGCGCCGGCATCCGGCATCACTCTCGACGAAAAAAAAGCGAAGACCATCGAGTTACTCGCGAGCGGCGCACCGATTTACGAGATCAACCAGGCACGGCGGGAAATGTCGGCGGTCAAAGGCGGCAAACTGGCAGAGGCTTGCTCGCCAGCGCATGTCACTACGCTGATAATCTCGGACGTGCCGGGCAACGACCCATCCGTCGTAGCATCGGGGCCTACGATCACCAATGCCGCAGCCGCGCGCGAAAGTGACGTTCGCATACTCGCAACCAGTGATGATGCGATTCAGGCTGCGGCCCTGCGTGCGCTGGAGCTTGATGTCACCCCCTATATGCTCGGCGACCTCGCTGGTGATGCACGCGAACTGGCCAACGAGCACGCAAGGCTGGCGATTGACATCGCTGCAGGCAATGGACCAATCGAGCCGCCCTGCGTCATCCTCTCTGGCGGCGAAACAACCGTGCCCGTAACGGGATCAGGGAGGGGTGGACGCAACGGCGAATACGCCCTCGCGCTTGCGATCGCGCTTGATGGCCACGAGAGAATATCCGCAATCGCCTGTGACACCGACGGTGTCGACGGGGCTGGTGACAATGCAGGATGTTACGTCTTTCCGAATTCGCTGAAGCGCGCGCCGCTGGATGCACAGGATATGCAGGCCAACAATGACAGCTACGCGTTTTTCGATAGTCTCGGCGACCTGGTCGTCACCGGCCCCACGCGCACTAACGTCAATGACTTTCGGGCGATCCTGGTGCGTTAGTCACCGAGGCGAAGCATCAACTCATTCATCAGGTCTGTAGATGTAACGATGCCGAGCAACCTGCGTTTTCGGTCCACGACCGGCAAGGCATGAAAATTCCCCATGGAGAGTTTTTCTACCGCCTCGCGCAAAGTCGAGTTTTTGCCGAGCACTGTAACGTTCGTCTCCATGATCTGGTCGACGGTCGCACGGGTGAAGAGGGCCATCGTATTGTCGAGCAGGTGGAGCTTGAGAAGATCGGAGGAAGACACGATGCCGACGAGGCGATCGCCTTCGACGACCGGGAGATGATGAATAACGTTGCTGTCGAGCAGGCGCCGCGCTTCGGCCGCGCTGCTCTGGGGGCTAACGGTGGCCGGGTCGGACGTCATGACCTTGTCGATAGCAATATCGTGCATCGCCACACCTGTCTCGGTTATCCGAAACTATGAAATGATTGCATTGGCGTTAGCTAGTCGGGACTATACTTACACTTGGTTTCAGCGAGACAGATTCATGCAGGACTTACCCCACAACTACGTCGTCTCAGCCAGCGCTGAAGGCGCGAAAAACGTAACCGTCTCCGCCGCAGGCCTGCCCGACCTCGAAACGGCAGGGCCACCCCAGTTCGGCGGACCGGGTGATGTCTGGTCCCCCGAGACCATGCTTGTTGGCGCAGTCGCCAATTGTTTCATATTGTCGTTCCGCGCTATTGCGAGGAAAGCCAAGCTGGACTGGCTTACCCTGGAGTGCGAGGTCGAGGGGGAACTCGACAAGATCGAAAAGTTCACGCAGTTCTCAGGCTTCAAGGTGATGGCGCGACTCACGATTACCGACGAGAAGTACCGCAAGAAAGCGGACGTCATCCTGGAAAAGGCCGAAAAGTATTGCCTCATATCGAACTCTATGAAAGCGCCTTCGCACCTCGAGGCCGAGGTCATAGTCGCTGACTGACAGCAGCGCCGCGACGATTTCGAGTGCGACTAGGCCAGCCGGCCTTCGACATAGGTAGCCGCAACATTGCGGTCATCGGCAAGCGTCATCAGGGCAAAAAGCTTCTCTTCGATCGTACTCGCGGCCGCGCAGCGCCGCGCGGTCAGGTTCGATCCCTCGAAATCGAGAACCGCGAAGTCAGCCTCTTTGCCTTCCTCGAAGTTGCCGATCTTGTCCTCAAGGCGGAGCGCTTCGGCTGCGCCGAGCGTAGCGAGGTAAAGTGCTTGCGTGGCGGGTAACGCGTGCTCCCGCAAATGCAGGACCTTGTATGCTTCGCTGGCCGTCCTCAGCAAGGACAGACTGGTTCCGCCGCCGACGTCCGTACCCAGGCCACAGCAGACGCCCGCTTCGCGCATGGCCGTTAAATCGAACAGGCCGCTGCCGAGAAATAGATTTGATGTGGGACAGAACGCTGCGGCGGCTCGGTTTGTGGCCATGCTTGCCCTGTCCTGGTCATTCATGTGCAGGCAGTGCGCAAATACGGCACGCTCGCGCACCAGCCCAAATTGCTCGTAGACGTCAAGGTAGCTGCGGCTGTCGGGGAACTGCCTGGCAATTTGCTCAACCTCATCCATGTTCTCGGCAAGGTGGGTATGAATCCAGGTATCCGGATATTCGTCCGCAAGCTTGCCGGCGGCCGCGAGTTGTTCCGGCGATGAAGTCAACGCGAATCGCGGCGTAATCGCGTAACCAAGCCTGCCTTTTCCGTGCCAACGTTCAATCAGGGCTTTGCTTTCCGCATAGCCCGAATCTGGAGAGTCCCTGAGTTCCTCCGGGCAATTGCTATCCATCAGGACCTTGCCCGCTATCAGGCGCATGCTGCGGGCCTCGGCGGCTTCGAAAATCGCATCGGCAGAGTGCGCATGCACAGTGCCAAACACCAGGGCCGTCGTCGTGCCATTGCGCAACAATTCATCGACGAACGCGTTTGCAACTTCACGTGCATGGTCCGGGTCGGCGAATTTCGCCTCTACCGGGTAGGCATACTGGTTCAACCAGTCGAGCAGCTGCGCTCCGTAGGAACCAATGATGTCGAGTTGCGGGAAATGCACATGGCAGTCGATGAACCCGGGAACAATCAGTTTTCCGGCGTAGTCCGTGACCTCGATATCGGCGGGCAGCCTCGCCCGCACCGCGTCTGCAGGACCTGCGTCGACGATGCGGCCATCGTGAACCGCGAGCAGCCCGTCTTCGAAGTACTCCCAGGCCGCAGGCTTCGACCCCTCTCCCGGGTCCGCCAGGCAGTGCAGGATCGACGCCCGCAACGCCTCCACTACACAGCCTCCAGCATGACGACATCATCAAGCATGTGCGTCTCGCAGTTGGACTCGCTGCCACCACGATCGACAATCAGGAATTCCTGCCCAGCATCAAAAGCGATCAGCGGCATGTGCCACGTACCTTTATGATAGTTAATGCCCTGTTTGCCATTGGTAACGAATGCCCGCAGTTCAGAAGCCTCGACAGCTTCACCCGGCGGCGCAACAACGATAACCATGCGACAGGGCTTCAGAGGCACAAATGCCTGGCTACCTAGCGGGTGACGTTCGACCATGTCAATACGCAAGGGCAACTTCGTTGGTGCGCGACAACGCGCGACGCTGACCGCAACATCGCCGTCACTCACATCGATGTCGCAAAGATCATTGAAGCGCTGGAAACGCGCTTCGTTCATCGCGTCGGGGTTCTCTAGCGATGCCTCGATCACATCTCCATACAACGCGAATCGCTCTTTCGTAAGCGGCTCGGGTTGTAATGAAAAGGAATCCCGTTCAGCCATGAACTCGACCAAACAGACGAATGCGGCTCACACCACCATCAGGATAGATCGACATACGGACATGACTGACGGGGCCGATTTCCTCGAGCGAGTCATCGAAATAATGCTGCTGATCCATCTTGAGCTTCGCAACGGGTAACAAGGTCTGCCACTTCGGCGAGTCGATGCCGGCGTCGTCGTCACTGTCAAACATCGCAGCTTCAAGCGATACCCGATCCGGATAGTTACCTTTGAAATGCGCCGTATCGATTTCGGCGCGCTCGATCACCCCGGCCTCGCCAAGCGCAATGATGACCCAGTCGTTGCCGGGACCCCTCCGCCTAGCGGTTTCCCAACCGTCGCCCATGTTGACGCCCCGTCCGGGCGCCGTCAGGTTGTGCACGCTGCCGTAGTGCTCATCGCTGCAAGCGATTGGCCGACCGCCATGCTCGACTGCGGCCAGGTCCACGTAACCGTCGACGCCGGTGAAATCGGCTTTGACTTCGCCAAATACACGCAACCGAGCCACGCCTCCATCCGGATAGATGTGCAGGCGAACGTGCGTGAAAATCGTATCGTTGCGGGCATCGAGAAAGTGATGCGAATCGCCGGCGAGGTCGGTTTTGGGAATCAACTCGACCCACCCGTCCTCCGGCGCGTCCTCCTTGCTGACGCAGGCCTCGATCGAGGCCTGCGGCGGATAATTGCCGGTGAAGTAACTGGTATCGACGTCGAACCCGTGAATGACCCCAGGCACGCCCAGGCGAATCACGCAATAGTCATGGCCGGGCTCACGTTTGCGCCTGCTTTCCCAGCCATCCATCCATTTGCCGTGATCGTCATACTTGTCGTCAATGAATACCGGGTCAGCCGGATCGATCAGGCGCTCTTTCGCACCGAAGAACTCATCCGTGGCATATGTAACGCGTGTACCGAGACGCGGCCGTTCGAGCTGCACCCATTTGTGCACCTTGTTTGTCATTCGTCGCTCTCCATCGCAGCAAGACGCAACCGCGCAATCTGGTGTATCTCAGCGAGTGCCGTTTCAAACTCGAGGTCGTAGTCGTTTTGCAGGCGGGCGCTGAACGCATCGAGGATTTCGGCCCTGCTGCTGCCCCGCACTGCCATAACAAACGGGAAACCGAATTTTTCCTTGTAGGCCTCATTGAGCGCCTGGAAGCGTTCATACTCGACCTTGGAACACTGATCGAGGCCAGCGCTCGACTGTTCTGCCGTGGAGTCCGCGGTCAGTTCGCCAGCCACCTGCGCTTTGCCAGCCAGGTCCGGGTGTGCCCGAATCAGCGCGAGCTGTTTTTCGGTATCAGCATTATCGACGCAATCCACCATCAGTGCCGCCAGCTGCGCAGTATCATCGAGTTGCTCGGCGATCGGCGCCACACGTTCGGCAACCCAGGGTGAGTGCTCGTAAATCCCGGCAAACCGCGCAATGAAGTCGTGTGTATCCACTAGTCGTTTCCTTCGGCCGGATGATGTTCCCGCCAATGCATTGCGATATCGAGGCGCGTTGCCACCCAGGCGTCATCGTGTTTCGCAACATAGTCGAGAAACTTCGCAACGGCTGCGGCGCGGCCAGGACGTCCGGCCAGGCGGCAGTGCAGGCCGATCGACATCATGCGCCCACCCTCTGCATGCAACACCTTGAACGAATCTTTGAGGTAGTTGTAGAACTGCTTGCCCGAATTGAACCCCTGGGCGGTCGCGAAACGCATGTCGTTGGCATCCAATGTGTACGGCACCATGAGTTGGGGCTCGCCATACGAATAGTCCCAGTATGGCAAGTCGTCCGCGTATGTGTCGGCGTTATATACGAAGCCGCCCTCCTCGGCCGCCAGTCTGTGGCTGTTTGGGCTGCAACGGCCCAGGTACCAGCCCGCCGGGCGCTCCCCGGTTACGCGTTCGTGAACCTCTATCGCCTTCTTCAGGTGAGCGCGTTCAGTGGCTTCGTCTACGTCCTGGAAGTCAATCCAACGATAACCGTGGCTCGCTATCTCCCAGCCTGAATTCTGCATTGCGACAACCGCTTGTGGGTTGCGCTCGAGCGCCATTCCCACGGCAAATACCGTGACCGGAATGTCGCGTTCCGTGAACATGCGATGTAATCGCCAGAAACCGGCACGCGAGCCGTATTCGTAAATCGACTCCATGTTCATGTGGCGCTGGCCTTCGATCGGCTGCGCGCCGACAATTTCGGACAGGAAAGACTCGGAGGCGGTGTCGCCGTGCAACACGCAATTCTCCCCGCCTTCCTCGAAGTTGATGACAAACTGCACGGCCGTGCGCGCCCCGTCAGGCCAGTTCGCCGCAGGTACGCTCGGTCCGTAGCCACGCATATTCCTGGGATAGTCTGTCATCTCGTTTTTTTCAACCCCTGGTACCACGCGTCGATAACCTGCCGCTCCTCGTCAGTCATAGCCGTGAGATTGCCGATAGGCATGACTCGCGTCGCGACCGTCTGCTGGTAGATTCGATCCGCATCAGTAACGATCTGCGTGTCATTGTCGAACATGATGCCGAGCGGCGCCACCGGGAACGCGGGATGAGTCGGCGTAGACGAATGACAGCTCGTACAGCGTGCGTCGATGATGTTGCGTACCTGGTCGAACGACGCGCCAGTATCGCTGGGTTCCTTCGGCTGTGGCGCAATGGCAAATGCAATTGCAGAAAGG
>Ga0224513_10000786_pt1 | contig 12612 bp, 23 predicted proteins | sample SF_May12_sed_USG_5_FD_169109 | JGI IMG/M metagenome (GOLD analysis project Ga0224513, IMG submission 169109) | Sediment microbial communities from San Francisco Bay, California, United States - SF_May12_sed_USGS_21 | ecosystem: Environmental > Aquatic > Marine > Sediment | place: USA... | reverse complement strand
TCCCGCCATCGGCTGCTAGTCGTCGCGGAGGCTCTCGTCCCCGCGCTCCAATCGGCCGCCCTGGCCGGCGCTCTGCGGGCGTCCAAGGGCAATCTCGTCCACGCCGCGGCCGACCTCGGAATCCCCACCCGGACCGCGTCGCGGTGGCTCGCGCGCGACCCGGCGGTCGCCGAGGAAGCCGCAGCGCTCCGAGGCTGAGCCGGCCGTGCGGTTTTCAGTAGTTTGCGCCTCTCGTTTCACTGAACGTCTGCCAAGCATGGCATAGCTACCATGCGATTCGATCGGGAACTACGCCACCCATGGCAGATTGACCATGGCGCTTCTCCCTGCATTTCGCGTTCAGTATGACAGCGCTGTCCGACTTACCGCGCCGGCCGCGGCGCCGCGTCGCCTTTGGATCCTGCGGTCCCGGCTTTTTTGCTCTGTCGCTTGTGGCATAGCGCATGCAACACTTCGGAGCATGACAACGAACAGCCCAGAGACTCTGACCGAACTCGCAACCGTACTCGAAGCCGCACAGAAGGCAGAGCGCTTCGCCCCTCGCCGGGTACGCCGCATCCGCGAAGAACAGGCCCGCCGGCACGCTGAGATCGTCGAGCGGAATCAAGCGCGCATCCGGATCGAGCATCCAGAGTTCGTGAACGCTGACGGGGAAATCGACTACTTCCTGGGATTCGGGGAGTAGCAGTCTCTCGCCCAGTCCAGCCCGCCTGGCTCCGGCCCGGCGGGCTTTCCGGGCAGGAGGTCCACCATGACGAATCAGCGACCAGAACCCGAAACACTCGAAGAAATCCGGGCAGAGATTGCCACCCGGCTCGGCTGTCCCGTCGAGGACATCGTCGTCAGCATGACGGAGCTGGGAGATCCGCAGCCTTGGGCCGTGTGGGATCCGGAGACGGGCGACATCCTAGGAGCGGCGGGGAGCATCATGGAGACCGCCCGGGCCGCCCTGGAGCAGGTCAGGCAATGGGATCAGAATCGGACGTCGAACGTCTGACACGCCTGGCATAGCGTTTGCACTACTTCGGAGCATGACCCGCAACGCTCTCCGAATCGCCATCGTCGCCCTTGGCCTCGTCGCTTTCACGACTGGCAACGCGGCGCAGCCGGTTCGAGCGCGCGATACCTCGACGATCACTCGGTAAGGATTGAGACAATGCCCACAAAGAACGCCTCGCACCAATATCCCGGCCGGACAATCAAGGCCACCGATCAAGCGTTAAAGTGCCTCCGGAGCGCCGTGTTCGTGACCCCGATTGATGACGGAGGGAGCTCGGCACGAATCAGCGCGACGCGGCTCTCCCGCAATCGGATCCGTCTCGTCTGGTGCTCGTACGAAATGACGGTCACCCAGGCCAAACTCGAGGCCATGGTTCTCCGAGGCGACGAGGGGCCCTGGCGCTTACTGCCAGTTCACTAGGACACGCATGGCACAGTAACTGCAAGGATCCTCAGCATGACAACGAACACCGTAGCCAGCCAAATCACTCCGGGATGCCTCGTCAAGCTCGGAGGCCGTAAGTCCCCGATGCTCGTCGTCGGAGAGTACGACGGGATCTGGACGATCCAGGGAGCTCACCGAGACTTCTATCTGACGTTCGAGCCCGACGGTCGCGCCCTCCTGGTCTCCTCTCGAGCGATGAGCTTCCCCGTCGAGGTAGCGATCGAATCGGTGATCCTCTGAGGATCGTCACCCAGTCCAGCCCGCCCGGCTCCGGCCCGGCGGGCTTTTCGGGTAGAGCCGCCCGTCATCGCATCCCGCGATCAGGGCGGGGGAGAAACCTGCAATGTCAATTTGGATCGAAAACTACGACGGCCAACCCGTTGGTACCATTGGATTTCTCGTACAAGTTGCGCCGGAGCGAGGAGGGGAACGTTACCACCTCTCCGACCGACCGCCCTACACCAATCAGAGCCACGAACCTAGATTGCGCGGCTGGTGCGGCACTGACAACAACGTAGCTCGGTTTGGCTGTGGCTTGGCGCGGATCACCCGTTGCGCTCGCAATGGCAGAGCACTCGTAACGCAACTGGAGGGGGCCGCCCTGAGCGCTGCGCTCGAGGAGCTCGGATTCCCCGAATTAGACCCGGCCGACTAACGGACCCGGCGGATCAGCTCCCGGCGGTACGCCATAACCCGGCGCGTCGCCGCCGGCGCCGGCACGTCCCGCCAGCGTCCCCGGCGGTCCTTCTTCATGTTGCACCACACGCCGCGCCGCCCGGCCGAATTGTTGAATCCGCCATACGAGCTCAGCCACCGCGCAAACAGCGCCGGCTGTCCCGTGATGCGCCGGCAGACCTGACGATTCAGATGGATCCCGAGCGCCGTCCTGCCGAGATTGTAGACCCCATCCTTCAACTCGCTGACGCGCTTCTGGCATCCTGGAGACTCCCATCCGCCGGCTTTGCATTCCGGCCGGTGGAAGGCGCTGATTTGTCCGAGCCCGACATAACACGGCGTCGACTTCGTGCAGGGGAGCGAGACGCCGCGGCGGCGAGTGTGGGCGACCAGTCCCGCCCGGAAGCCGCTCTCGAACTTGACGAGCGAGATTTGAGTGAGCGGACAATATCGGTATTTGATGGCGTCCCGGCGGATCGGTTTGGCGTAGACCTTGACCAAAGCCGGAGGCAGTTTCGGCGCCGCAATCCGGATCGCAGCCTCGACCCGATACAACGGCCGCTCCAGGGCGGCGACGGGGAGCGCCAGGCCTAGGACGCAACCGACGAGGGCAACGACGAGGACGGCGCTACTTCGCACGCTTCCGCCGCGCCTTCCGCTTCCTCGGGGGAACCCGGCCGCGCTTCCGATCCTTCTCGAGCTCGGCCGCGGCGTAGCGGCTCCGCTCGTCGTCCCGGGTCCGCCGGACGTAATCGAGGAGCCCTTCCTCGTCCCACCGTTGCTGTCTAGCAGCTCGACCGGCCGCATATTCAGCATCGTCCCGGGCCAGCTCCCGCTGAAATACTCCGTTGCCCCTGTGAGCAATCCGGCCACACCCGAGGCAGAGCGCGTGCCTCGTCGCCAGATGATCCCGCCCGGGCTCGACGCCGGCCCGCTTGTCCAGTCGGCCCAATAGTCGGCCCCATCGAGATCCTACTTGCTCCCAGAGCTCCGAGTCGAATCCGATGGGATCCGGTGGATTCCCACAGACCACGCAGACCAAAGGGTTCGGCGGAGGGACGGGGATCGTCCTGGTGACCTGCTCGAGCGCCGCTGCTACCTCCGCAGGCTGCGGCGACTGGCTCCGCTCGTCGTGGGTCGGTAGCGGGTCCCGTGGTGGCTGGAGCTCGTCGGCCGGCGGCGCTGGCCATTTCGGGACCGGTCCGAGCTCTGGCGTCGTCGGTTCGTCCTCCGGTGGCTTCGCCGGCTTTCCGCGGCCTCGTACGAGGAGCCACACGAAAAATGCGACGACGAAGACGAGCAGGGCGATCGAGCCACCGATCCGAATGAAGTCGTCGAGTCCAGGTCCCATCTGATCACATCCGCTAGCAGAGTCCGACCACGCGCCCAAATTTGCGACGGAGCTCCCTGGGGTTAAGTGGTTAAGTCGACCGACTTCACCCAGAGCAGGATCCAGGGGAGACACGCGCACGCGTCGGGACTCAGCGCGGGCCGCCGCTCCCCGCCGCGTCTCGCAAGTTTCGGGCTGCCCCTTCGAAGGCCACCTTGAGATGCGACGAGATGATTTCGCTCGCGACGCGCTGGCCTTCCTCGAGCGAGGCATCGCTCCGCGCCAGCGTGAAGAGCCTCGTCGCTATCGTTTGCGCCGCGTCAGCCAGGAGGCTCCGGTTGCAAGTGTCGAGGACGCCAATCACATGCACTTTGACGAGCTCCCTGCTGATGAGCCGCCCCTGTGCAGCCGCGACGTCCATGCGTTTGTCCCGGAGGACTTCGAGCTCCTTCAAAGCCAGGAGCCAGTCGCGCATCGTCCTCGACGTACCGAAACGCTCGACGACCTCCCCGAAGGGCATATCCCTGTAAAATCCGATGTCCTCGGGCGTAGGCTCCGCCGGTTCCGGCTCGGTCGCGTCCGCTTTCACAGGGGCAAGGGCGGGCTTCGGACGCGGATTCGGGCTCGTTTCGGGAGGGAGGGCAGACCGAGGGATCTGGACGCCGCGCCGCTCGAGGTAGCCAGTCGCCGCCGGGTGGTCGATGTCGATCCGATCCTTCACCATGGCCGGCAGGAGAGCCCGCCGGATTTGTTTCGTGACCGCCGGCCCGCTGACTTGCGCCATCGCGGCGAACTGCGTTTTGGAAACCAGTCGCATCCATTCGCCTCCGCGCTCCGGTGGACGATTCGCCGCCAGCGCTCCGAAAGTAGTCCACCACGCCGCCGGCCGCCGGGTTAAATCCGTTTTGCGGCGGAGGGTGTTTTGAAAGAGCGCGGGCGGATTCTTGAACCCCGGTATGGGGGCCCCCCTGCACAGGACCCACGGGCCGGACAATGGTCGTACGGGGTTCGCTTTTCCCCGCGATGACCCCCGGGGAGGGGCCTCCGATTTTTCTCACGCGAGAACACGAGCCGGGGGGGAGGGCAGTCGCTCATGATGCGGACGCGAGCAGCGGGCAGCCAGGGGGCACGACGGGGGGAAGGGGTCTGCTTACTCTTAGTAACCGAAGATACCCGCTCGTCGGAGCTGATGAACCACGGCGATCCGAAAGAATCTCCCGGAGTTTCGGCGGACGCGTTCAGCTGTTGGACCGAGCGTCGGATGGGGGGGGACCGTCACGCTGCCTCTCGAAATGTCCCAAACCTTGCGCAGCCGCGGCCGCTTCCTCCCCCCCAAGACTTTGAAGATCCCCTTACTTTCGTTGAACTCGAGGAAGGCGAACTTCTGTCCCGACTTCTGGGCCCGCCGAACGGCGATGATGTTTCGGATTGACCGCTTGCGGTGAGTGGCTCGGTCCTGGATCCGGATCGCCGACATCTTGTGTGGACCGCGAACCATCCGACGACGAGGGTAGGAGCCAACGGCTTGGCCTGCCGAGTACGCGGTCGGAATCGAGACGCCGTGCTTCCCCTGAGCACGCTTGGTAGTCCCGTCCTCCTGCTCCTCGAGATAGTCCAGGCCGCTGCCTACCTCCGACTCCATGCTCGAGACGATGAGCCCTCCCCGGACTTTCTGGACGCGGATGGAGCCAAGCGTCCACTTGTTCCGGAGGACGAAGGTCGCCATCATCTTCGTCCGCCAGAGCTTCCGCGCGGCGAATGCCTGCGAGTTGAGCATTTCGCGGATGGCGAATGGCGCGGCCTTGCGCCGGAAGGCCAGGAGGTCCTTCCCGAGCTCGTCGAGATCCTTGGTGTCAACGATGAGCATGGCGATCGCCTGGTCAGCTGGCCGGTGTGAGAGAAGAACCGTCGCGCCGCAGTCATGCCGGAGACATGACGGGAGCCCTGCTGATGGGGAGCAGGCGCAGCGCGACGGGTCAATCTGAGAGGTCGATCCTCAACTGGTAGGAACCCCCATCCCCCAGCGAAACGCCCCTATCTAGATCAGGGCCGTCGTCCGTCCCCCTGTTGGCCCCTAATTCTGGCGTGTAGATGTGCCACGATCTCGCATCAATAACCCTGCGGATCGTTTTATTTCACCATTTTACGAACGGGGGTCCTTCGGGGGCGCTGGTCCTACCAATTTGTCGAGCCGTTCGGTCACGTCGAACACCATCTCCCGAGTGACCTGCCCATCGTGCTCGACCTGGGAGACTTGGCGGCCCAAATCGTCGAGCCGGGCGTCGAGCCGCTCGTCGAGGCTCCGCATCATCCGGCGCCAGGCTCCCTCGTCAGTGAGCCGGGAGCGGGCTCCCTGAAACAGCTCCGGCAGATGTTCTCGCAGGCTGTGCATGGTGACCCGGAGCGTCGTCCGCTGCGAGCGTCGCCGCCGGTGGAGAATCTCTACGCTCCCCGACTCCTCCCGCGCCAGTATCGCCGCCCGGAGCTTGTCGGCCCGGGCCGTGCGGCCCCCCTTCTGCGGGCGTGACTTGTCGCGCCAGCCGAGCCGCTCGGCCGCTTGGTCGAGCGTCAGTAGCTCGGAATCAGCTCGCTCGTTCACCGATTGCCCCGGATCGTTCATGAAGCAATCCTCCGTCTCTCATCTCACCATGTGCCTACTGCTACCAGAACAGCATCGGTTGCGTCGCTTGGGTGGGTGCCTCGGGGGGGCAGCCAGTCGCACTGCTAGCGCCAGCCGGGCACGCTCCCTCGTCGCCTCCCGACTCCACCGGGCGCGCATCTCCAGGAGGCTCTCCGCCTTCCCGACGTAGGCATCCATCTCGCGCCGGAGCGTCGCCTCATTCGACCCTGTCTGCAGAAACATGCCGCGGTTGCAGGCGTTGGGGCAATTGTGGGGCCCGCAACAGGTCAGGTCGCACCACAAGCATGGAGGAAGCGTGCCGCTATTCGCGGTTCCAGCTGGCCAGAACATCAGGCGTTTTCCATTTTCTGCAATTCTGTCAAGTGCCTGCCGTTCTGGCACGCCTGTACCGCTCCAGCTCGTTCCGGGCCTCCGCCCGACATTGGCTCCGCTTCCGCTCCCGACGCTTCGCTTCGAGCGCCTGGACGAGCTCGTTCCAGAGCCCGATCGCCGACTCGAGCAGGAGCCGGGCCTCCGACTCCGCCCGGGTGTACAGCTTGTCCCTGTGATGGTCCGTGTAACCACCATCCCGCCGGCGCTGCTCGCTCTCGAAGAACGCGGCCGGCTCCTGATCCTCCGGCGCCTCCTCGAGCAGGATCCGCCCCGGCTTCGTCATCCCGAGGAGGCACAGATACGATCCCCCTCCCGGGCTTCGCCAGATCTGGAGCGCCGCCGCAGCCTCCGGGTCCCGCTCCGCCATCCGGGCGAGCAAATTCCCGACCTGCCCCATCCGCTCGAGCTCGTCAGTGTCCGCGACCGTGTCCGGCGGACGGCCGGACTTCGTCGAGCCCATCGGGACCGTGTCGATCTCTGGGTTCTCCCTCATCGTCTGCGTGATGCGGGTGACGATCCGCCCCATGCCGTCACAACGCGGGCAGTCCGTGTCTTCGAGATAGTACACGAGCCCCCGTGCTGCGCCTCTGCTCCACCCCAAACCCTCGAAGAGGTCGTCGAGGGCCTCCTGCCTCGCAACCGGGAGCGCCTCCGCTACCCGGCGATGCGCCCGGCGACGAGCACGCGACCGACAGGCCGGACACTCGATCTCCGCGACTCCCATGATCTCCATCCGCTCGCACATCACGCCAAAATTCGACGTGGTACAGGACGAGGGGATCCCTCCCTCGTGCACGTAGCGGCGGAGCGCCTTTCCGTGCTGGATCAAGCTCGGGGGGTCGCTGTCACGATCGGATTTTGACGGAGTCGCTCCCATGATGCTACCTGAACGGCTGCACCGTGGGTCCCGACCGGCTCCCGGTTACCCCCGCCCCCCATGGCTGCGATCATGGGGGGCGGTCCTGTTAGGTCGTCGGTTCGCCCTCCCCGAGCTCGTGCTGACGGACGAGGACGGGATTCCTCAACGGCCCCTTCCAGTAGGGCTCAATCCATCGCTTTCGCCGTAACGCCCGACGGGGCCCGTGGGGCTGATTTCGATAATGCCCGCGGACTACCCAACGAACGCTGAAATGTCGCTCCCTGTCGCTCCCAAGGTAGTCGCGCAGTTGCTCCCTCAAATCGACTCGCACTGGCATTCCGAGCACGTACTCTGTAGCCACCTTTGAACGGCGCTCCTTCCGCTTCCGCTTCCTCGCACCGCGACGAGCGGTTTTCCCTTCCGGCTCCGCCTGACGTACGCCGTAGGCGCTCAGAGCAGCGCACGCCGTCAGGACGAGCCGCGAGCCCATCGCTATCGCACGCTTTTCGATAGCCGCTGGTTCCGCATCAAAAAGACGTGGTACGTTGTTGAACTCGATATTTGACCACAAGTCCTCGACGGTGCGGTTGCCGCTCCAGAGATGGACGGCCGTTGGCTCAACGTCGAATCGGAGCGACCAAACCGGTGGACCGCCCAGGCAGTCCGCCTCATTGTAATGACTGACTGCGATCTGCGGGATCCACGCCCGCTCGAGACGTTCTTCTCCCACGCTTGACGAACGCAGCCGAAAAGTCTTCTTAGGCAACCCCAGAAGGAAAGCCCTCCAAGGAGCTCTCTGCTCGACTACTTCCTCCGGGTTGAGGTCCGTGAACGCCAGGGCGGCGCACTGCTTTTCCGTCAAAACCAACATTGGGAGCCCATCGTTGACCCACCTAGCAGACCACTGAGTGACCCGACGCCAGGTTTCCCCTCCGGTCGAATCGGAGTTCATCAGAGGCGCAAGCATCACTTCGAGCAGTACATGATTGACACACTCGCGATCACTGCTCGCGATCGGCGCAACGAGCTTGCCAATTGCCGCATAGAATCGCGGTCCGATGATCATCCGACTTTCACACGCCATCGCGTAGGTAAATACCTGGCGCAGCGTGTCATAGATTTTTGCAATTCCGTGAGTTTTGAGAAGCGCGCGCCCATGCCAAGCGTGCTCTCCGCACGCCTCGAACCGATGATGAAACTTCCTCAGCATAAGTTCCTCGAACGCATCCCATCCATCCACATCGCGGCGATCGGGGAGCGCTTCGAAAAATTCACGCAGATTCACGCGACCTCCTCTTCTCGCAGGACGCGCGCACGATGGAGACACGGCCGCCCCGGCGCGCGATTGTCGGATTGCGTTGCCCATACGCCCGGAGCGCCTTGCGCCGCTCCCTGACCACCCAGACGACGATCGCCAAGCCGACGAGCGACAGGACGAGCATCCAGGCCACCATTCCGACGACGATCAGCTCCATGGCTCTACTCCGGCTCGATCGGTAGGTCGTCGACGAGACGGCGGCCCGGGAACTTGACGAACTCCCGGTAGGCTCGGAGCTGCTGTTCGACTCCGTCGCCTAATGCCGTTGGCTCTACCATCTGCGCCGGCACGTAGACCTTGACGGGCCTCGGTTCGTCCTCCGCGAAGTCGTATTCGATCTGAACGTTCACGCAGACGTGCTCCCTTGCTCTCACGACCGCTGATTTGTCCGTAGTGCGTTGCATCTGCTTCTCCTCGTCGACCTCGACGGTGGGCCCCTGCTCGTCGTCCGAGGCATGGGGGGCGTGTTTATGATTGCACCCGCAATGCTCGCAAGGTGTCGCGTCTTCCATGCTTCCTTCCCTGTGCCTTTCCTCGCATCGAGCGCCGCAAAACTCGGCTCCGGCGATCAGCTCATGCAGGCAGAACTTGCAGAGTGATGCGGCTCTCCGGACGTCGCCCTTCCGGCGCTGCAAACGGTTATCCATTCTTCGCACGCCGTCTCGCACGTCGCCACCGGGCGCGGAGTTCCCCACGAAACCGCGGGCGACCGGGACGACTCCCGTTTCGCGCTTCCACGCGTCGAGCAAAGCTGTCATCGCCTCGACTGGAACGTCCACGGGAGCGCATTGAATTATCTGGTCTCCGTCGACGTATACGGGAAGCCGCCTGCGGGAGTCGTCCTTGAGGACGAGACCAGTCGGGTTCTGCGGTAGCTTGCTCGTCCGGATGAGAGTCCAGTCGCTTATCTCAGTCATCGCTCTTCTCCTCGAGCTCCGCAACTCGCGCAGCGAGCGCGTCGACGACCGAACACAGCCGCATGAGTAGCGCGCCGGCCGCAAGCGCTATCCGGCTCGCGAGCGATGGTTGAGCGCCGTGCTCGACCATGACCTTCTGAATTGCGGCTTCCCTGCCGAGCAGAGTCCGCAGGACATTCCGCGCTGGATCTTCGCTCATGGCTCCCTCGCAATCGCGATCAGATTTCCCATACCGAAACAGGAGAACCGGTCGGACGTCTCGTGTTTCGCCATCAGCTGGACTTGGTCGGGAAACTTCCACTCCAGCCCGAGTACGAGCCAAGCCATCCACCATTCGGGAAAGCTGATCGAAACGCCCCACACGGCAGAGTAGCAGACCTTCCCAGCGAACACCGCGTCCAGGTTTGCGAACGGACAGCCCTTGGCCGTCTCCGACAGCCGGCGGTTCAAGTCCTCGACGATCTGATACTTCACGTGCTCGACGAGACGGCCGTCGACGCGACGGCTCTCCCTCCCGCAAGTCTCCTCACTGACCGAGAACGTCAAAATGTAGTCAGTGATCGAGCTCATGGACACACCCTCTTCAGATCCGCGCTCGCTTGCCCGGCGAGCGTTTCCATCCGCTTTAGCAACTTCCGCCGGAGCGATGCGTCGGACTCACCCTCGCGGCGCTCCAAATTCATCATGGCGGCGATCCTGTCGAGCTCCGCTCCCGACGAGATGAGAAAGGGAGGCGAGCGCCAGCGGCGCCACCGCTTCCACAGCCACACGCCGATCCAGGTCCACAGTTGAATGACCGCGTGATAGATGCCAACGCCAACAATCACGCAGCAGATGAGGTAAGTCGTCTCGCTCATCGTTCGTTCCTCCAAGCGTTCGCGATGTTCAACGCTTCGGGGACGCTCGTGTACTTCGCGACCCGAGTCCCGAAGCGTCGCGCCTTCTCATGCCAGAGTCGCTGCGCCTCCCTGAGTTTCGGAGTCTTGGGGACCTTCCCTTCGAGCCAACCAAACGGCTCGATTCTGATATCCGGAGTCCCCGCCGGAGCGGCCGCGTAGGTCCGACCGCTCCGGACGTACGTCCCGGACGTCACCGCCCAGCACCAAAATCCTGCGCGCTTCAGTGCCTCGATAGTTGCGTCCTGAAGTCGCCCCTCCGGGCCGCGTCGTCCGGGCGCTCGTCTCATTTCGTTTTCCGTGGCCTTCCGCGTCCGCGCTTTGGGGCCTTCGGATCCTTCGGTGCCGTCGTCCCCTTCGGCGCCCGTGCAGTGCCGTCGGGCGTGTACGCCTCCGTCTGCGAGTTGCGCGTCTCGAATCCAGTATGGAGCGTCGAAATGAGCGTCTCTTGCTCCGCGCGGAGTCCCTTCAATTCGTCGTTGAACTCCCGCGCTTTCAAGGCCTTCTTCGCCTTCACGTCGAGGAGCTTCGAGTCGACTTCGAGGAGGCGCTCGTGTCGAGCTACCATCTCCGTTTTGTTCAGCTTGACCTGTATCCCTTCACTCGTGTCTGGCATTTTCGATCCTCCGGTTGTCTCTTTCGTGGGCGGGACCGTCCCGCTTTTCGCATACTCCCGGACGGCCTTCGCCGCGTCGTACCGTTGATCGTCCGGAAAAATTCCGAGTGACTTGCCCTCCGCCGTGAGAGCCGTCCAGTCCCCGTTGACATCCGCGAAGCAGATCCATCCGACGAGGTCCCCGTCGGGCGTCTCCAGGTACCATGCGCCCGGGACGCCGTTCCGGGACGCGAGGCCAGAGCGCCACGTCAGATCGTCCGCGACGCGCCCACACGCCGCGCACGGCCTGGGGTCGAGTAGGTTCTGCGCGCGAGCTTCACTCTCGCAAATGCAGCGGTCGGGGGCCCGCGATACTACTTCGGAAACGCTTTTCTTCGTCATGTCCTCAACACTCCCCATGCGACGCAACCGGCCGCGAGTAGAAAGCAAACCCAGAGTGGCCACTCGCTCATTCGAAGGCCTTTCGAATCACCGAAGCTCGGCGATGCATGAATAGCGGCGCCGTTTCCTCCCCTGGCATCGGGCAGGCTCGCGCAGCGTCCTCGAGCACGTTCGAAGCGTGCAAGCTCATGAGAGTAAAGAGTTCGGATAGCAGCTCGCTCGGTTCCGGCGAGCGGCTCACGGCCTGGAAGAGTCGCGGGAAGCCTTCCGGATCCCATTCTACCGGGATGACTCCGTCGCGCCGGGTCTCGAATCCCATCCTGATCACTGGCCCTCCTCCGGTGGGCGTTCTTCCAGTCCGGGAATGGTCGGGAGGTCGTCGAGGATCTCGCAGGCGTCCTGGACGCGCTTGGCCATCCGCAACAGGATCGCCCGGTCGTGAGTGTCCCATTCGTCCGACGCGCGGAGCGCCGTCAAGGCCCGCCACGCCAGGTGCACCCTCCTGGCAGCCTCGTCTAGCAGGCCTTGGGCGCCGGCCTTCACTGCCTCTGCTCGGTCGTTCGTCATGGATAGAGCTCCCGTTGCGTTGTTCTCTGATCCTCGGCTCCTTCTTCACTCGTGAAATCATCCGGGATCGCTTCATTGGAACCGTCCTCGGCGAGGGATTCGTCGCCGTCGAGCTCGCCGTACGAGCCAGGACCCTCGGTCTCGTTTTCGGTCACCCGTCGGAAGGACGCCGTTTTCTTGTCCCACTTCAGCAGGACTACCTTGCCTCGCTCACCGTCCTTCACTTTGTCGAGATGCATTGCTTTGTCACCGACCCGCGCCAGGTGCTGGCCGTCCTTGACGATGCCCTTCGGGAGCTCGTACAGAAATCCGGCGGTCTCGACCATATGCCCGACGTCCTTGCAGTCGCGGACATGATGAATATCCGGCTTGGTCCGCCGATTCTCGATCGTCAGCTGCGAGAATAGGATCCCCGCGGCTCCGCTCCGTCTCATGCAATCCGTCATCGTCCGCGCACAGAAATAGACCTCCGCCTTTCGCGTCTCGAAACGTCTCTTCTTCGACGCAAACGCGGTCAGATAGTCCGCCTCGACGAGGTGGATTCCATGCTCCGCGACGAGCCACAGGATCTGCGCCGCGAGCTCCTCGACGTGACG
>Ga0224513_10000785_pt1 | contig 12615 bp, 10 predicted proteins | sample SF_May12_sed_USG_5_FD_169109 | JGI IMG/M metagenome (GOLD analysis project Ga0224513, IMG submission 169109) | Sediment microbial communities from San Francisco Bay, California, United States - SF_May12_sed_USGS_21 | ecosystem: Environmental > Aquatic > Marine > Sediment | place: USA... | reverse complement strand
CCTGGAGATAAGCTGAAGATTTTCTGTGGCAGGTAAATCCGAGGCAACCTTCTTCAAAACCTCCTGAAAAAGAATATTTCGCCCCACAGCTCACTACCTCCAGAGCTGTGGGGTTCTTTTTTGCCAAATATGAACTGCCAAGTATGAACTTGACTTAATCCAGCGGTTGTAGTAAAGTCCCCATCACAAAATATATGACACTCTGTTACAACCCATCCAAACTGGTTGTACAGAGATTTAGCCCCGGCCTTCCCCTCCAGGAACCGGGGCATTTTTTATGCCGCAATCCGCCTGAATAAAATGCAGCCACTCATCAAGGGGGGCTGATCTGTTTTCAGCGTCGGGCCTCAAAGCCGTCAAGCTCTCCATCAAAGTCTTTCCAGTTCACAACGACATCAGTAACTCGAGCCGCAGGAGGACCTTGTCTGCACCATTCTATCGCTTGGTCGACAACAGGTTTCTCGCCTTCAAAGACCGCTTCAACTGAACCGTCTGGACAATTCCTGACCCATCCTGTTAAAGCGAGCCGAACGGCAGTTTCCTTGGTTGATTGACGGTAAAAGACGCCTTGTACGCGGCCATGAATCTTGAGCTCTGCGCGAACTTTTTTCATAGTTCGACCCCCACCAGTTGGGCGAAAGTCGTTTCATCAAGGACCTCAACGCCAAGCTTTTCCGCTTTGGTCAGTTTGCTGCCGGCATTCTCCCCGGCCAGCACGTAATCGGTCTTTTTGCTGACTGAGCCGGCTGCTCGGCCGCCGGCCTTTTCGACCAGTTCTTCGGCTTCTTTGCGCGACCACCTCGACAGAGTGCCGGTGATAACGAAGGTCTTACCGGTCAAGGGACCTTCCTGTTGGATTACGGCTTCTGCCTGCGGTTTGACTCCGGCATCTTGCAGCTTCTCCAGCAGGAGTATCTTCTCGGGGTTATTGAAATAATCGACGATCGATTTGGCAACTTTGTCACCGATCTCGTGGATGGCGATCAATTGTTCTGTGCTGCACTTTGCCAGTTCTTCCAAGGAGGCAAAACGCTTGGCCAGGATCTTGGCGGTGTTCTTGCCAACGTGGCGAATGCCGAGGCCGAAAAGGAGCCTTGAAAGGGGCTGGGTCTTGCTGGCCTCAATGGAACGTAACAACTTTTCCGCAAGAGTGTCGCCCATACGTTCCATGGCGAACATCGCTTCTTTGTCGATCAGGTATAGGTCGGCGAAGTCCTTGATCTTGTTGGCGGTGAGCAGTTGCGACAATTGCTTTTCACCAAGACTCTCTATGTCCATGGCGTCGCGTGATACGAAGTGCTTAAAGCTCTCAATGGCCTGGGCGGGGCAACGAGGATTGTTGCAGCGTGGTACAACTTCGCCCGGGTTTTTGTGAACCTGTGCCTTGCATTCAGGACATTCTGTCGGTAGGGGAATCTGACGCTCTTTACCGGTGCGTTTTTCTGTGAGGACTTTGACAACATCAGGGATGACATCTCCGGCACGCTCGACAATGACATGATCGCCCACGCGAATGTCGAGGCGTTCGATTTCGTCCCAGTTGTGCAGGCTGGCCCGGGAGACCGTAACACCGCTCACGATGACCGGCTTAAGGTAGGCCACAGGGGTGATGGCGCCGGTGCGGCCGACCTGAAGGCCTATGTCTTCGACCAAAGTCTGTTCCTGGCGCGGTGGGAACTTCAGGGCAATCGCCCACCTTGGCGAACGACTGACCATGCCGAGCTCTTCCTGCAAAGCCGTGTCGTTAACCTTGACGACAACACCATCAATCTCGAAGGGCAGGCTTTCGCGTTGTTGCTGAAGTCTTATGAAAGTGTCGACCACCTTCTCGGCGCCCAGGGCAGGAGTTGTGTGCTCCAGGTTCACGCGAAGGCCGAGTTTTTCCAGCAATTGCAGAGTTTCAATCTGGGTTGCAGTCGTGATGCCCTGCATGCGGCCGACTCCGTAACAGAAGATTCGCAGCGGGCGCTGCGCGGTAATCTTTGCATCGAGTTGGCGCAGGCTGCCGGCTGCAGCATTGCGCGGGTTGGCAAAGGTCTTGTCTCCGGTATCTTCCTGTGCCCTGTTCAGGGCCTGGAAGTCTGCCAGGTCGATATAGATTTCGCCACGTACATCGAGGACGTCAGGGTAGGGTGCTTTCAGGCTATGCGGGATGTCGGCAATCGTCCTGACGTTTTCGGTGATATCCTCACCCACAAAACCATCGCCACGGGTGCTGGCTTTTATCAGCTGGCCCTTCTCATAAGTCAGCTCAATAGCCACACCGTCAAGCTTCAACTCGCAGGCGTATTCAAGCTCTTCGGAACGGGCCAGGAAGGTTTTGCGCAAACTGGTGTCAAAGTCGTGAAACTCTTCGGCGTTCTTGGCATTTTTAAGAGAGAGCATCGGTACAACATGTGGCGAAGGAGCAAACTTTTGCGTGAGCGGTGCGCCGACCTTCTGACTCGGCGAGTCAGGTGTGATCAGGTCAGGAAACTGCGATTCAATCTCCTGTAGCTCACGGAAAAGGGCGTCATATTCAGCGTCGCTGATCTCCGGTTGATCCTGGTTGTAATAGAGCTGGTTGTGACGTCTGATCTCTGTACAGAGATCGGTGTGGCGTTGTTGGGTGAAAAGGTCGATCATTGGTGTTGCTCCAACAGAAATGGTGAAGGGGCTGCCAGTCTTAAATTCCTGTTTAAGGAGTTAATATAACAGATTTTTTATTCATGCGGGAGAAGGGTTTTAAGTCTTTTGGTTTTGAATTCATTGAGCAAAGGTTCAAGTAAATAAAACTTTAGCTGATTGTGTTTCTCCCACGAGTCAGTTAATATCCTTTAAAGACGTATCTTTACGAAACAACAGGTGATTTAACCCGATGACCACAGATCAATGGCTGCACGTCCTGGGACTCTTAGTCCTCTTTGTCCTCTCGGCCTTTTTTTCCAGTTCCGAAACAGCGCTGATGTCGATGGACCGCTTACGGGTCAAGTACCTGGCAGAAAAGGCGCGCCCTGGTGCCAAGAGCCTGGAGACACTTCTTTCCAAGCCGGACGATTTGCTGAGCGCCATTCTGGTCGGCAACAACCTGGTCAACATCATGATCTCGGTTTTTGCAACAGCTCTTTTTCTCGATCTGTTCGGGAAGGGGGGCGAATTAATGACAATTCTGATTCTGACCCCGCTTCTGCTGATTTTCTCGGAAGTCTGCCCCAAGACTTACGCAGCGACTTACCCGGAGAAACTCTCTTTCCGAGTGCTGCACCCGATCCGTTTCTTCATGTGGATGTTACGTCCGGTGACTGCCGTGGTCAGCGGTGTTTCACGTATATTGACTCACTTCCTCAGGGGAGAAGATCAGGCCCCTTTGATCTCCGAAGATGAAATCCGGTCAATTATCGAGTTCGGTGAAGAATCTGGGGTTGTCGCTGAAGATCAACGCCGCATGCTGCACGGCATTTTTGACCTTTCGCAGAGTCGTGTACGCGACGTTATGGTGCCTCGCACAGAGGTTGTCGGCATCTCTGTCGATGCTGCTTTTAAGGACGTTGTGCAGTTGACTGCTCAGGCCCGACATTCGCGTTTCCCGGTCTACGATGGTGATCTTGATAACGTGGTGGGTGTTATTCATTCCAAAGATGTTCTGAGTTATCTCGAAAAGCCGGATCAGTTCTCATTGCGTGAACTGGCTCGACCTCCCTATTTTGTCCCTGAAGCCAAGCCCATTGAAGCCCTGATGCAGGCCTTTCGTCGCAAGCACCTGCACCTTGCCATGGTTGTTGATGAGTATGGCGGGGTCGAGGGGATCTGCACTCTTGAAGACATTGTCGAAGAGATTGTCGGGGAAATCCATGATGAGTACGATGAAGAGGATATCCTTGTTAAACCTCTTGGCGTAAATCTTTATCTTGTGGATGGCAGCGCCGCAATCCGTTACATCAACAGGCGCTTCGGGTTAAGCCTCTCCGAAGAGCATGTCAACACCCTGGCGGGATTCCTGCTCAACTCTCTGGGGAGTATTCCTGAGGTTGGTGCGCACTGTGAGGTAGATGGCGTCCTCTTTACCGTTCGCGAGGTTGAGGACCGGAGGATTGAGCAAATTGAGGTGCAGCTTCCTGAGCATAAAGACCAGAAAGAACCATGATTTTTTAAGGCTGTAAGGCTGGCCCTAAAGACTTATCTCCTTTCTTGCCGTTTTATGGTTAAGACGTTTTCTTGAGGTTCGCTGCTATCTCATTGAAAAATATAACATTGTATCTAAACCTGTTTTCCGACACTTTGTGAAGACTCTCGAAATCACCTGCACATAAGCTGTTTTCCAACCTCCGTAAAATGGCCTAACCCCTTAAAAAAATGAAATAAATTCTTGACAGGCCCCCGTATGGCGACTATATTTGCCCAGAAGGTGGTGAATAGTGTAATTTTAGGCCAAAGAGGGCCAAATGGGATTTCAGGGCGTTTATTACAATTCAATCGATGCAAAGGGGCGGGCCAGTATTCCAGCCAAGTTCCGCGATCAGCTGAAAGAGAACAACCAGGAAGATATTCTGGTTGTCACTCAGGACCGTTGCGGTATCGTCGCCTACCCGCTCTCCGAATGGGAGGGCTTCCTCGAAAAATTCGCACAACTTCCGAACGACCAGTTTCGTGAAGACCTCCATTTTACAACCGTCACTCCAGCAACACATTGCACCTTTGATAAGCAGGGACGAATCCAGTTGCCGCAATCCTTGCGAGAGTATTGCCAGTTGGATACGGACGGCGTGCGTGATGTTGTCATCGTCGGTGGCGCGCAAAAAATCCAGATCTGGAACAAGACACGATATATCGAAATGCTCGCTGAAGCTGAGCAGCGTCTGGCTGAGGATCGACAGAAGCGTTTCGACTTGGGACTTTAGTTATGTCTTCGGGTGGGTTCAAGCATGTGTCGGTGATGGCCGAAGAGGTGATGCAATACCTTCAGCCACATAGCGGCGGTGTTTACCTGGACGGCACCCTTGGTGGTGCAGGTCATGCCCGTTTGATTCTCGAGGCGAGTTCTCCCGATGGTGTGTTGATCGGCATGGACCGAGATACGGAAGCTCTTGCTGCAGCGCAGAGAGAATTGGCTTCTTTTGGTGAACGAGTTGTTTTACGACAGGGGAATTTCTCAGACATGTGTACGCAACTCGACCAGTTGGAGATTGCTGCTGTTGATGGAATCCTGCTGGATTTGGGTGTTTCTTCCCATCAGATCGACAGCCCGGAGCGCGGGTTCTCTTTTCGCGAGGACGGGCCGCTTGATATGCGTATGAACCCGAAAGAGGGTGTCTCTGCCGCAACAGTGGTTGCAGAAACTGAGGCTGGTGAATTGAAAAGGATCTTTCGTGATTATGGTGAAGAACGTTGGGCTGGAAAGATCGCCCGGGCTATCGTCACTGATCGGGAGAAAACGCCCTTTGTAACAACCCTGCAGTTGGCGGACCTGATTAGTCGGGTCGTGCCGGCAGGCAGGGGGCCGCAGCGGATTCATCCGGCGACCCGGGTTTTTCAGGCGCTGCGTATTCATGTGAATGGCGAGCTTGATAGCTTGCGTACCGCTCTGGATACCGTATGGCTACGTTTGAAGACCGGTGGCCGCCTGGTCGTGATCAGTTTCCATTCTTTGGAAGATCGCATGGTCAAACAAGCCTTTCGCGCCCTGGCAACCGGGTGTGTCTGCCCGCCGCGTCTCGCTGTTTGCGCTTGTGGAGAACAACCCTCGGTTCGCGTACTGACCCGTAAAGCTGTGCGTGCCACAGAATCAGAAACAGAAAACAACCCGCGAGCGCGTAGTGCAGTTTTGCGGGCCATGGAAAAACTCCCAGCGAAAGGGGAAAAATATGCCTGATGCTATAGCAAGAGCCTTACCGAAGATTAATGGATTTACTCTGCGTCGACCGAACCTGCTTCCGGTGCTCGGCTTTATTTCCCTTTTACTGATGGTCTCGTTGTTCTTCGTCTGGTCCCGCGTTCAGGTGACCAGCCTGGAATATGAGATGTCGCAACTGGAGAGCAAGTTGCGCGGACTGCGTCAGGAAGCGAGCAACCTCTCCCTGGAAGCCGCCAGCCTTAGAGACCCCGAACGGATTGAGCGGGTGGCAAGAAAAGAACTGAACTTGCGCCTGCCTTCGTCCGAGCAGGTGATAACGGTGGATTGATGAAAGAACTGGAGAAAGGCGTGCGTATTCGTATCCGGCTGATCGGGGTGATCTTCACCATCGGTTTTGCCCTGGTGACGATGCGCGCCTTTGATCTCCAAGTCCTTCAGGAAGAGCAGTGGCACGAGCGTGCCGACCGCCAGCATCAGAAAACGATTCCCCTGACGCCACAACGCGGGACGATCTTTGACAGTCAAGGTGAAGAGCTGGCCGTCAGCGTTGACGTCGATTCTATCTATGTCGAACCGCGCAAGCTGGAAGACCGTGCCGGCGCAACGAAACAGCTCGCAAAAGCTCTTGGTCTCCCCAAGTCAACGGTAAAGGCCAAACTGAAAGGTAACAGCAATTTTGTCTGGTTGAAGCGTCAGGTGACGCCCAGCCAGAGCGAAAAAATCAAGTCGTTAAGCCTCAAGGGCGTGGGCATGATCAAGGAACCGCGTCGTTTCTATCCCAACTCGAATATCGCGGCTCATCTTCTCGGTTTTACCGGGCTCGACCCGAAGGGGCTGGAGGGGCTGGAGCTGAAGTATGACAAGCAAATCCTTGGCCGGGGCGGCTACCTGGTCATGGAGCGCGACGCCTTGGGGCGCGGCCTCGGTTCAGGTTTGCCACAGGTTCAAGGCGCCACGCGAGGCAACGATCTCTACCTGACGGTTGATAAGAACCTGCAGTATATCGCCGAACGGGAGTTGGCCGACGGCCTGCGTAAGACCAGTGCCAAGGCTGGAACTGTTGTGATGATGGAGCCGGCAACAGGCAAAATCCTGGCGATGGCCAGTTACCCGGAGTATAACCCCAACTCGTTCTTCCGTCACAAGCCTTCCCAGTGGCGGAATCGTGCTGTCTGTGACAGCTATGAGCCAGGCTCGACCTTTAAAGTGTTTCTCATGGCGGCCGCTCTCAACGAGGCCGTTGTCAGCACAAGTCAGAAGATCGATTGTGAAAATGGCAAGTATCGTGTTGGTGGCAGAAATATTCACGACCATAAGAAGTACCAGAAACTGACGCCTGCCGAGATCATCAAGTACAGCTCGAATATCGGCTCGGCGAAAATTGGTAAAATGCTCGAGAGGAAGGCTTTCTACAGTTATCTCAGGGACTTTGGTTTCGGTCAGCAGACGGGAATCGATTTGCCGGGCGAGGCTGTTGGTCTGTTGCGGGCGCCGAACAGGTGGTTCGAAGCTGATCTGGCAAATATTTCCTTTGGTCAGGGCGTCAGCGTTACACCGATCCAGTTGGCTACCGCCGTATCCACGATTGCTAACGGCGGCTACCTGATGGAGCCTTATGTTGTGGAACGTGTTGTCGACAGCCAGGGGCAGATAAGCCAACAGAATCGGCCTCGCGTTGTGCGTAAGGTCATTGCCCATGATGTCGCACAGACTGTAACGCGGATGATGGAGATGACTACGGAAGACGGTGGCACCGCAACCCATGCCAGGGTCCCTGGTTTCCGGGTTGCAGGGAAGACCGGCACCGCACAAAAGGTTGACGCCGTGACCGGCACCTACTCAGTCGACAAAAGGGTGGCTTCATTTGTTGGCTTTCTGCCGGCAGAAGACCCAAAGCTGGTGATGTTGGTCTCCATTGACGAACCTCATAAGGTTGTTTATGGCGGCCTGACGGCAGCTCCCGTTTTCTCACGGATTGCAGCCCAGGCCATGCAATACCTCAAGGTGCAACCGAGTGAAGCGATCACGGCCGAAGATACCTTGCCGTCATTGGATCAGATCTTTGTTGAGGCAACTGCTCCAGAGCGGCCGTTGGAGCAGACCGTTGTCAACTCGGATTTCTCCGGCGGGCCTCAGATGCCGAATTTTGATGGTTTGAGCTATCGCCAGGTCCTCGAGGTAATGGAAGAGAAACGGCTGAACGTCAGCTTCCGGGGTCGTGGTCGAGTTGTTGAGCAATCGCCAGGCCCGGGCGTGGCGATACCCTATGGAGCCCCGGTGTGGGTGCGCTTGTCGCCACCCACCTAGATACGTGCTTGAGACGGACTTTATGAAACTCGCGCAGATCCTGAAAAACTGTTCTTACAAGCAGGTGCATGGAGACATGGACCTTGAGGTGACAGGTATGCACTACGATTCTCGACAGGTCGGTGCGGGAGAGGTCTTCTTTGCCCTGCGCGGGGTTGTGAGCGACGGACACGATTTTATCCCCAGCGCGATTGCCGGTGGTGCCGAGGTTGTCTTCTGTGAAGAACTTTTTGAAAGAACTGAGCAGGTCACGGTGGTGCTGGTTGATAATGCCCGCCAGGCCATGGCTTTGGCTGCCGCCGAGTTTTATGGCAATCCGACGGCAGATATGAAGGTCGTCGGTATCACCGGGACCAACGGTAAAACAACTATCACTTACCTGTTGGAAGAGATCCTTGCACAAGCGGATTTATCTCCTGCCGTGGTCGGCACCATCAATTACCGCTACGGAACAGATTTGCGAAATGCTCCGCACACCACACCGGAAGCTCTTGACCTGATGAAGCAGGTCCGGGACTTCCACAATAATGGTGCCCGCTCACTGGTCATGGAAGCCTCCTCGCACGCTTTGGAGCAATGTCGCGCTGATGGTGTGCACTTTGATGTTGGGGTCTTTACAAACCTGACACCGGAACATCTTGATTATCACATCGACATGGAGAGCTACTTCAAGAGCAAATACCATCTCTTCAAGGAGTTGCTCCCCCGCGACAATGGCCGGGCCGTTATCAATATAGAGGACAGCTATGGTCAACGGCTGGCAGCCATGCTTCCCGATGTTCTGACCTGTGGCCGAGCGAGCAACGCCGATATTTACCCGGAAAGTCTGGAGATTTCGCTACAGGGCATCCGCGCCCGAGTGTCAACACCTGCTGGCGTCGTTGATGTCGCCAGTCCTTTGCTCGGTGATTACAACGCTGAGAACCTGCTTTGTGCCATCGGTGCGGCTGTCGCTCTTGGCCTGTCGCCGCAGGTGATTGCCTCCGGCCTGTCGGCCGCGACGGGTGTCCCTGGACGGCTGGAACGGGTAGAGAATGATCGAGGTGCCGTGATCGTGGTTGATTATGCCCATACCGGTGATGCTCTACGGCGTGTCATAGAGGCGATGCAGGCGCTGGCCCCAAAAAGAATTCTGACGATCTTTGGTTGTGGAGGTGATCGTGATCGCACCAAGCGTCCGATCATGGCTGAGGTTGCTGCCCGTGGCTCTAATATCGCGATCGCGACTTCGGATAACCCTCGCAACGAAGATCCCGCGCAGATTCTCAACGATGTGCGGGAGGGCCTGATCAAGGTCCACGCGCGCGAGTGGAGTCCGGAGGAAGCGGCCAAGGGCGAGGGCAGGGGCTACGTTGTCATAGAAGACCGTCGTGCCGCCATTCAGTTCGCTGTTGATCTCCTGCAACCCGGAGACCTCCTCCTGGTCGCCGGTAAGGGCCACGAAGATTATCAGATCCTCAAAAGCGGGCGTATTCACTTTGATGATCGGGAAGAGCTTCGCAGGGCTCTGCAAGATGGAGGTCACCAATGATCCGCATGGACGTGCGTACCATCGCTGAAATCACCGGAGGCCATCTGATGCAGAATGGCGCGTCGGTAGAGCTGCAGGGTTTTTCAACGGACAGTCGCAGTTTGCAGCCGGGTGAGTTGTTTATACCGCTCCGTGGCGATAACTTCGATGGCCATGATTACATGAACCAGGCCATTCAGAATGGAGCCGCCGCTTGTCTGAGTGAAGAGATGATCGGGGGCCTGCTGGTCCCGGTGATCAAGGTCAATAACACGCTCAGGGCATTGGGTGACCTAGCTGCCGCCATGCGACGTCAATTTGCCGGTCCGGTTGTCGGCATTACCGGTACTTCGGGGAAGACGACTTGCAAAGAGATGCTTGCAGCTATTCTGGAAAGTACGGGCCCCGGGCTGAAGTCAGCCGGCAACTTCAATAACCTGATCGGTGTCCCTCTGACCCTGTTTGATTTGCAGCCAGAGCATCGTTGGGCCGTTGTCGAGATGGGCATGAGTGAGCGCGGTGAAATCTCCCGGCTAGCAGAAATCGCCCGGCCGAATATTGGCATGATTACCAATGTCGGCGCCGGCCACCTGGAAAACTTCGATGGCATCTCCGGCGTTGCAAGGGCCAAGGGTGAACTCTTTATTGGCCTGCCGAGCGACGGCGTTGCCCTGATTAACGCAGACGACCCGGAAGTGCTCCAGTTACCGGTTGCTAACGGTGTGAGAAGGGTCCTGTTCGGTACTGTTAGCGAGGCCGACGTAAAAGCCGAAAACATTGCCGGGCATAATGGCTCCGTGAGCTTTGACCTGGTTGTCGAAGGAGAGGTGAAGAAGGTTGTCTTGCCTCTGCCCGGTCGTCACAACGTTGCTAACGCTCTGGCTGCTGCTGCCGCTGCTTACGTCATTGGTGTTGGCTTGGAGCAGATTGTCAGTGGATTGCAAGCTTTCAAGCCTTGTCCGGGGCGTATGGAACTCTTTGTCCTCACTGAAGATATCGTCGTCCTTGATGACAGTTACAACGCCAACCCTCTGTCAGTCCACGCTGCCCTGGATGCTTTGCACGATCTTGGTCCGGCTGGTCGGCGTATAGCCGTTCTGGGAGATATGCTTGAGTTGGGGCCAACTGGTCCGGAGCTGCACCACCATATCGGAGCGCTCGCTGCGGAGCGAGTGGACTGGCTCTTTACCTACGGTGCTCTGGCTGGAGAAATTGCCAGGGGCGCGGTTGAGAGTGGTTTTCCGCAAGAGAGGGTGTTTAGCGCGACAAGTCATGATGAACTCGCCGCGAGTCTTATCGAAATATTGCACAGCGGCGATCGGGTTCTGGTCAAAGGGTCTCGGGGCATGCGCATGGAAAAGGTGATTGACGCATTGCGTATCGCTCGTCAAGCAACGGCTGTAAACGGCAACGGAAGAGGATAAGACGTGCTTTATCATCTGCTCTATCCACTACATACCGAGTTCTCGGTTTTCTATGTTTTCCGGTTTATCACTTTCCGGACGATCTATGCCGCGATCACGGCTTTGGTCATCAGCTTTCTCCTGGGCCCCTGGCTGATCGAGAAGCTCTCGGCGCTGCAGATGGGCCAAAGCATCAGAAAACTGGGCCCGGAATCGCACTTCAAGAAGGAAGGAACGCCGACTATGGGCGGCGCCCTGATTCTTTTTGCGATCGTTCTGCCGACCCTTCTCTGGGCTGATTTAACCAATCTTTACGTGTGGCTGACGCTGCTGGTTACGGTTGGTTATGGCATCATAGGTTTCGTCGATGACTTGTTGAAAGTACGCCTGAAGAATAGTGACGGGCTATCGCCGCGCAAGAAAATGTTCTGGCAGCTGTTGATCGCCTTTGGCGTTGGTTTGGTCCTAATGACCTACCCGGGCTTCCAGACGACCTTGGCATTTCCCTTCTTCAAAGGCTTCAATCCTGATCTTGGCTGGTTTTACGTGCCCTTTGCCATGTTGGTGATTATCGGTGCCAGTAATGCTGTCAACCTGACTGACGGCCTCGATGGCCTGGCCATCGGGCCGGTTATCATCGCAGCGGGGACATACCTGCTCTTCGCTTATGTCGCAGGTCATGCAACTCTGTCTAATTATTTACAGATAACAGGTGTAACGGGGGCGGGCGAGCTTTCAGTACTCTGTGGGTCCATGATCGGCGCCGGGCTTGGCTTCCTCTGGTTCAATACCTACCCGGCGCAGGTCTTTATGGGGGATGTCGGAAGTTTATCTCTTGGCGGTGCCATAGGAACGATTGCCGTGATTACCAAGCAGGAGATCGTGCTTGTGATTGTAGGCGGGATCTTTGTTATGGAAGCGCTATCGGTTATCGTACAGGTCACGTCTTTCCGCCTCTACGGTAAGCGAATTTTCCGCATGGCTCCGATCCACCATCATTTCGAACTGAAGGGTTGGCCGGAGCCGAAGATTATCGTGCGATTCTGGATTATCAGCATTATTCTGGCCCTGATCGGACTCTCAACGCTGAAGTTGAGGTAGGTGTTGTCTGTAATGAAGAGAGATTATCGGGATAAGCAAATTACCATTATCGGCGCCGGTTCAACCGGGCGTAGCCTGGCGAAGTTTTTTTTGGCTCAAGGGGCCAGGGTCGTCTTGTCCGATAATCGTAGTGCCGAGCTTCTGGATAATCTGGATGAGCTGAAAAAGGCTGGCGTGCAGATGGATCTCGGTGGCCATACTCCGGAGTTTTTCACAACGGTTGATTTAATTGTGACAAGCCCCGGTGTGCCACTTGATATTCCGGTTCTCGAGCTCTGTCGGCAAAATGGCATCCCGGCCCTTGGCGAGGTAGAAATTGCCTGGCACCAGTTAACCGGAATCATGATTGGCATCACTGGAACCAATGGTAAGTCCACAGTGACGACGCTGATCGGTGAAATGCTCAAGGCGTGGGGCGAAAATGCTTTTGTTGGCGGCAACCTCGGGACTCCGCTGATCGATGC
>Ga0224513_10000783_pt1 | contig 12629 bp, 13 predicted proteins | sample SF_May12_sed_USG_5_FD_169109 | JGI IMG/M metagenome (GOLD analysis project Ga0224513, IMG submission 169109) | Sediment microbial communities from San Francisco Bay, California, United States - SF_May12_sed_USGS_21 | ecosystem: Environmental > Aquatic > Marine > Sediment | place: USA... | reverse complement strand
TAAAATGAGACAAGATCTTGATGAGATCCTAGGTCCAATTGACTACATCGCCTCAAGGCGAACAAAACAACTCATCATCAGCGTTCCAATTGGTGAGAATTTGGTGCTTATCACTGCAGAGCCAGATGCAGATGACAAGAGGATAATCAAAAGTGCAGAAGATCTCTTTGATGACATTACAATTTCAACAGTTTAGAATATTTTCATGATAGTTGATTTTCATTATCTTTATTTATTTTGAATATGATTTAGTGTATGCAAGCGTACATTCTCATCACTTGCAATTCTGGAAGTGAAACTCGCATTATTTCTGAATTCAAAGAATTGCCAGAAGTAACTGAGATCAATGGAGTTTGGGGGAAACACGATATATTTCTAAAGGCTGTGACCTATGACCCTCAAGGCATAGATAACATCATCAAAAGACTACGAAATCATCCTGATGTCACTGATACGTACACTATGCATGTGTTATATGGACAAGGAGGGAGCATAGACCAAGGAGATAACAGCTAAGTCTTTGTTGAATATGCTTTTAACAATGTATGAAAAAAATCCTCATCAGAATTCATCCTTTGTTATGATCAGTTCCATATTACATCTTTTTCTAAATAATGTGTAGAGGAATATCACTTGATCTCTGAATGACGTTCACCTTGATATTTGTAGCAGATGCTTTCTGGATACGTGATGTACTATTTGACCTCATCTGATTTGATTATCTAAGATGTTTCCTGCCATAAAATTTTCTCCTTGTTGATGCAATGAAACTACACTGAAAAGAACAATATTCATCACTTTCATGATAAAAATCTCTACCACATGCTGGACATTTGTGTGCATCCATTTCCATTACATGCTTTGACAAATGAATAAAACAGTAAGGCTTTCTAAATTAATCTTAAATGACGTCAACTAATTGACTTCGTTTTGGTTTGAATTGCCATATTTTTTTATTAAAACTGAAGTTTTTTGCTATATGTAAATGGCTATTCTCACTCGTCGTCATCCTTGGCAAACAACTTCTTGCGTCTTTTTTTCTTTTCCATAGTTTTTTCTCTAAAGAAACACCTTTGAAATATTATATTTGAGCAGGGAAAATTGTGCTGGTTCAGAATGAAGTAAACCAGTTGAACTTACTCCAAATGCAATCAAGAAAATATCTTGATATGGTGTGGCTTAAACAAAAAAAAATCAATTAGCCTGAATGGCTAAATTGAAACTGTAGATATTTGATGTCTTTCTTCTCTTCTTTTTGTAGTCATGAGTGTGATCATTTTTCTCATCACATGAACCTGCTTCACATGAGACATCTTTTACCTTCAACACATTACTCTTATGATGCAGTGGGTCATCATCGTGACTTGTGTGTGAAGTATGAAAATGGTAAGCCATTATAGTTACCATCAAAATCACGGTATGAATTTATTATTTGCAAACATTATAGTTCACCTCCAAGGTTTCTTGCCTCAAAGAGTAAAACTGCTATCTTGCCTTTAACTCAAATACCAGTTGATTCTGTTCAGCATGAAATCAACCAGTTACTTTGAGATTATTTTTGAACAAAATTCATCTATCTTAATACTGTATTTTTCATATTGGTTTTATGGCCCAACAAATCTTGCTAGACAAGCATGACCAAAAAATGGACCACCAAGACATGGTTGAAAGTGGTGCCAAAAACGCACTTCCAACCACTCTGTTAGAAATCAACACAATGGACTTGATGGGTTTGTCATGGATCTTTGCAGAGGAGGATTGTGAAACTTGTTAGAAACAATTGAATTCTCTTTGTATCTATTGGAGTATGGAATTTACAATTCATTTATCAATTTCAGAAAACGATTACACAAACGTAAACCAGAACCCGTATTCGATTCAGAGATACTGGAGGCGTACAAGTGATCATGATTAGATGTCCAAGAGAAGCAGATAAGATAAAAGTCAGATATATAAAAACAAGATTTGGAATATGGCCTGAATGCGGATTGTTGCTCAGCTAAAATCCGAGGATATTATGGCTAGATATTTTCTGTGAAACCCAATGCTGGGGTTTTTCGACAAGTTAAAAATTCAGAAGAGGATAGAAAAATAATGATTCGCATTAATGATTTACGAGTTTGCAAGGCTTGCGGCAACGTCTTTTCAACAAAGGCAGGTGTCACCAATATTCTGGAATGTCCACAGTGCAAGCAATCTAATTTTGATAGAATAGACATAAACTACGAGGAATTGACATAGGGTTAAGAAAGTATGCAAAACAACTCTTGTACCTCATACAGGAATTATGTAACACAGATTTACGTAATCAGTACTACTAATATTCAAATTAACATTTTAGAACAGGTCTATATGCAGAGTAACTCAATGTTGGACATAGAATATTTTTTAGTAAAAACAATGGGAATTACACATGAAATCAATTAATTACTTTGCACTTTTTCTAAGCATCGTTTTAATCTCTGGCACTTTTTCTTATACTGCTTTTGCAGATGTAATTTCCCCCAAGCAACAGATGAAACTTGATTTTACCGCAGAACAGGTAATCTGCGCCGAAGGACTAGTCAAGATAATCAAAAGTTCTAATGGAATGGCATCTTGTGTAAAGCCTACTACTGCAGAAAGACTATCTCAAAATGGATGGGCAGAACAACTCTCTGAGAAAACAGTTGCAGAGATAAAGAAAAAAAAGTCAGAAGATAATAAATCTGCAGGAACCATTAAAAAAATACTCGCCCTGAAACAAACCGGAAAAAATGTCAAAGCAGGAACTATAGGTTATGCATACATATTTGATGCCTGTGCTGGATCAAAAACAATCAAGACTCCTACAATTTTTGTCACATCTGATAGTGAAACTAAAAATGTAAAGCTTGGCTCTATGCTAAACCCCAATTCTTGTTACACTAGCTCTGCAATCATCAAAGCCGCAGACCCCAATTCCATTACTGCCGTCATGCTAAACAAGGGAGGGATCTCTGACAAGATTGAATCACTTGAAGATCAGATAGCAGACTTGAAAAGCAAAATATCTGCAGCAAAACAAAAAATTCCCAAATCTGATGAACAATCACCAAACCCAGAAAATTTGAATAACATCACATCTCTTAAAAAAGAACTCAAGAATCTTCAGGGCCAGCTTCAAAGGTTCCTGATGGCATTATATGTACCTCCAAATGTCAAAGCATCAGAAATAGATATCCCAAAATCAATCACAGGTAAACCACTTGAAGGAATGAATGCTGAACTCATATCAGTAACTGAAAGCGTTGTCAAACCCAAATCTGACAATGCGGATCTTAAAAGATTCAACGTTGTCTTTGAGGCATGTACTGGAAAAGAATCTGTACGACTCCCAATAATTGCAGTCTTTTCTGATTCAGACCAAGTCAATGTCAAATTGATCAATAGAATTATCCCAAATTCATGTCAGGTTGGAATCACAAAAATCAATGCAATAAATTCTGAATCAATAATTACTCAAGCCAGCGATAATTCTTCAATATCCAAGCAAATTAGCAAACTAGAAAAACAAATTGACGAACTACAGAATAGATTAGACACAGAAAGAAGTACATTAAATGAGTTGGTCTCTAAAAAACTAGATTCAACTGGAGAGGAGTTAGCTGCCCAAAAAACTATTAACATTGGCCAATTGCGTGCGGATCTTTTGGAGAGTCGAACCAAACTTTATGGACTGATGCTTAGCGTTCAATAAAAAACTGAATCATATGGTACCATATTTTCCATGGACTAAATCCATAAACTTTGGTTTTCTTTTAGGATATGATATTAACACCAATCTTTAATTAATAATTAGAATAGCGCAGTCCGAATTTTTGGAGACAGCCTCAACAGTACTATGGTAATGAAATTTTTCAGAATGGGAAGAAAATTTTTTCTTTGACAATATTATCAAATCTATCTTATGTTGTTGGGCAAAATCAAGAATTTTTTCAGATGCATAATCTCCTCTTTCAATTTTTGATGATGCAGTAACTCCATGTTGTTCTGCATAATTGATCATTTCTTTATGTTGATTTTCCACAATTTTTTTTTCACCGTTTAACTCTTCCTTTTTTGCTTTCTTTTTAAATAATGCAAAAATTGATCGTCTTTCGAGACACGTGAAAATTGTAATTTTGGCATTAATTGATGAGGCCATGGCAATTGCTTTCTTGTATGCCTTGTTACTTTCTATAGTTCCATTATATGGAACTAAAATATGCTCAAAGATCTTTGTCAATTTTACACTCCAAATCTTAAGATTGATTGTTTTCGTGTAAACCAAACTATTATGGAGATGGATGCAAATAAAACAATGAATGTTAATTGTGCAAATTCTGGAACTATTGTAGTACCCGTCATGATAATTGATTTTGCTTGAGGAGAAACTTCATTAATTACTAGTGTGGTTATTTCATCTTCAAATTTCTGAGTAAAGTTTTCTGTCATGGTGCCATCAATGGATACTGAAGAAATTCCACTGATCAAAGCAGATGGAAGAAACAAAGTTAGAGTATTATCATCATTTATTGCATTCCCTTTTAATTCAAGGTAGATTGATTTTGCACTTTCATCAATACTTGCACGGTTAACTAATCGATTGAATTTGTATTCTATATCAAAGACATTGGTACCATCTCCAAAGTCAGAGCCAACATTAGGTAAAATGCTATGACCACTAAGTACGCTGACAAGACCTGTTCTCCATGGGTGAATAGTGCAGTAATATGGAAACTCTCCTATATCTGTAAACTGCTGCACAAAGAACTTTCCTGGGCTAATCTTACCACTATCAAAAATTCCATCTGGGCCATTTATTGGTGTTCCAGAAGTTACTGTATGGGCAACCGTATCACCGTTCTTCCAATGAATTGTATCATTTACTATAATCTCAATAAATCCTGAAGTATCACCATCCTTCTCACTTGACCAATGAAATGGAGAATCTTTATCAGCTGAACCTGAAGGGATGTTAATATCATAAATTGATTCTGCAAATGTAATAGATGATAAGGGGAGTGCCATCAAAGCGGCAAACATAACCCATATTGATTTTTTCAAGTACAGTGTTTTGAAAATTTTTGGATTTAAAGACATGATATAATTTTCAATGATGATAGAAGAGTATGAAATATCCTCTGTATGGATTTCAAAGGTAGTAATTATTTTGTTTTTATTTCCAATCAAATCCAAAATCAAAGATACATTATCTGTCTTTAGCTTCTCCTCTTATGTCCCCTACTATTTCTTCAATGAGATCCTCTATTGTTATTATCCCCTCAAGTTTTTCTGCATCATCCAGCACAATGGCCATGTGTGAGTTTTTTTTCTTGAGTTCGATGAGGAGATCACTGATTTTATCACTTGAATAAACAAAAAATGGCTTTCTTGCAATTGTACCTATTCTAGTCTTCTGATATTCTTTTTCAGGCAGTTTTGCAATATCCCAAATATGCAATATGCCTACAATATTTTCAGATGTTTTTGTAAAAATGGGAATGCGGGAAAATCCTTTTTCCTTTATTGTTGAGAAAACTTCAGATAGTGTCTTTTCACTTTCAAGGGAAAATATCTCCCTTTTTAGAGTCATTACATTTTGAATTGATGTATCATCAAATTCCAGTGCATTGTGTACAAGATCGTGTTCTTCTTTTTCTAGAGTTTTTTCTGCATATCCCTGATCAATGACCTCTTTGATTTCTTCTTCTGTAATGGGCTTTAGATGAGGATAACCTCCAGATAATTTCATTATCGTTTTAGTAAGATGTTCTAGAAATATTACAAAAGGATACATCATATATGTAAAGCCAAGTAGTACCTTGCTAAATCGCAAAGATGTTTTTTCGGGATTAATATTACAGTATGTTTTGGGCAGTATTTCTCCAAATACCAAAATCACAAAAGTCATTATTCCTATTATTATTCCCACACCTTGACTTCCCAGTAACTTTATTGCAACATCTGCGGCTAGGACAGAAGATGCCACGTTAACTAAAGTATTGCCAAGGTTTACACTTGAGGTCATCATGCTTGGATTCATCTTTAACTTGTAGAGTGGAGAAGAGCCTGGAACTTGTTGTCGGTGTAATCTGATTACTTTGGAGCGCCTTACTCCTACTATGGCAATCTCTAATCCGCTAAAAAGGGCATAAAGTCCTATGAGAATTACTATGGCAACAATTTCGATTTCAACGTATTCCAACTATGATATAGCGATTACATGAAAAGTTAAATGATATTTAGAATATCATACTTGAAAGTAATAAAGAATAGTTGTAGGCAAATTATTTTACTGAAAAAACCTGCATCCATGTATGAGGATTACAAATTAACGTGAAGAATTTAAAAGAATGCTTGCTATAGTGCTTTCTATTGACGAACCTCTGGCAAGCAGAGCAGTAACCTGCGCTGAATCAATGCTCAAAGTTTTGAAAGTCGGAATTAATCCAATTTTGAAGGAGAACAATCTTCCAGAGTTAAAAGTAAAAATTGGGATTGATTATGGAGAGAACACCATAGTAAGATATGGCGATGATCCGCAGGAAGCCCATGTAGATATTTTGGGACCCTCAGTTAGTATGGCAGCTAAAATTCAGAACTTATCTCAACCAGATTAGATTATGGTAGGTAATGATATTTACACAAAACTTCATAATTCTGTTAAAGAATATTTTGTTTGTTTGGATTTGGACGAATCTTATTGGAATTACAATTCTTCAAAAACAGGAGAGATTTATCCTGTGTATGCATATGTGGGAAAAACATGATTATTGAATTTTTTTCACAAAAATAACTCATAAAAAAATCAACCCAAGTTCAAAGGAAATAGAAATCTTGATGATATCTAAATGTAAAATTATATTATTTTGATGTCATTATAAAAAAATTCATTTTGTGTTTATAAAAATAAATACACATTTGCCATAGATGACAAAATAATAATTTGAACTAAAAATGATATTTTGGGATATTTCTCTGTATTTAACAACTATCTATTTCTATTTACATAGACATACAAATTATTAGAACTATCTACTTTGACAGAAATTGATCTGATTCTACTTTTGTACAGAAAAAATTTTTTCCCAGTGTCTGTAATTGCACCTGAAATCTTCATCAATCTGTTGTCTAACATATACTGAACCTTACGATATACTGTACGCAACGGAATGCCATTTTCATTGCTTATTTGCAATATTGGTTTTGGTTCATCAATAGTACAAAACAGAATATCTCTTAAGGTAGAATCAGCCATACAGTTCAGGAAAAGATTCTGCGTTTTAATTTCTGTAATTTTTTCATTCTCTAAATTGGGGATCATGGAATTTTGTTCTGTGATATTATTTACTAATTTCGGAATTTAAGGTGAGATAGTTTTGAGTTAAATCAATACATGGTAAACTGGTTGATGTAATCTTAAAGGAAATCAACTACTCTATGACTCACGTCTAAATCAAATTACTAGAGTTCAGACAAATTCTTAAGAATTGAATTCATCCTTACTACTCCTTGTATTTCCCCTTGACTATCAATTACAGGTAAAATGCTGATATTTTTTGAATACATTAGGTCTAATGCATCCCATATTGGTTGATCCAAAAAGGCGTAGATTAGCGGAACGGACATGACGTCTTTTGCCAAAATTTTGCTCAAGTCTGATATTGGAGCATCTCTGTCAAAGGCTTCCATTATTGTTCTTAGCAGATCCTTTAGCTTGATGATTCCTACAGGAATGTTCTTTGTATTATTTTCAATGACTATTGCTGAATTTAGATCCATTTGCAGTATTTTTTTTATTGTATGAATTAGTGAATCATCTGCTCTTACAGTGATAAAATCAGTAGACATAAAATCCGATGCTGAAATATAGTGACTTTTGTTATTCAGCGTGTTTCCTGATATAGCATGTTATGTACTTGGTTATTACACAATGATGATTTTGTCATCTGTGGCAAACATCTATTCTATTGATAAAGATTATTTCATGATTTGTCACTAATGAATAAGAAAACAATTTTGCGAAAAAGAACAATCACAAAACTCGGAGATGTTAATTAAAATGAGATGTGCAAATTGCGGAAACCAAGCAAGCTGGAGGGATCCTGATTGTAACAAATGTGACAAACCATTGCATCAAAAAGACTGCAAGGGAAAGTCAGAGGATTGCAAGTGTCATGATATCAATGAACAGATATGGACACAGAAAAAATCACAACCATGATGATAATACATCTTTAAATCATTAAAAATCTAAGAGTTGATGAACTATTGAAAGTTGCTTTAATTTATAATGAAAAAAAAATTGATCCTGAGGATGTAATCAACGTCTTTGGAATGACCACCAAAGAACATTACAGTCAAAAGGCAGTCGAACGTGTCGCAAGGGCATTGGAAAGAGGTGGACACACTGTAAAGGTAGTTGAAGGAGACATTCACCTGGCAGATGAATTACGTGAATTTATGCCAAGAGTAGTTGCAGGAGATTCCCCAGGAATGGTATTCAACATGGCTTATGGGATACAAGGACAGAATCGATACACACATGTTCCTGCAATGATGGAAATGCTTGGCATTCCATACATTGGGTCAGGTCCAGCAGGACACGCAATTGTTCAGGATAAGGTAATGACAAAAATTATTTTACAAAAACACAATATACCTACTCCAGGATTTTGGGTATTTAGAACTGATGAAGACACTTTTGATGATTTAGTCTTTCCTGTAATTGTCAAGCCAAAATTAGAATCTACTTCTATGGGAATGGAAGTAGTTAACAATTGGGATGATTTGCGGAGAGCAGTAAAAATACAGATTGAAAAATTCCAGCAAGACATACTAGTAGAACAATTCATTTCGGGGCGGGAATTTGCAGTAGGGATTATGGGAAATCCGCCCAACATAGACATCCTACCAATAGTTGAAATCAATTTGGATGATCCAGATCAGATACAAACCTTGGATGACAAAAAGAAAAAAGGTGGAGTTGGCAAAACATGTCCTGCAAAATTATCAAAAGAGAAAACAGAAGAGATGAAACAGATGTGCATAAAGGCATTTTCCTCTTTGGGACTCAATGATTATAGCAGGGTTGATTTTAGAATGGACAAGGACGAGAATCTTTATATTCTTGAGTTAAACTCGATGGCAAGTCTTGGAACTGGTGGTTCATTATTTTATGCAGCACAAACTGCAGGATACACATATGATTCTTTGATTAATAAAATTCTTGATGTTGCAATAATGCGATACTTTGGTTCATCGCCAAAAGTTATAGATGGTGAGCCAGACCTGACACAGCCCTTACGTGTAGTTGCAAGAACATATTTGCGAGGACATCTGCATAGCCTAAAAGAAACTCTCAGGGATTTGGTGAATATGAATACCCACGTATACAATATTGATAACATTAACAAAATGGGGAATATTCTATCACGTAGACTAAAGCATTTGGGATTTAGCGAGCATGTTCATAAACAGTTTGATGTTGGCGACTTTCGTTATTTTAAAAATCATAATGAGTCTGAAAATGACGTTTTAATCATATCGCATATTGATACACATTATGGACCAAACGATTTGATAAACTATTACGAAGATGATGATAAAATACTTGGTTCAGGAATAGCTGAAAGCAAGGGTGGATTAATAGTAATGTTAGGGGCATTGCACGCACTTCGTTTTGCAAAAAGACTACGCAAGATTAGGTGTGCTGTATTTCTTACCACTGATGATAGTTTGGGTGGAAAATTCAGCAAGGATCTAGTCCAGCAATATTCTAAAACATCAAGATACATTATGGGATTAAAATCTGCCAGTAAGGATGGCGGTATAATTACAACATGTTATGGAAGAAATGATTATCAGATTCGTTTTACTGCCCCAAACATATTTTCTGCTGACATTCATGGTATCATTCCGGTATTAGGTAAGAAAATTTCTGCTATTGAGAAACTATCAAAGGATGAAAAAGACTATCGTGTAAGGACAACATCTATTGTATCACAAGGAACTCACGGACATACTCCAAATTTTGCCACCATTTCACTGATTTGCAGTTTTGAGACTCCTGAGCTGGGAACGTTACTTGATACAAAAATACGGAATATAATGAAAAAGCGTGAAACAGATGCACCAAAACTAGAGGTTGCAATAAATCAAGTTCAGACCAGACCTCCGGTAATCGAAGAGAAATCTGATACTGCATTTTATGAAATGATCGAGGATTTGGCCAAAAAGCATGAAGTAAAAATAAAACGACATGAGCAGATAATGTCTTCAGACATTAGTAATGTGCCCTCTGAACTTCCAGCGTTAGATGGGTTTGGACCAATAGGTCACAAGTACCGATCCCCTCAGGAATATATTGTTCATGACAGTATTGCTGAGAGGGCTGCATTGCTGACATCAATTATTTACAAGTGTTCTAAAAATGGGTCTTGAGTATGAATTAGCTGCCCTTGCAGCACTCATTGGCCTCTCAGGTTTTTTCAGTGGACTGGAAGTTGCCCTGGTTGGAACAAGCCAGGCCACAGTTGAGCGACTAGTAAAAGATAATGTAAAAGGGGCCAAAGCATTACAGAAACTAAAGTCAAATCCTGGCTGGATGATGTCAAGTGTAAACCTTGGAAACAACCTAGTAAACATCGGCTCTGCATCCCTTGCAACAGTAGTTGCAATTGAAATATTTGGAGAAAATGGTTTAGGAATTGCAGTGGGCATCATGACCTTTTTGATCATAATCTTTGGAGAAGTAACCCCTAAAACATACTGTAATGCTAATGCCACAAAAGTTTCCTTGAGATGCAGTAGAATTTTGATGGCATTTAGCTATGTTTTCTATCCTGCAGTATGGATACTTGAGAAGATAACTAGAGGCATAATCAAATTGACAGGTAGTGATTACACTCCTCCCGCACTTACAAAAGAAGAGATTGGAGGAATCATTGAGCAGGGACAAAGAGATGATGCATTAAACAAACATGAGAGTATTTTAGTGCATGGTGCGCTCAACTTTGATGAGACGGTGGTGCGTTCTGTTATGACTCCTAGGACACGAGTGTTTGCCCTTAATTCACAAATGAACTTAAGTGAAGCCGCAGACTTGATAGATAAGAGTGGACATTCTAGAATTCCAATTTATGGAAAAAATCTAGATGATATTGTAGGTGTTTTGCATGTGAGAGACATCCTAAAACACCTACAAGACCCTGAATTATTAAAAGAGAAACTAGGCGAACTAGTACGGGAACCAATATTTGTATCTCAGGAAAAAAGAATGAACTCCCTTCTTAAAGAGATGCAGGCAAAAAACACTCACATGGCAATAGTGATAGATGAGTTTGGAGGGTTTGAGGGATGTGTAACTATGGAGGACCTCATTGAAGAGATAGTGGGAGAAATTTACGATGAAACAGATTCCAAAAAGGCAGTTTATGAAAAAATAGATGATAATACAATAATTGCTACCGGTGATTTAGAAATTGATGTAATTAACGAATACTTTAAGACAGATATTCCACCAGGTGATGACTATTCAACATTAAACGGCCTTTTGCATGAAAAACTACACAACATCCCAAAACCATCTGATGTAATAACCCTAAATTCTTTGAAATTTACAGTTGAAGAAGTAGAAAAAAATAGATCTACAAAAATACGTATACAAAAAATAAAAACTAAATCAGAGGATAACAATTGAGAGAACAAATAGGCATAATTGCGAACAGGTTAGTTCTAGGATTTCTGTTTGCATTTGTCTACCAGATCTTTATTGGTGCTGCAACTTCACTTTTGTCTTTGCCATTGACTGGCAATATACAAGACCTTATTTCTGGAATAGAGCAGATTAATTCTGAACAAGGGTTATGGTTTATTGTTTGGTGGATATTATCAACGATCATCATTACTGCGATAGCCATCTTGATTGTAAAAAATAAGAAATACATCTATCCTTACAAACAAGAAAAGGACATCGACATACCCCCAAAAATTACAGCTGTCACTGCAATAGTGATAGGTGCAATCATTTCATTCATGTTCTTTTTAATTGATCTGGTGATTGGTTCGATTGTTAAAATTAACACATCAACAGATGTACAAGCAATATACGAAGCTGCAGCAAATGGTGATCTTGGCCCATTTGCAGTAAGCATGGTATTTTCCATCATAGCAGGATTTGTTATTGTTGGAGTAGTTAGTAAGACATCCAAAGTAACAGAAATTACACGAGATGTTGGCTTTACCCATATTTCCAACATTACAAAACTCCTAAACAAAAAGCCTGATGATGCAACAACAACATCTGATACTGTAGGATTGCAGCCAGGTGCGTTGATACATGTGGGAGAAAAACGAGTAGAAAAAGTTGCTTTTGACCAGATTGAATTTGATAAAACTAACTTTTCTCATAAAAAGTTGGATACAATAGATGAGTGTCTTAACACAAAGGAGAAAACAACTGTAACCTGGACTAACATAATTGGATTGCATGACGCAGAGATAATTCAAAAAATTGGTCAGTACTACTCCATACATAATTTAGTGCAGTCAGACATTATGAATACTGAACTCAGACCAAAAATTGAAGATCATGATGATTACTTGCATATACTTCTAAAGTTACC
>Ga0224513_10000782_pt1 | contig 12631 bp, 11 predicted proteins | sample SF_May12_sed_USG_5_FD_169109 | JGI IMG/M metagenome (GOLD analysis project Ga0224513, IMG submission 169109) | Sediment microbial communities from San Francisco Bay, California, United States - SF_May12_sed_USGS_21 | ecosystem: Environmental > Aquatic > Marine > Sediment | place: USA... | reverse complement strand
CCCCGACAGCCGGCCCGACGGAGCCATCCAAGGTGACGGTGCCTGTGGTCGTACATTCGGACGGTGTCGGCGGTACTTCCTGGCGCTCTGATGTGATGGTCAGCAACCAGAACAGTGCCTCTCAGACGGTGCGCTTCACCTACCAGACCGCAAACAAGGCGGCCTTCAGCAAGAACCGCACCCTCGCAGGCTACGCGACCCTTCTCCTCGAAGACCTCGTCGAGACGTTTTTCCGAGCCGGTGACGGGCGCGGACCGCTCGATGTAGAAATCGTGAATGGCGGTAAGAAAGCGCCGGTAGTGGTTTCCAGGGCTTATTCGGAGAATTCTTTTGGGAACCTGGGCTCCGGGCTTCCCGCCGACGTCGTGCCGTCAACCGCTTCGGTGTCGATGCCGGGTCTCTTCCATGACGACGACTTCCGGACCAACGTCGCAGTAACGGCCGGTGACGAGGCCACCTGGGCGACGTTTGCGCTCTATAGGGGCGGCGGTGGCCTCGTAGCAGGCGGGGTGAAACGCAAGGTCGAGGCCGGCGCACAGGATCAGTGGTCGATCAAGAAATTGTTCGGCTCCCTGGCGAAGCAGGGTGTGCCGATGACTGTTCGAGTGACACTCACCAAGCCTGGAATCGTGTACGCCTCTCTGATCGACAACGATTCCACTGATTCGGCGGTGTATCTCGGCAAAAAACCGGCGAACACCTGGATCGTGCCAGCTGTCGCACACGTTCCGGGTTCAGGCGGGACATTCTGGAGCTCGTCACTCTCGCTCTGGAATTCGACCGGGAATGTTGCGTGGGTCAATCTGGAGTATTTGCCGGAGAAGACCGACAACTCCGGCGGTGGCCTATTGGTGAAGAACTATCGGCTCGCACCGTACGAAACACGCAACATCGGCGATGTGCTGAAGGACAAGTTTAATATCGATAACGGCAAGGGGACCCTCGTTGTTGAATCGACGAGACCGATCACAATCACTTCCCGGGCGTTCACCGGCTGCGAATCGTGTCTGCAGGGAGGGACCTCGGGCAACGGTGTCCGCGCGGTGCCGATAAAAGCTCTGGCCTCTGGTGAAACGGTTCTGCCGGGGGTCCGCGTCCTCGACGGATTCCGGTCCAACCTCGGCGTGGTCACAGGGAACAAGAGCGTTTCGTTCACCTTCGACCTGCGCGACCAGGGTGGCACTCTTCGCAAGACCGCCTTCAAGACAGTGCCCCCGAGGACGATGCAGCAGTGGGGGATCGGCAAGCTGTTCGGAAATGACTTCGTTCAACCCGACCCTGCCGGCTCCATCGTCGTCAATGGGAACCGCGCGTATTTAACGTACATGACGGTCATCGACAGCAGCTCGCAAGACTCTGTCTTCGTCATGCCTCAGTAGCCGCCAATGAGGCGTGCTACCCTGCATCGACGACACGGGTGCCACCCTTCGCATTGTTTTGACTCGACCACGACGCAACCGGTTTCGCCTTTAGAAAAAACAATGCGAAGAGTGGCACCTCCCTCGCCGAAGCGGGAAGCGCTTACTGTGTCGCAAACAATGCGAAGGGTGGCACCATCTCGCGAAGATAGTGGCAGCTCGTTGCAGTGCTCTAACCTCAGCTCTTGATCGCCTCCAATTGCTCCTTCATCAGACCTTCAAAAAGCGCCACCTTGTAACCGTTCTGTTCGAGAGGTTCGGCGCCCGCGACAGTTGCAGCGGCGGCCTTGTCAATGGTGGCGGCATCGAGGCTCGTACCAACGATTGCTTCCTCTGTTGCCTTTGATCGCCACGGCACCGGCGCTGCGCCGGACAGAAAGACTCGGGCCGAGCGGACCGTGTCGCCGTCAAAGACGATGGCGAGGGCGACGCCGGCGAGGGCGAAATCCCAGGCCCCTCGAGTCCGCACCTTGCGATAGGACGAACGGAGTCCATTGGCTGGCGCCGGAAGGATGATCTCGGTGAGGATCTCATCGGGGCCGAGCACTGTCTCGCGTTGCGGGTCCTCGGTCGGTGCGACGTGAAAGGACTCGACCGCAACCGAGCGGCTTGCGGCCGGACCGGAGACGCGGCAGATGGCGCCGAGCGCAGCCAGCGCAGGCGCGGTATCTGACGGGTGGACGATATAGCACATATCGCCGCCGAAGATGCAGTGGTATTGGTTTTCGCCTTCGTAGGCGAAGCACTTGTCGCCACCCTTTCGGACGCAATCGAAGTGGCCCCGGTAGTACCAGCAGCGTGGCTTCTGGCAGAGGTTGCCGCCGATGGTGCCCTGGTTGCGGAGCTGTGGGCTGGCGACCTCGGATGCCGCCTCGGCGAGGGCCGTGTATCCCGCGGCGACCTTGTCGGAAGTCGCGATTTCGGCCACCTTTGCGAGGGCACCGATGCGGAGGCCACCGTCGGTCGTATTCCGAATGCCCTTGAGCTCATCGATGGAGGACAGGGAAACCAGGGTGTCGGCGCTGAAGATGCCTTCCCTGAGGCAACCGAGCAGATCGGTGCCGCCGCCGTGAATCAGGGACGGTCGGTCGTTGAGGACGGCGAGGGCTTCGTTGACTGTGGTCGGGCGCACGTAGGTGAACTTGGGAAGCATCTCAGGCCTCCTTCCGCTGCTCGGCTAACAGGCGCGCCAGCTGAATTGGGTTGATCGGAGAATCGGAGACACGGATCCCGGTGGCGTCGTGCACCGCATTGGCGATCGCCGCGGCCGTCGGGATGGTCGCCGGTTCGCCGAGCCCTTTTGTGCCCGTCGCGTTGAACTCGGTGTCGGGGATGTCGATCGGCAAGCAGGAGTGTTCGATCGCGACATCCTTCATCGTAGGGATTTTGTAGTCGTGGAGGTTGGCGTTGGCCATCTTCCCGGTCTGGCGGTCGAGCACACGCTCTTCAGTCATACCCAGGCCCACACCCATCACGATGCCTCCAAAGACCTGGTTGTCGTAGGTCAGGCGGTTGAGGACCCGGCCCGAGTCGTGGGCTCCGAGGAAGTGGAGCAGCCGGACCTCACCCGTGCGGGTGTTGACCTCGACCTCGCAGAACTGGGCGGCGAAGGGGAACGTCACCTTGTCTTCGGGATTGGGGTCACGATAGCCGGTGCCGATGACGAGTCCCCGGCGGCCGAGCTTCTCGAGCGCCGTGACCTCGACGGTTTTCTCTGAATCCGACCTGCTCGAAATCGTCAGATCGCGGAGCTCGAGGTCGGACACATCCAGCTCGAGCTGTTCGGCGGCCATTTTCATCAGCTGCACCTTGACCGCGTAGGCCGCCGCTCGTACCGCGGGGGAGTCCGATGGAACCGTTTTGCTGCCGCCGGACGAGGTCGCGTATTGGGTGGTGGCGGTATCGGCATGCTCGATCTGGATCTTATCGACCGCCACCCCGAGCTCCTCGGCGACGATCATCGCCGCCCAGGTCTTGGTGCCGGTTCCGATGTCGGAGGCGCCCATGTTGAGGTTGACGCTGCCGTCGGAGAAGAGCTTGACGATGACCGTAGACGGCGGTCCTCCGCCATAGCCCCAGAAGCAGGCTGCCACCCCAACGCCGCGGCGGAGATGACCGTCACCCCGGGCTCTTTTGCGGGCTTCGGTCCATCCAAACTCGGCGGCCCCTTTTTGGAGGCATTCTGCGAGCTGATTCGATGTAAAGGGTATGCCGCCCTCGACCTGTAGTTCCCTGGCGGTGTTTTTCAACCGAAGTTCGATCGGGTCGACGTCGAGCTTTTGTGAGAGCTCGTCCATGGCCTGCTCGAGGGCCCACGCGCCCTGTGGAAAGCCCGGCCCCCGCATCGGCCGGGCCTTGCCGGCGTTGATGTAGACCGTGGTGTCCTCGGTTCGAATATTCGGGCAGGTGTAAAGGTACGCAGCCAACGTGCTGCTGCCGGCACCGTAAGAATAGGCTCCGCTCGAACCGAGGCTCTTATAGTCGATGGCGGTCAGCATGCCGTCGTTCGTTGCCCCGATCTTGACCGTCATTTTGTTGCCCGGCCGGTTGCCGGTGACCAGCATGCAGTCCTCACGAGGCAGGAAAATCTTGACCGGTCGACCGGTCGACTTTGCCATCAGTGCGGCGTAGACGGTGTACTTCCCGACCTCGAGCTTTGATCCGAAACCGCCACCCATGTAGTGGCCGATCACTCGAACATTCGCCAAAGGCAATCCCATAGCGCGGGCCATGGCCTCTTGAATGCTGTAGACACCCTGGGTGGTGTCCCAAATGGTGAGCCTGTTGCCGTCCCATTTGGCGACCGACCCGTGCGGTTCCATCGGCACGTGGATTTCACATTTTGTCCGATAGGTCCGTTCTACCACCACGTCGGCCTCGGCGAAGCCGGCGGCAAGGTCTCCGCGCTCGCGCACGCGGGGTTCCCCGACGATGTTCCCGCCTTCCTGAACGGCCGGCGCCGACGGGTCGAGGGCCGCCTCGTCATCGATGACAAACGGCAGGACCTCGTACTCGACCTCGATTGCCCGGATGGCGTCGAATGCCTGGAGAGGGGTTTCCGCGGCCACAACCGCCACCTCTTCGCCCTCGTGACGGCAGCGGGAATCGAAGAGCTTGCCCAACGCTTCGCCGCCTCGGAAGTACCACGGCATATCGGCGCCCGGAGAATCGCCGGTCAGCACTGCCAGAACACCCGGCATCTTCTCGGCCTTGCTGGTGTCGATCTTCAGCAAATTGGCATGTGCGTGTGGGCACCGCAGGATGGCGCCATGCAGCATCTCCGGCAGGGAAACGTCGTGGGGGTAAACCGCCGTTCCACTGACACGTTCGTAGGCGTCGACCTTTGGTACCCGAGTGCCGACGACCTCGGTCTTTTTCCAGGGATCCGGGTATTCGCCTGTGCCCGGTGTCTCGGGGACAGATCCATCGATCCAATAGGGAGATTCCTTATCCATTACTGGCCTCCCTTCTTGTTCTCGGCAGCCGTGGTAACTGCGTTCACGATATGGGGGTAGGCACCACAGCGGCACAGGTTGCCACTCATGCCACAGCGGATTTCATCGAAGGTGGGTGAGGGGTTGATGCGGAGGAGGCCTTCGGCGGCCATGACCTGGCCCGGGGTGCAGTATCCGCATTGGAAGGCATCCTCCTCGACAAAGGCCTTCTGGACGGTGCCGAGTTCTTCGCCGTCGAGAAGGCCCTCCACCGTCGTGACCTCGGTACCCTCAGCTTCCACCGCCAGCGTCATGCACGCGTAGCGTGGCTGTCCGTCGATGAGGACCGTGCAGCTGCCACACTCTCCGCGCTCGCAACCAGCCTTGGTGCCGGTGATCGCGAGGCGTTCGCGTAGGACAAAAAGGAGGGTCCACCTGGGCTCCACCAATAGCCGGTGGATGCGACCGTTGATCATGAGCGCAACCCGTACCATCTCCTCGGTTGAGGTGATTTCCGGTATGGCTTCGGCCGGCCGCGCGACACCGGTGGCTGCGACCACGGCGCCGGCACCCACCGAGCCGAGGAATCCTCGTCTGGTGACGCCTCCATCCGGGCGTTTTGTGGGATCCTTCTTCTTGCTCATATACCCTCCTCAAAACCGACTGATCGCCAATTCATATTGAGACTAAGTTGCTATTATAGAAACACATGCAAAGTATACGACGGTTTTCGTGGGATCGTTGCGCCTGCTAGAGTCGCGGGCATGGAAAACCCTGGAGTCTTTGTTGAAACCATTCTCCGGGCGGCTGCTGAGGCGCCCTCAGCCGATCTGATCGATCTTCGGGTTGGAACCTACTGGGTGGTGGTTCGCACAAGCCTAGGTGCCGGTATGGCCTCGGTCCTGCGTTCGGAAGACCACCTCCATGGATCGCAGCCGATCGTTTCCGCCGGCGGACTCCACCGCCAGACACCCCTGGAGCTCACGGGGCTTCTCCGATCGGAATCGCCGCCGGAATCGGCGGTCGGCCTGGCGGCGGCCAATGCCCTCCTCGGCCCGACGGCGGAGAACCTGCGCGACGAAAAAGCGCTGGCGATCTTGCGCGAGCGGGGACGGGGCCAAAAGGTCGCGATGATTGGGCGTTTTCCGTTTGCCGATGGGTTGCGCGAGGACTGCGACCAGCTGTGGGTCTTCGAGCGTGGGTTGAATCGACGCCAGGAGGATTTTGGTGAAGAAGCGATGGATCAGCTGCTGCCCCAGGCCGATGTGGTGGCTGTGACCGCGACCACGCTGCTCAACCGGACCCTGCCGACAGTTCTCGCCGGGGTTCGCCCCGATGCCTTCGTCATGCTGCTCGGCCCGAGCACGCCGCTGACGCCGGTGCTGTTTCGATTCGGCTTCGACGTCCTCTGCGGCACCGTGGTCGAAGACGAGGATACAGTTCTGCGCGCGGTGGAGCAAGGTGCCGTGACCAGCCAGATCACAGGTGTGAGGCGAGTCTGTCTATGGAAATGACGAAATCCAAGCTTGCTGGTCTGATCCTCGCCGGGGGTGAAGGTAGGCGATTCGGGCAGCCGAAAGCGTTCGCGAAGCTCGATAATGGTCGGACCTTTCTCGAGGCGTGTGCAGCGACGCTGATAAGTGCGGGAGCTTTGCCCGTTGTGGCAACGCTGCCGCCAGAGTCCGACGAGCCATATGTCGAGAGTCTCGACTCGATCGCACTCCCAGAAAAGGGTATGGACATGTTCTCGTCGCTGGTGACAGGTCTCAGACGCCTCGACGAGTCCCTGGACTGGCGCTCCGTGGCCATACTGCCAGTGGATCACCCGTTGGTGAACCGAACGGCGGTGATTGCGCTCGCAAACGCCACGGGACGAGCCGTAGTCCCTTCATACCGAGGCAAGCACGGCCACCCTATCTGCATCGAACGGGAAGTCGCCTCGGCCATCGTCAGTGGCGAGTTTCCAGGACCGACTCTTCGGGATGTATTGCGCGAAGTTGGTGCGGTCGATGTTGAGGTCGATGACCCGGGAGTCGTGGCCAACTGCAATGCGCCTGAAACTCTGCGCGACGCGCTGAAAATCCGTACCGCGGATTGAGCCGCAAAGCGGCGACAGATTTATTGCGCCGATGGCTGCGGCTCACGCCGCAGCCGAAATCTGTCGCCCCTCCGGGGCTCTGTGGTTTTGTAATGCCAAAACCTGGGGCTCACGCTCCAGGCTAGTCATCTGTCGCGCCTCCGGCGCTCATCACAGCGCCACGCTTGATGAAGCGGGCGGCGGCCTTTGCGGGCTGACGCCCCACGTTAACGATCAAAAAGAGTCGAAAAGCCGCGGAGCGGCGGCAGAAGAAAAGAGTGGTGGCAGGCTCAGAATACTCTGAAAGCCGATCATTGAGCGGGTGTCTCGCCTGCAGAGTGGGCGGGCGGAAATCCGAAATCCGAAATCCGAAATTCCTCCCGGGTGGGCGGGAATTGCTAATTCCTCATTCATCCACCGGCGTGCGCATGGTGACGAATTCTTCGGCCGCGGTCGGGTGGATGCCGATAGTGGAGTTAAAGGTCGCCTTCGTAGCACCGGCTTTGAGGGCCACGGCCATTCCCTGAATGATTTCGCCAGCCTCGGGCCCGACCATGTGAACTCCGAGCACCTTGTCCGTTTTCCGATCGACGACGAGCTTCATCATGGTGCGCTCATCCCGGCCGGACAGGGTGTGGACCATCGGCCTGAAGGTGGAACGGTAGATCTCCACTTCGTACCCTTTGGCGCGCGCTTCGGCCTCAGTGAAACCGACAGTTCCAATGCTGGGCTGGCTGAATACTGCAGATGGGATGTTTGTGTAGTCGACGACGGTCGGGTTGTCGTTGAAGAGGGTCTCGGCGATCGCCATGCCCTCGGCGAGGGCCACCGGGGTCAGGGCGACGCGATCGATACAGTCACCGATTGCGAATATGCCAGGAACCGAGGATTCAAGGTCTTCGTTGACCACGACCGCGCCGCGGTCGGTGAGCTGGACTCCAACCTCCTCGAGACCGAGACCGGCGGTATTGGGGAGACGTCCCATCGCACTCAAAACCTCGTCGGTCTCAATCACGTCGTCGTGACTGGTGACAGCCGACAGCCTGTCTCCGGCGCGTCCGATCTCTTCGATGAGCGTGTCAAAGAGTAGCGTGATGCCGCGTTTTTGCATCTCCTCGGCGAGAGTGGTGCGGGCATCGTCATCGAACCCGCGCAGAAAGAGGGGACCTCTGTAGATCAGGGTGACCTCGGAGCCAATCCCATTCATGATGCCCGCGAACTCGACCGCGATGTAGCCACCACCGGCGATCACGATCCGTTCCGGCTGACGCTCGAGGTGGAAGATCTGATCGGACGTGATGCTGAGGTCGTGACCGGGAATTTCTGATTTGAAGGGTCGTCCACCGGTGGCGATCAGGATTCGCTCGGTGGTGAAGGTGTTGCCGTCAACCTCCACCGTGTTCCGGTCAAGGAGGCGCGCGCGACCTTCGACGATGCAAACCCCGGAGCCCTCTAGCAGCCCCCGGTAGATACCGTTGAGCCGTTCGATCTCCCGATCCTTGTTGGCTATCAACGTCGCCCAGTCGAAGGTCGGGGTCGGCACCGTCCAACCGAAACCGGCGGCATCTGTGGCCGCTGCCGAAAAGGACGAGGCGTAGACCATCAGCTTTTTCGGCACGCAACCGAGATTGACGCAGGTGCCACCGAGATCCGAGGCCTCGGCCACCGCCACTCGGGCACCGTAGCCGGCCGACATGCGGCTCGCGCGCACGCCGCCCGATCCCGCCCCGATGACGAAAAAATCAAAGTCGTAGTCGCTCACGGCGCCTATCCTACAGGTATCGCGATTTCAGCGACGCTGCAAAGCGCGTCTAATCGGCGGCGAGGGGGGTGCCACCCTTCGCATTGTTTGAATTCGTCGCTCTACAGTTCAGAAACCCCTCTTGGGCAAACAATGCGAAGAGTGGCACCTGTGTCGCCGATGCGGCAGAGTGCCCCTAATGGGCGGAGGGAAAAATGGGCACGCGCCCTTGCCTCGGAAATCGAAACATGGAGGGTGGCCGGAAATTCCTAATTCCTAATTCCTCATTCCTAATTCCTCATTCCTAATTCCTCATTCAGCCTTTTCGTGCTTGATGACCTCGAGGTCGATACTGATCTCGACATCATCCCCTAGAACAAACCCGCCGGCGTCGAGGGCACGGTTCCAGGAGATCCCAAAGTCCTTGCGGTTGAGGGATGTGGTCAGCTGGTAGCCGGCTCGGGTGCCACCCATGGCGGTCATCTCGCCGAGAAAATCGACGGTAAGGGTGATCTCTTTGCTCACCCCGTGCATGGTCAAGGTGCCCTCGACCGCGAAGCTGTCGCCATCGATCTTGGTGATTTTCGAGCTCTTGAAGGTAATTTCCGGGTACTTTTCGACATCGAAAAAGTCCGCCGAACGGAGGTGGCCGTCCCGCTTTTCGTTCTTTGTGTCGATACTGGTGGCCTGGATGGTGAACTCAACGCTGCTCGCGTCGAGGTTCCCGAGGTCGGAGACGATCGTACCGTCGAATTCGTTGAACCCGCCGCTGACTTTCGAAACCAGGTGACGGACCTTGAAGCCAACGCTGGAGTGGGTAGAGTCGATGCCGTACGTTCCCTGCGCTGAAACTGTGCCGAAGCCCAGGACGAGCACCAGAGCGGTGAGAAGAGCTGTCTTTTTCATATCATTCCTCCGTGCAGTGTTTTGATCATTCATCGCGAACGGAATCAACAACGAGCGGCCACTCCCGTCCATTCCAAATCTAGTGCTGACGTCAAAACACCTCGGTTTGAGTTATATTTTTGGCCTTCTGAAGAATTCTTTAGCAGCGCCCGTGTACTATCTGCCAATGCGGCATCGACCGCGGCAGGCGCCGGGAGGCGAGACGGCGGGTTTTTGCCGTGTAAAAGAGAGGAAACACAACGCGATAAGCGAGCGTAGGACTTCATGGTGAAATACCAATGGCAGGAAACTTGCTAGGGTAGAGGCGTGCGGCAAGAAAAGAGTACCTTCCGGCGAGCTCTCGAGCTATCGCTTCTGCTCCATCTGTTGCTGATCTTCCTGGTGGTGCCGCAGATCCAGGAGCTGTGGCCCTCCGCGAATGCTTCGGCGGTGGAGCTCATGCCGGAGGTGTCTCCCGACAACCAGCCTCCCCTCGAGTTCGAGTTCGTGGATCTCGCCGAGGAGCGGGAGGAGACGCCGATTTCTGATCAGGTACCGTTGTCGGATCTCGATCGGCAGGCACATGGCGGCCAGGGAGAGGCCTCGGCACGACCTGGCGTTGTCGGGAATACCCCGCAGCTGGTCGAGGCTGATGGGGGACAGACCTTTGGATCCGGTTCGCCGCCGACAAGACCGGGCGAACAGGTTCCGCAGGTTCCGCGTCCAGAGCGACCGCAGGAAGAGCCGCTCGAGCAACCGACCGAAGAGACTCGGCTCGAGCCGGATGCCGAGGGTGCCGGCGAAGAGGTCCCGGAACCGGAGCGGCTGGAACCGGCGATCAAACTCCCGCCGCCCGGAGCCTGGGCGTTGCCGCCAGCCGAAGGCGGCATCATGGAAAGGCCGGATACTGACGGTGGTCAGGCAGACGCGGGTGGGCTTTCCTTCGATACCCAGTGGTATGACTGGGGTCCATATGCCAAGGCGATGTTGGCCAAAATCCGCCGAAACTGGCGGATTCCGGAGATCGCCAGACTCGGCGTCCAGGGCGTGGTCAAAATCCGTTTCTTCATTGAACGGAATGGAACCGTCACCGGCGTCCAGATCATCGATGAATCTGGCAAACCGCCGATGGACTTCGCCGCTCGCGACGCGATTTCCCATTCTTCACCCTTTGAACCGTTGCCGTCGGCCCTTGGCGACGTCGATCGGGAGGGTGTTACCATCACTTTCTTCTACAACGCCACGCCTCCGAGCCGTGGCGGGCGATAGGACATCACGAATAGGAGTAATCCGTGGTCGACATTCTAATTTCCGGCGGACCGGTAATGGTCCCCCTCGGCCTTCTGTCGATGGTTGCGGTAGCCATTATCATGGAGCGGCTGTGGGTCTTGCGAAGGAGCAACTTCCTTCAGAACTCAACCGTGCAGACGCTTTCAGGTCTTCTAGCGAGTGACAAGTTCCAGGGCTCGATTGATTTCTGTCGTCGTCATCCAGGCCCGTTCACCGATCTCGTGGTCGCGTTGGTCGAAAATCGCCACGCGCCCTACGAGGAGCTCAAGGAGATTCTCGAGGACACGGGTCGCCTCCAGCTCATGGGATTGCAGCGCGGATTGCCGGCCCTCGGAACCATCGTCGCTGGGGCGCCTCTCCTGGGACTCCTCGGGACGGTCATCGGCATGATCAAGATTTTCAGTGTTGTGGCGACTGCGGGTTCTGGGATCACAGAACAGCTGTCCTCGGGAATCTCGCAGGCCCTCATTACGACGGCGACCGGACTGGTTATTGCCATTCCCGCGCTCTTTGTCCACTCCTATCTCGAGTCTCGCGCACTTTCGATTCTTTCCGACATCGAAGCGCAGATCCTCGACTACCTGCACCTCGTGCGGGAGCACGCCAACACTGAGGACGAGGAGGACTGATGCGACTCGTACCCCTTCGCGGCGGGCGCAAGGTCGAGGTCCAGATGTCTCCGTTGATTGATGTCGTCTTTTTGCTTCTGCTTTTCTATGCAGTGACCACCCAGTTCGTCAACGATGAACGGCTCAAGCTCAAGCTGCCCGAGGCTGAGACGGCCGAGAGCGTCGGCACCAACAGAGAAGAGAAGCCGCCCGAGGTGAAGGTGGCGGTTGACGGTTCCATCTGGATCAATGACGAGATCGTTCCGGAGGCCGAACTCGAGACCCGGATGCGGCAGATCGTGGAGAGGGCGCCGGATGACGGCATCATCCTCAAGGGGGACAGAGGCGCCGACTACGGGGTGGTCGTGCACGTCCTCGATGTCGCCCGAAAAGTTGGCGCGAAAGGGATCCAGATGAGCGCCGACCGGCCTAAGGAAAAGTAACCGGTACCGCCCAGCCACGCAGTGATCAGTTTGAGAGTTCGAGGGTGTGGGTGGCTTAGGCTGATCACTGATTACTGTTCACTGATAACTCTGCCTGCGTAGACGTCATACAACTCTCTGAAGCAAGAGCGAATGTTTCCTTCGTGACGCTCGAAGAGCTCCTCGAGGCTGGGCGCGAGCACAGGAGAATCCTCCGGTAACAATTCCTCGACAAGATTTCTGAGCAGCGTGTGGTCCGTCCGGCACTCGATCAGGGTCGGCAGCGGTCCCGGGCGGTGGAGGGTGGCTACGAAACTCCGCGCGTGTCGTGTCGCACGCAGCAGGAGACGCCACCCGATCGTGCCGAGTTGCTCGGCGCTATCCACAAACACCGCATGGTCAGGAGTCACTGGCCTCGGGAGCTGGGTCCGCACGGTGTGCCAGGGATTTCGGTCACTGGCACCGATTCGCACCTGTATCGGCTTGCCCGGCAAAGTAGCGGTGAGTTCGTCCAGGAGCATTGTCTTGCCGCTGCCCTTCGGGCCGACGATCGCTGAGCGTCCTCCCAGCTCTTCGAGGCGTTGATGGAGCGCGGTCAAGCCGGGGCCGTTGAATCTGAAGGCGAGGCTGTCGATACGGTGGCTGGCGAACGGATTGTCAGCAGGTCGATGTGGGGCGACGGCCACCGAACTCATCTGATGTCCACCTCGACCGGTTGCGGCCCGATTCGAAGATCGAGGCGTTCGGTCTTGCCGT
>Ga0224513_10000781_pt1 | contig 12645 bp, 11 predicted proteins | sample SF_May12_sed_USG_5_FD_169109 | JGI IMG/M metagenome (GOLD analysis project Ga0224513, IMG submission 169109) | Sediment microbial communities from San Francisco Bay, California, United States - SF_May12_sed_USGS_21 | ecosystem: Environmental > Aquatic > Marine > Sediment | place: USA... | reverse complement strand
TATATTCCACCACCATCTGCTATAGTCCAACCATAGGTATTAATCAATGTATTCCTTGCACTTTCTGCTGCTCCACCTAGTGTGTATTGAGCAGTACCAAAATTAAAGTTTGTTGAAGGTCTAACTGCCTGTGCTGACCAACCAATAAGCAGTGCATCATAATTAGCAGTTGACAATCCTGAAGTTGTAAAGAAATTATTACCTGCTACTGATGATGTAAATCCTGTTGTATCCCAAGAAGATATGTCTTGGTCAAATGAAGCGCCAAAAGCAAACATACCAAGGAAAACATTAAATTTACTTGTATCCCAATTATTTAAAGGCTGATTAAAAACAGAATTTGCAAACATATAACCTACCTGAATAATACCTGACGCTCTAGTCATGTTCCAACTATTTAATGGTTGATTGAATGTGTTATTGTTTTGAAGCATATTACTAAAGTTTACACAACTAGAAACATCCCAAGCACTTATATCTTGATTAAAGGCATTTGCGCTAGAAAACATAGACTTCATATCAGTAACACTAGAAACATTCCAAGAATTTAAAGGCTGATTAAATGCACTAGCTTGATAAAACATAAAACTCATATTAGCAACACTACTCGTGTCCCAAGAACCTATTGGTTGGTTAAATGCACTAGCTTGATAAAACATACGTTCCATAGTAGTAGCACTAATTGTATTCCAAGAATTCAATGGTTGATTAAAGCTATTTGCTAGATAAAACATAAAACTCATATTAGTTACACTACTTACATTCCATTGACTAATATCTTGATTAAATATATTAGCACCTTGAAACATAGCATACATACCCCTAACACTACTAGTGTCCCAAGCACTGATATCTTGATTAAAAGAATTTGCTCCATTAAACATAAAAGTCATACTAGTAACACTACTTGTATCCCAAGAACCTATATCTCCGTTAAAAGTAGACTTATTAAAAAAAGCACTTGTCATACTAGTAACTTGACTTACATCCCAATCTTGTATCTTTCCATAAGGAACTAAATCATAATCTCCATTAGGGTCTTGTGCTAATATATCTGTAATAGCTTGATTAAAAGTTGCATTCGTTAAAGGAGTAGGAGGAGGTAATACTCCACCATCAGTTATTGTCCAACCATAAGTATTAATCAATGTGTTCCTTGCTGCCTCTGCTGCACCACCTGATGTATATTGAGAGTTTCCAAAGTTAATCGATAAAAAATTTGTTGGTGTTTGTCCTGCCCAACTAATAAGTAATGCATCATAATTAGCAGTAGACAAAGTTCCGTTTTCTAAAAAATTAGTAATACTAGTAATACTATTTATATTCCAATTTGATAAATCTTGGTTAAATACAAGATTATTACTAAACATCGAAATCATATTAGTTGCACTACTTGTATCCCAATTATTTAATGGTTGGTTAAATGCACTAGCAAACCTAAACACATCGCTCATATTTCTAGTTACACTAACATCCCAGGAGTTTAAAGGTTGATTAAACACATTCGCACCTAAAAACATAGATGCTATTGTAAATGCAGTACTAACATCCCAAGAATCTAATGGTTGGTCAAATGAATCTGCATCATGAAATGTTCCCCTCATGTCAGTAACACTTGATGTATCCCAAGTACTTATATCTTGATTAAAAGAAATTGCAGACCTAAACATTGAGTTCGTAGTAAAAACATTACTTGTGTCCCAAGAGTTTAAAGGTTGATTAAATGCAAAAGCACGTCTAAACATACTGCTCATAATAGTAACACTAGAAGTGTCCCAAGAATTTAATGGTTGGTTAAATGCAGTTGCTTGATAAAGCATACTGCCCATATTAGTAACGCTAGAAGTATTCCAAGAACCTATTGGTTGGTCAAATGCCTCTGCACTTTTAAACATATTGCTCATACTAGTAACACTAGAAGTGTCCCAAGAATTTAATGGTTGGTTAAATATCTTATTAGTAAAAAACATATAACTCATACTAGTAACACTACTTACATCCCAAGAACTTATATCTTGATTAAAATCAGACTCTCTAAGCATACTGCTCATATTAGTAACACTACTTACATCCCAAGAACCTATTGGTTGATTAAATGAACTTGCTTTACGAAACATCCAAGACATATCAATAACACTACTCGTGTCCCAAGAACTAATATCTTGATTAAAGGCAGTTGCGCTATAAAACATATAAGTCATATAAGTCACACTACTAGTGTCCCAAGCACTTATATCCCCATTAAAAGTAGACTTATTTTCAAAAGCACTTGACATATTAGTAACTTGACTAACATCCCAATTTGGAAGTCGTCCATAGGGTACAAGGTTATAATCCCCACTTACAGGGTCTTGAGCTAATATATCGTTTACTGCTTGTTGAAAGGTTGCGTCAGTTAAAGGGTCGTTAGTTTCACCACCTCCTTTACCAGAAGATGAAGATGATCCTATTGCATTTGCGATGGATATAAACATACTACCAAAGTGCTATGATTCCTGTTGCTGAAGTCCCTGTTGCAAAAACTCTTACCACGTTAACTGGTAAAAAAGCTCCATCTGGAAATCCTGCAAAGTTTACATCGTCACCTCCTGCAGTTAGTACTCGTAAGTCACCACCTGTAGCAACATATAAAACACAACCATTATTGCCTCTACCATTTTGATTAGATACACTTGGAATGTCTGCAGTATCACTTGGTGTAACTGCTGCTGCTCTACTTGTTTGTAATTTTTGATATGCCATTTTTTATTATTTTTTATATGGAAATTTTCTATTTAAAGAATCTCTTCGTTCAGAACATCCACATGGCTTACCTGTTACCTCAGCAACCTTTTCGACTACTTTTTTAATTCCTGTAGCTTTTGTAAATTTTTCGATAGAGTCTCCCAACCCTTTTGATTTTTTATTTAATTCCATGTGAAAATGTTATATTACAAAGATAGGATATTTTTTATAACAGTTTCTGAATCAAAAATGTCAGTTAAGTTATTGTAAGGTATTGATTTAATATCCTCATATAAAGAAAATGGTTGTAAGTTACTGTGAGCATATTCAGGCTCTTTAGTAAATTTATTTGCTACAATATTCTTATGAAGTTTATATCCATACATTTTAGGCTTTGTTGTTACCCAACAAACAACTGATGGTAGTCTTAAAGCTGCAGCCATATGCTGAGAAAAACTATCTATAAACAATCTTTTTTTAGATTGAAGAAGTAATATTGCCACACCCCTGTAAGACTCTAAGCATTCTTTTGTGTGATTATATGACGGCTGAGATTTTCCTTTGATATGACAAATAGTATACTCGTCCTTAAACCTATTAATAACATCCTGGACTAAAGGAAATGGCATATCCCTTGACCAGTTATATTTTAGTTCTTGATCCTGACCACCGCCATGAGTTTGTATAGCTAAAATCGGCTTATTAGAATGATAAACATTAGAGTAATAATTTTTCTCTGTATTTGTTAGATAAATCTCAGGCATCTCTCCATTATACTCAAGACCAAACATATTACACCAAAGTGTATACAAATGATTTTGGTCAAGAATAAAATCACTTGTGCCATAAGGATTGGCTACAAAAACTTTACAGTCCTTGTCTTTAATCTCATTTTTATAAATCTCAAATGTCTCGTTTAATTTAAGACACTTGTATACGTCAGGGTTATTTAAAAATACATCCTTATAGTGTGTTAAAACTATTATGTTTGATTTAGGATATTTTTTCTTAATGACTTTTATCATGGCAGTACCCATAATAGACTTACCTAATCCTCCGTCAATTTTAAAAATTATTGTCATTTTATTCCGTATTTAAAATATTTATACCAAATTCTTTCATGTAGAAAATACAAGACCATTTTAGTAACAACCTCTATACCTCCTATTGTTAATCCCATTTCCCAGCTTCCTGTTATAACAGACGATAACACCATAGTGTCAATAGTTCCTATAACCCTCCAACTTAATGTTTTAGCAAAGTGTCTTTTATAACTTACCATCTTTTCTCATTTTATTTCTAATAGACGTAGCTGAAATATCTCCTATCTCTTTTGGAGGAACGTGTCTTATAACATCATATCCAACCCCTCTGCCATAGTTTACAGATTCTATATCTGGAATAATAGAAACAATAATTCTACCATCTAAAATTAATTCTTTAAGCTCACCTTCGTAAATCATCTTTTCTATTTCTTGAGCAGTCCATGGATTTTTTTCATCAGGCTTTACATCCCTGATTGCAAGCCATATATTTTTTCCTTCTTTTAACCTTTGGTTAATTAACCAAAGATGACCCTTATGTAAAGGCTGCCATCTTCCAATAAACATAGAATACTTTTTCTCTGTACTTGAGCTTTCTGTTTCTGCTTGAGCTTTATATTGCATCTTTAATTTTTTTAAATGATTGTTCAGGGGTATCGTAAGTAGTATCTATATCAACAAAGTTTTTAGAAGGAGCGACATAAGCTATTGCTTTGAAATGGTCTCTCTCTCTTGGCTCAGATGTATGAACATAGAACTCAATTATTTCATCATCCATAAGGGACTTAAAGTCCTCTCTCTGGTCAATATATGGAGCTACTAAAGAAACGATAACATCGTGACCCTGATTGTTTAGGTAGTGAGCTATTTTCTGAGCCGTACCGACATTAACTACCCTTCCATTGATAGAATAGTCCTTATTAGTAAAAAGCTCTCGCATTTCGTCTCCATCAATCCTAAAAGCGTTAGGAAGTTTTTCTTTTAGCATATTAGCTAAAACTGTTTTTCCGTGAGCAGGTTGCCCTGTAAACCAGTATATCATATTTATTTGTATTTAAAGTAATCGTAGAACCACTTGTATGACTTCTTGATATTGTCAGAAATAGTTTTACCTAAAACTTTTTCATAGTCTTTAGGCAGTGCTTTTAACTCACCCCTTAACTGATGGTCTCCATATATTCCAAATATAGTATCATTCTCATGAGTTAGTTGGGTTATGTTTTTGAAGTCATGCTCTGGATAAAATTCTGCACCAAAATACTTGTAGACTTTTTTAATTTCCTTTTCAGGGTTCTTTACAAGCTCTTCGTATTTTATAAAAAGAATATTTTCAGCATACCCTGTTTCGATAGCATTCATTAAAAAATTTACTGGAGGTCCTATCGGAACAACCTTAGACCATTGCTGAACCCTAGACTCCACAGTCAGTCCTTTAAGCTCACCAACATTTGTAACCCAATTTTCTCTTTCAGGATTTTGTCTAACCTTTTTTTCTAAGGAAGCAAAAACTGAACGAAGGTCTCTAACCATGCAGACGACCTTTAAGTTAGGGTCAAGTTTTTTTAATAAAGCATACTGTTGAGTCCATTCCCTAGACTTGTCTACGATATACTTTTTTTTAGTTAATGAAGAGTAGTAAGTAAAAATACCCCCCTTGCAAAAGGAAAGAAAGTGAGGGGTCATTTCGTTATGACCTTGAGCCTTCCAAGCATCACCATGATTAAACTGTCGAACACAGGCAGATATTAACTGAGAAACTCCGCTAGTAGGTGAACAATAAAATTCAGGATTTTGTGCTAAGATGTTTTGAAGAAGTGTAGATCCACTTCTAGGCAATGAAGAATTATAAAATATTTCTTGCATATTACATTAAATTAAATTTGATTTTACACAAATATAGTAAATAATGTAATATGCAATCTATATTACTAAGATTTTTTACCTTTAGCTGCTTTTTTAGCTTTAGCAGCTTCAGTTTCTTTTTTAACTTTATCTGCTAAAGATTTTCTTTGTTTAATCATCTCTGCTTTTTTAGCCTCTCTATCTTTTTGTTTTGATAATTGGTTGGCTTTATTTGCTTCAAGTCTTTCTAATTTTTTAGCAAATTTTTCTTCTATTGTTTTTGAATCTTTCATTTTTTTATTTTTATACTATATTTAAAACTCCTGCGTTGTTCCATACTGCACCTGCTGGTAATCCTGTTGCTGCCGTTGGGATACTTTTAATTGATAGGTTATTTACAAAGGCAGTACAAACCCTGTCTGTAGTAATATTACTTCCTATAACATGAGAATAGTAGCTACCGTTAGTGTTATTAGCACCCCCTAAAATTGTTTGGTGATAACCACCATTAATAACATTACATTGACCTGACATAATTCCAGACCAATACGCACCATTAATTTGATTGTCTCTACCACCTCCAATTACTGAAGTATTACCATTGGCAATACAATTATCTGCACCTCCAGCAATTGTATTTCTTGGCGCATAACCACCAGTTATACGGTTATCGTAACCACCTGAAATTGTAGAATAATATGATAAATCACCACTAATGGTATTAGATTCTCCTCCTGCAATAACACTTGATTTAGAAAATCCATTTGAAGTTGTATTTATTTCATTACCACAACCACCAGAAATAGTATTATAAGGAGCATACCCAGAATCGCCTCCTACAACATAAGGCGCAGTAATACAATTACTATAACCACCTGAAATAGTACTATAACAAGCTTCATATGCATTTACATTATTATAAACTCCACCACCAATAGAAACTCCAGCGTTAGATTCTCCATATATTTTATTTGCACATCCTCCTGATATTGTACTGTAATCGTTTTTGCTACAAATCCAATTAGAATAACCTCCTCCAATAGTACTTATACAGGAAGAACTACAGTTATAATAACCTCCTGATATAGTTGTATATTTACTACCATCACCACTTATAGAGTTACATTGCCCACCACCGATAGTATTAGCAATTGCACATCCACTTTCTCCTACAATGATATTATTATAAGATCCACCTGATATTGTACTGTTATAAACATCACCTTCACTTCCAGCTGGACCGTATGCGCAAATATAATTATAATAACCACCTCCTATTGTAACATTACAGGAACCGAATCCAAATACATAATTGCATCCACCTCCACTAATAGTAGTGTAGTCTGAACCGAAGTAAATATTATTACAAGCACCACCTCCTATCGTAGAGCTGCTAGAGTCGGAATAAATATAATTATCAACCCCACCTGATATAGTTGCCTTCTCTGAATAAGAGTGATTACCATAACCACCACCAATAGTAGCGAAACAAACACGTCTTCCACCTTCTACACCTTTAATTAAATTACATCGCCCACCACTAATAGTACCGTAACTAACACAGGCAGCTTCAGATATTATCTTGTTCTGGTCCCCACCAGAAATAACACTAAATTTTACGCAAGCCTTTGCACCAAGATTACCGACACCATAAACACAGTTTCTATAACCGCCACCAATAGTAGAATTTTTTAAATCAGAGTTATTAACTCCACACACTTTATTTCTAACACCACCAGAAACAACACTACCTGGAATACTAGTATAGTATGTATTGCCTGTTGTACTTTTTGCGCAAATATAATTTTGTTGCCCTCCTCCAACAAAACCGTAATTTGTTCCACCTCTGTAGTCATTTTTTATTTTATTACCTATACCTCCTGAAATAGCTGATCCTTTAACATAACCAGTAATACAATTACCTTCACCTCCTTGAATAGAATTATATTTAGTATAAAAATAGCCATAGTTAGTTACTCCATTAGATGTTATATAATGAAAAGCACCACCACCTATATTGTTAAGGTTTCCTCTATCTCCACAGGTTTCTATAGTATTATAATATCCACCAGAAATAACATCACCTAGATTATAAGCTCCGCCTTGAGAACCAGGTGGTAGGTCATTCAATATACAATTATAAGCACCACCACTAATAGTAGAACTGTCTGCAGTAGCAACATTTTTATAGTTATCATTTCTTACTGGAATAATACTACACTCTCCTGCGCCTCTTTCAAATATTCCTTCAGGTGTAGGAATTGACTGCTTAATGTCAGCCATTGTTATTGACTCTCTTTTTGATTGAGCCAACTTTGACCCTCTGTCTACCGTATCGACACTTTCTGATACTACATGAAACTTACATTCATCTGGAATTATTGCCATAATTTTATTTTTTATTATTTTTTTTCTTTTTTACATTCTGTCCTTCCCATCTTCCCATTTTTTCAAATTCAGTTTCTCCTTGATATTTTTTTTGTATCGCTGAAGGCTTTAATCCTTTTAACCCCATTTGATAACCTCTTTTATATTGAGTGCTATCTCTTTTTGTTGCAGGTCTTCTTATGTCAGCTCTTTCAGATCTATTTCTAGCCTGATTTGCCATTGCAAAATTTTTCCATGTTGGAGTTTTTTTCTTACACTCTTTTAGAGCATCACCTTTTAATCCTTTACAACTCATGATATAAATTTATTTAACAAATATACAAATATTTTTATTGCTTATTTTCTAGACTTTGCTCCTGAACATTTCCATCGCTTTCGAGATAAATTATTTGGAGTGTTAGGATCGTTTTGTTTTTTCTTACTAAGCCTTTTTTTAATACCCAAACTCCTAGCACAATAGCTATCTCCTTTACTTGTCCCTGGTTTTACTCTAGGACCTCCTCCTTTTGCTCTTCCTGCTTGTCCGTAGCTTACTTTCTTACCACTCTTAGTTATTTTTACTTTTGCTTTGCCTTTTCTTGGTGTTGCCATATTTTTATTTTTTAAGGTCTAAATGTTATTGTTACTCCTGGGTCAAACGCACTTGAAGCTATAGTAGTACCAGCAGCTACAGATACATCCGTTAGGGAATTTTCAAAAAACGCTCTTGAATTTATATTTGTAACTCCATCTGGTATTGTTAATGAGCCAGAAAAATTATTGTTTTGAAATGTTTCAGCACTAATTATTGTAGCTCCAACAACACTTCCAGTTCCATATAATCCAATTGGTAATGTTGAAAAGTTATTGTTTCTGAATACGCCTACACCAACTGTAGCAACATCCCACGAACCTGTACCTGTTGCTAAAAATGTAAGAGAAGATATATTACAATCTCGAAAAGAATAAGTATTAAAAAAAGTTGATTGATGATTTGTGTTTAATGCATCAAAACTTAAAGTAGTTAAGGAATAATTTCTTTGAAAACAATAAATACCAAACTGACGAATCCAAGAATTATTAGTTGCGTCTATTGTTAAGGATGTAAAGGTATTATCTTGAAATGTACCAGTTGGTATTATACCTGTTGATATACCAGATAAAAAATCAGGAATAGATGTAAAGTTGTTATTTCGAAAAACATAATCTCCTAACGCTATATTATATGCAGGAGCTGCGTTTGTTATTCCTGTAATACTATTTTCAGAAAAACAGTAGGCATTAAAAACAACAAGATTTGATGGTAATGTAATATTTCCTGAAAAAGCATTATCTTTAAAAATTGCATCTGGTAATGAATTTACAAAAGACGAAGAAAAATACGCAGGTAATGCAGAAATATTATTATTTGCAAAATGACCCTGATTGATGAAAATGTGTTTTTCACCTGACACAGTAGGAGCAGGCATTACTAAGTTTGTTATTTCATTACCAAAAAAAGCATTATTTTCAAAAGTATTATCAAGTCCAATTGTTAAATTAGAGTAGCGTGTGCTTGATTGATTTTGTAAAATACTATTACTTCCAAAAGTCATGTTTGTAACTTGAGGTGCTTGATTACTAAAAGTACCTATTAAATTATCTCCAACAGTCATGTTGGTAATTGTTCCACTTATACACGTTAAATTTGGAACAGTTACATTATTCCCTAAAGTCATTGTATCTACAGTAACATTATTAAACATTTGCTCTACAAGAACAAAGTTATCAACAATATTTACTGTCCCTATATTTGCATTCTCAAAATGTTCGTTTCCTGTAAACACAGTAGAAATAGGTATTGTTAAATCTCCTGTAATGTCTGTACTAAAAAAACAGTTATCAGGTAAAGTAACCCCTGTCCCTAGAACTAAGTCACCATCAATGCTACCATCAGAAAAAACAGATATAGGAAGCACTTCGTTATTAGGAACTATAAAATCTCCAATTATGTTCATTTGGTCTAAAGAGTCTTGAGCTAATGTCCATGTAGGGTCTATTGTAAAGTCCCCTGTTAAGGTTGCAGCCTGAAATACTCTACTATCAAAGATAAGGTTGTTCCCCAAAGAAAAAGACGAGTAAGTATGATAAGAAAGTGATTCTGTTCCTAAAGTACTACCGCTTCCTATTGTTAAACTAGTTATAGTGCTAGGTGAAGTAGTATCCCTAAAACTATATGCCTGAATATCAGCATTAACTCCAATAGATAAACTTCCTAATATATTGGTGTTGTAAAAAGCTCCCTCAGTAGAATTAGTATTAATATTTTCAATAATAGCATCATCACCAATTGTTACATTTCCTGATATATTACCACTATAAAAAGCTCGAACTTTAATATTAGCATTATCACCAATTGTTAAATTAGTTCCTGTTGCTGAAGATGAAAAAGAGTTATCATTAATAATAGCATTGTCACCAATTGTTATTCCTCCACCAACATCTACATTGCTTAAACCACTTCCCCCAATCACAGTATCATCACCAATTGTTAAGTTATTAAGAACTTCTAATCCATTAGATGCAGAATTTTGAATGTTTGAATTTTCACCAATTGTTAAATTTGTAATACTACTCTGAGCATCAAAAGTACCGCTAACTATTTCAGCGTTATTTCCTATTGTCATTGTTCCAATAGTAACATCGTCAAACGCACTGTTACCTGTCGTTAGATTGTCACCAATATTAAGTGTAGTAAAGTTAACTGCATTAAACGCACTTGCTGGCAATGTAATTCCATTACCTATTGTACCTAGGGTAATTGTAGAGTTTGTAAAACTATTACTATTTATAGTAGCCGTTCCATCTACTGTTAAAGTTCCAATAGCTAGGTTGTCAAAAGAACTATTGTTTGTTACCGCATTAGCAGCTATGTCTAAAGATGTAATACCTGTGCTTCCTGTAAATATTCCACTTGCTGCAGTTACCCCTGGACCTATGTTTACTGTTGTAATATTTGTTGCAATATTATCAAACGCCTGACTTGCATTAACCTGAGTGGTATTTATAGTTACACTAGTTAAATTAGGATTGTTTGAAAATGCATCATTACCCACTGTAGTTACAGTTGCAGGTAAAACAATAGATGTTAAATTGTTATATCTAAAAGCGTCTATTCCAATGAATGTAACTGAAAATGGTATAACTAAACTACTAATGTTGTTATACTTAAACGAATAGCTTCCTATCGTACTTACAACTGAAGTAGGGTCAAAAGTTAAGGTATCTAAGCCTCGCCTTACCGCATCTGTCCAATCTAACGCAGGGTCTGTACCTGCAAATGTTGTATACCTTTGTCCATAAAAAGCATATTCATCTATGGTTGTAGTTGTGTTTGGTATGGCTAATGTTTGTATTCCTGCCTGTTGAAAAGATTGTTCCCCAAATGTTTGTACTGCTTCAGGTAGAGTTAAGGTTGTTACTGTTCTTGTATTTTCCCAAGAATCTGCAAAGCAATTATTAGGTATGTCTGTTACTGAACTTACACTATCAAAAACTATTGAGCTTAAAGATGTGTCGTAAAAAGAACTAGTACCTAAGCTTGTTACTGTATTAGGAATTGTAATAGACGTTAATCCTGTTCCTGAAAAAGCAGTATTTCCTATACTTAATAAATTATTACTAAGGGTTACTGTTGATAGTAAAGTACTGTTAGTAAATGCATTTACACCAATTACAGTACTATTAATTATAGCTGAAGTTAAATTTGAGTTAGTAGTAAACGCTGAATCTCCCATGCTTGTAACTGTGCTAGGTATAGTTACTGTTGTTATACCTAAGTTTTCAAATGACTGACGACCTATGCTTGTAACACCACTGTTTAATGTCAAGGAAGTTAAAGTCGTTATATTCCTAAAAGCATAGTCTCCTATTGTTCCGTTATTTATAACTGCCGAAGTCAATGGACTTGCTTCAAACGCCAACTGACCTATACTTGTAACGCTATTTGGAACTATAATAGATGTTAAATCAGAATTTTGAAAAGCTTGATTTCCAATGGTAACTAAATTGCTTGGTAAGGTTATAGAAGTAAAACCGCTTGTACTAGCAAATGTTGAGCCTTGAAGGTTTGTAACTTGGTTTGCAGCGTCAAAGGTTACTGAATTAATTTTTGAATTTGAAAAAGCAGAAACGCCAATAGATGTTAAGGTCGAAGGAAACACTAAGTCATATCCACTAGAAAAATAACCAGTTTGACTAAACGCTGAATTTCCTATTGTTTGAACAGACCTTAGATTTAAAGTATCTAAGTATGGATTAAAATAAAAAGAACCAAGTCCTATATTTGTTATGTTATTGACATCAACCTCCGTTAAAAGGTTACTTCTAAAAGAACTATCACTCGTAGACGTTAAAGTGCTTGGAAAACTAACCTCTATTATTTTAGCGGTATTAGCAAAGTCATCTGTCAAAGAAACTGCTCCTTCAGGAATTGTCAATATAACCCCCAACTGAGCTACTCCTCCTGTAACAAAAACATCCTCTAAATAGTTCCCACCTACTGCCGTGGCAGATATAAGAATCTGATTAGAAGCGTTTGTGGTAACATTAATACCTGCATTACCAGCAACAATATCTAATTGACCTGCTAATGTATTCAAAGACTCAACACCTGAAGCACCTGCGTTTG
>Ga0224513_10000780_pt1 | contig 12652 bp, 9 predicted proteins | sample SF_May12_sed_USG_5_FD_169109 | JGI IMG/M metagenome (GOLD analysis project Ga0224513, IMG submission 169109) | Sediment microbial communities from San Francisco Bay, California, United States - SF_May12_sed_USGS_21 | ecosystem: Environmental > Aquatic > Marine > Sediment | place: USA: California... | reverse complement strand
CGTTCCCCCGCTTGCCCAGGCAGCGCTTGAAAAGGGCTTACAGTTGGCGAATCAGGAACTTATTTCGCTGGGCGTTACGAGTATCCAGGAAGCATCATCCCGCAACGATACCGAACAATGGAAACTTCTCAAATCCTGGAAAGAATCCGGCAGCCTGCACCCCCGCGTAAATCTGATGATGGGCATTTATGCGTTTAAAAAAAAATCCAAGCGATGTCGTTTAAAAACGGAAAACGAAAGCCAACTGCGGTTGGGTGCCTTCAAAATTATTCTGGATGATACCACCGGCCGGCTGCATCCTTCTCAGTCAGAATTAAACGCAATGGTGTTGGAGGTTCATCAGGCCGGGCAGCAAATTGCGATTCATGCGCTCGAAGAAAAGGCGGTTAAAGCTGCCTGCGAGGCCATCCAATTTGCCATAGCGAAGTTTCCCGTAAAAGATCACCGCCACCGCATCGAACACTGCGCCGTGTGCCCGCCGGAGCTCACCCGAAAAATCGCATCGCTGGGCATAACGGTGGTGACCCAACCCGCATTTATCTACTTCCACGGTGATCGCTATCGTGCCACCGTCCCGCATCAACAATTGGAACATCTGTACCCGATCAGAACCCTGCTTGATCAAGGAATCAACGTCGCAGCAAGTTCGGATTGTCCGATTGTGCCGCCCGATCCGTTGATCGGCATAAATGCGGCGCTGCACAGATTGAGTTCAACAGGCGACATCGTCGGCGGCAGGCAGAAAATCCATCCCACCGCAGCGTTGCAGATGTACACGTTGAATGCCGCCCGGGCCACTTTTGAAGAAAGCATTAAAGGCTCCATCACACCGGGGAAACTGGCGGATCTGGTGGTCTTAAATGCAGATCCGACCCGACTTGCCGCGGATGCGTTCAAAAACCTGCAGGTTGAAAAGACGATTATCGGGGGGAAGGTCGTCTGGCAGAAGAAACGCTAGGCTATGATCCCCTGCTCAATATACGATTGAATTGTGGCTTTCTTCATTCCGAGCAATTCTTCAAAGACGTATTGATTTGCTTCGCCGAGCATAGGCGACGCTTTCCAGGCTGCCGGGCGACCATTTTTAAATCTAACGGGATAGGTATCTGTTTTTATCTCCCCCAGGACCGGATGGTTCAGGGATGTAAAAAAATTACTGGCGGCTAGCTGTGGATCGTTGGCCAAATCCTCAGCATTCTGGACGACAGCGGCTGCAATGCCAGCTTGCTGCAGATCGTCCACCAGCTTTTCGGCCGTCTGCCCCGCCGTCCACTCAGCCATATGCCCATCCAGTATTTCCTTATGCCTGATGCGACCGGCCAGGGACGAAAACTGATTCGCTTTTGACCAGGCGGGATTTCCAAGAAGGCCGCACAGCGACTGCCATTCATCTTCGGTAAAAACGGCGATGACGCACCACCGATCTCCTCCCGAACATTTATAACAGCCGTATGGCGCTGCAGGTCTGTTTGCGGCATCGTTTCCCTTGGGAACGATCTGGTGATGATTAAAGCCGGCATCGATCAGGGCCGGGCCGATCGTCGTGCAGGTGGTTTCATATTCCGACAGATCGATATATTGTCCCTGTCCGCATCGGTCGCGGTGTTCCAAAGCTGCCAGAATTGAGATCGCACCATATAGTCCTGAGACCATGTCTGCATATGCATACCCAAAGCCCATGGGAGCTTCCTGAGAATACGAGGTAAGATAGGTAAGTCCTGCCAGCGATTGCAGCGTCGGCCCGTATGCGACAAAATCTTTCCAGGGTCCTTTCTGTCCGGTGCCCGACATGCTTAACATGATGAGTCTTTCGTTCGACTTTTTCAGGGTGGCATAGCCCAAATCCCAGTTTGACATCACCCGCGGTGAGAAATTTTCCACAACGATATCACTGATCTCGACCAGTTTTAAAAATATCTCCCGGGCTTCATGATGGTCCATATCCAGGGTGATACTTCTTTTGTTTCTGTTCCAGGCGCAAAAATACGGTGCCGTATTCGACTCAATCCCCGTTGCCATCTTGGCCGATTGGACCTTGATCACCTCGGCGCCAAAGTCGGCCAGCATGCGTGTGGTATACGGCCCGGCCACTATTCTGGTAAGGTCTACAACTCTTAATCCCTGGAGAACCGCTGGTTGCATAAAACTTTACCTATATGACATTGCGGTCATAAAGCCGTTTTAGATTTTTTTCCGACAGGCCCAGCTCCCGCCGATAGATCATCTCATTATGCTCACCGGGCGTTGGGGCGGGATTGATGCGGGCGGCGATTTTACTGCTCGTTTTGTATGGAGAACCGGGGTATCGGACGGTTTTTCTTTTGCCGGATGCGGCATATTCCTGTTCCATGAAAAATTGGCGTGCTTTGAGCTGGGGGCTGTGTAAGACTTCATTCGGAGAGCGAACCGGTGCCCATGGAAATCGCATCAGTTGCGCCAGTTCAAAAATCTCATCAATGGTATGGGTGCGGGTCCATTTTTTTAAAACGGTAATGACGTGTCCCAGGTGTTGGCGCCGATAATCTTCATCCAGCCATTTTTCATCTGCCAGGTCTTCGGCCATACCTTCGGTTGATAACCATTCAATCAGGGTTTGCCATTTCTGAAAAAGCGAAACATGCATAAAGCCATCCTTGCACGGTAAGACAACAAAGCCGCCATTCCAGTGGAGGCTTTGCTGTCTTCGGAAAATGATGTCTTCTGCAAAATAACGCAGCATTACATGTTCCAGGGTCGCTGTGACCGATGCCTGCAAAGAGATATCAATGTGTTCACCCGTTCCTGTATTCGCCCGGTTCCGCCATGCCAGGAGAATAGCGGTTGTGGCAAATAACGAAGCCGCATAATAGGGTTGATCGTCGCAGGATTTAAGGGGGGGGGCGGACGCAGAACCACAGACGTACATTTGCCCCCCGTATGCGGATGCGATCATGTCGCTCGTTTTAAAATTTCTTCTGGGGCCGTTTTGCCCGAAACCGGTAACGGATGCTAAAATGAGTTTCGGATTGTGCCTGTTGAGGGCTTTAAAATCGAGCCCCATGCGCTTTAGATCCCCCGGGTCGAAGGTCTCGACGATGACATCGGTGTAAGGCACTAATTTTAAAAAAAGCGATTTGCCTTCGTCCTGTTCCAGATCGAGCGTAATGCTGAGTTTGTTGGTATTGCTGTAAAAAAAGGGAATGCTGGTTTTCAAACGGGAGGTCGTTTTGAAGAAAGGTCCGATGTTTCGTGAGGCATCGCCGCCGGGCTGTTCCACCTTAATGACACGGGCCCCCATGTCGGCCAGCAGTTTTGTGCAAAAGCTGGCTTTTTCATCGGCTAAATCTAAAATGCGTAAACCATCTAAAAACCCATATCGCTTAGCGCTTAATTCCATCTTCCCTTTGTCTTGGGACTAATCGGATGATTTTTCTGTATTCGGCTGTTGCAATTCCATCTCTTTTTCGCAACAGACCGGATTGCCGTCAGCCGCCTTGGTGCAAAGAATTTCTGTGCTGCAAGTCTCACAACGATAGCGTTTGCCCAGCTGTGCCATAATCGTTTACCTCCACATGATGTATTTCAAAATAGGTTAATAAGTATTAATTGTTCGTTATTAGCGTTTTATTTTTTGATTTCCATCTTTTTGCCGCAGCAATGCATCTCCCCGTCGCCGCCGCGGGTCACGATGAATTCTGCACCGCACACCGGGCAGACGTATCTTTTGCCAACTTGATTTGCCATGTTTTCTATTGTCTCCTTTGTTAATATGATGAATAAATAATTTTGCTGCTCAAAGCGCAACGCAAAAGCATAATTTTATGTAAATTCGGTGACAGAACAAACAGATTAAGGCTGTCCGTATTTTTCTCTGAGCTTCTTTTTCAGAACCTTTCCCATCGGATTTCGCGGCAGAGAATCTACGAAAATGACAGACCCTGGTCTTTTAAAACCGGCGAGCCGGGATCGGCAAAACGTCATAATCTCCTGCTTGTCGGCCGCCTCTCCTTTTTTGAGAACCACGACCGCACAGGGCTCCTGGCCCCATTCCGGATGCGGGATGCCGATGACTGCCGCTTCGTCGATTTTGGGGTGGGCGTGCAGGACCTCTTCGACCTCCTGCGGTGAAATATTCTCCCCCCCGCGGATGATCATGTCGTCACCGCGACCGGCCAGGTAGATGTATCCATCCTCATCCATCCATCCTTTATCACCTGTTCGCAACCACCCGTCGGTGGTGATCACCTGGGCACTTTTGTCCGCATCTCCCCAGTAACCGGTCATCATTCGGGGCCCTCTGGCATAAATTTCGCCGACCCGGTTGGCTTGCAGGGCGCTGCCTTTTTCATTGACAATTTTCACTTCCACATCCGGCAGAGGCCGGCCAATGGAAGCGGCCAGACGTTTCAGCTTCTTTTCCTTATCGGCATCTGTCCCTTCAATGACGTGGTCTTCGGGACCCAAAGTCGTTATGGTCGATGCGGTTTCGGTCTGGCCAAACGCATTAATAAACCGTACCCCGGGCATCTCCTCAATGGCTTTCTGAATAACATGCAACGGCATGGGAGCGGCCCCGTACGTAATGACCCCCAGGCTCGACAGGTCATAATTGTGAAAGTCGGGATCTTCAATCAGCCATTTTAACATGGTGGGCACCAGCATTGCCCGCGTTACGTTTTCATTCTGCGCCGTCTTCAACCACTCCTTCACCTCAAATTGACGCATCATGACCAATGTGCGCCCCCCGTATATCCCGGCTAAAACAGCCTGCATCCCGGCCACATGATACAGCGGCACTGTCAGCAGGTTCCGTTCTTCAATCTCCGGGCTGGCCGGCTCCACATTGCCCAGGATATAGGAGATAAAACCGCTGTGCTTCAACGGAACCCCCTTGGGTCGCCCGGTGGTCCCGGCGGTATACATTAAAATAGTGATATCATCATCACCGATCTCTGCCGTCGTTTCATCCGGACTGCTGGAAGCGATCAAGTCCTCATAAAAAGGGGTTTCAGCCTTGCGTGCATCAACGGTAATGCAGGCATTGACCGAGGGCAACTGCGGCAGGATCTCTTTAACCATATCAAAATAACGTTCGCCTGTCAGCAATGCGGCTGCCTCGGCATTATTTATCATATCGGCCAATTCCTCTGACTTGACCCTGAAATTCAATGGAACAAAGATTGCACCTATTTTGGCTGCCGCAAAATAAGCCTCAACATACTGCGGACAATTCACCTGCAGCATACCGACGCGATCGCCTTTTTGAATACCGAATTCCCTGAACGCGTTGGCCAGACGATTTACACGTTCATTGAATTGCACAAAAGACCATTGCTGGCCTTCAAAAACGATAAACGGCCTGTCGGGACATATGGCCGTAGCAATATATAAAAATTCCGTTGTGTTCATGATTGTTTTTTTATTAACTTATTTTTGAAATAATGCCCGGGCCCCTCTGGTGGCAAGCATCTTTTCCAGATCAAGACCCTGAGCCAGGGGCAAATCCATGCCGTCCATGACAGCCTTTTTGATGCCCTTTATGATATCCGGGTCACGAGCAGCAATTTTTTCAGCCATCCCCCTGGCAGTCTCCAAGAGCCTGTCGGCGGGCACGACCCGGTTGACCAGTTTGCGCTGCAGCGCTTCCTGAGCATTAATCCTGCGGCCGGTCAAAAGCATCTCCAGCGCGCAGGCGCGTCCGACTGCACGGGGCAGGGTCTGTGTTCCGCCAGCTGCCGGAATTATCCCCAGCTCGACTTCTGGCAGACCAAATTGCGCATCATCGGAAGCAATTCTCAGGTCGCAGCACAACGCCATTTCAATTCCGGATCCCAACACGTAGCCGTGAAGAACAGCAATCAACGGTTGGGGAATATTCAAGAGCAGTCCCCAAACGTCACGATCAAATCGAATCTGTCGGGCGGCTACCGGAGACGGCGCTGTTAGAAACTCCGACAAATCCGCTCCGACGCAAAAGGCCTTTTCGCCAGCTCCCTTCAACAGGGCCACCCGCACCTCATCGTCATCCCGGATTGCGGTCAGGACTTCAAATAAGTCATCGCGCATCTGAATGTTAAAGGCGTTGAGAACCCGGGGCCGGTTAAGCGTAACCAGGGCCAGTGTGCCCTCTTTTTCATAAATCAGGGTTTCAAAAGCACTCATGGCATTTTCCCGAAAGTACCCTCTTTACTTTCCCTTAAATTGCGGCCGCCGCTTTTCGCGGAAGGCCTTAATGCCCTCGGTACGATCCTCGGTGGTGTGGATTAGGTAGTAAAGGTCCGCTTCAAGGCGCATGCCCTGTTGCAAGGTAAGATCCATGCCTTTATGAATCGCTTCTTTAACATACGCCAGGGACAACGGGCTTTTGGCAGCCATCTTCTGGGCTAAATCCATAACGACGGATATCAGGTCATCCGGCGGGATCACCTTGTGCACAAGCCCGATCCGATGCGCCTCCGGGGCATCGACGGTTTCACCGAGCAGAATAAGTTCCAGGGCCTTGGCCCTGCCCACCAATCGTGCCAACCGCTGGGTACCGCCGTCCCAGGGCATCTCCCCGGCCGTTATCTGGGGCATTGCCAATGCGGCCTTTTGCGAACACATCCTCAAATCACAGGCCAGTGCCAATTCCAGGCCTTGCCCGATAGCATCGCCGTTAATTGCTGCAATGGTTGGACAATCAAACGCAGCGATGATGGAAGCCACTGAAAATAGCGCGATGCCGTCTGCTTTATTTTCAAGTGCATAAAATTCTGCCAGATCCGTACCCTTACAAAATACATCCTGGCCTTCACCGGTGAGGACGGCGACTTTAACCGTTTTGTCCCGCTGAATTTCTGTGCGAATGTCTTTCAATTCGGCAGACATCCGGGGGCCAATGGTGTTCCTGGCCTTCGAACGACAGAAGGTTATGATCGCCACAGATTCTTTTTTTGAGCAGTCAATCACTGTATTCATAGACAAAAATAGGGATGCGTCTAAATAACACCCATCTTTTTTAGTTGCGCCACGCGATTTTTTGAATACCCCAGCTGATCAACATAAACCTGCTTGTTGTGTTCAGACAGCGACGGCGCCGTTTGATTTAAATTCCATTTACTTTCGGAGAATCGCACCGGGGGTCCCGGACATTTAAACGAATCTGCTCCAGCGCATTGGATCGTTTCAAAATACCGCCGCTTATTGAGGTGTTCACAATTTACCACTTCATCCATGTTTCGTACCGGGGTGAAAGGGACATGTTTTTCCCGGCAGCGGCTAAATATCTCCTGTCGCGTATGGGACAGCAGCCACGGTGACAGAAGGCCGTCAAGAACATCGGCGTATTCCATGCCAGCTTTGGAACGGTCTTTAAATCTTTCATCGGATGCGTACCATTGGGGCACCTCCCCATTGCCGACAATTTCGAGGAATCGCTTCCATTCCGAGCCGCGTAACGCGATCATGGAAAGGTATCCGTCTTTGCAGGGCAACAGCGTGTAGGGATAGGGCGCATAGGTGCGATGTCCCGTGCGGGTTCGTTTCCTGCCGCTATAAATGAATGCCGATACAACGTTGCCGGTATGGAAAATTGCCCATGATTCTGCCTCGGAGATATCAACATGCTGTCCTTGCGCATCATTTCGTCTGGCCATTAATGCGAACATGACGGCATTGGCGGCAATAATTCCGGTTTGGAAGTGGCCCAGGGCAAACGGCGGGGCCAGCGGCTCGCGCTGCGCCTCCCCGACGATGGTGCTCATACCGCCCAGGGCACTCGCGTTGATGGCATAGGCCTTATAATCTTTATAGGGGCCGGTCTGACCAAAAGGGGTGATAGAGACAACGATCAGTTTGGGGTTGACGGCTTTCAGGTTTCGATAATCCAGTTTCAGGTTTTGCGCCACCCCGGGCAGCATGTCTTCGACCAGCACATCAGCATCTTTAATCAGCTCCAAAAGTATTTCGCGTCCGGTGGCGTTCCGAATATCCAGCGTTATGCCCTGCTTGTTACGATTTAAATAATGGAACAAGGCGCTTTTATCAATATGGAAATTGTCTTTGGGAAACGGGCCGCAGCGCCGGGATATATCTCCAGCTGCAGGCCCTTCGATTTTGGTCAACTGCGCGCCCCATCCGGCAAGCAGCATTCCGCAGTAGGGACCTGAAATATACTGGGCCAGCTCAACGACTTTAATTCCGTCAAGCGTCTGGTTCATGTTGAATTCTCCTGGTCTTATGCCTTTGTTTTCAACCCCTGAAAAACCTTCTCGGTGGTGGCCGGCAGATCCTTGATTCTTACCCCCACGGCGTCATAAATTGCATTCACAATTGCGGGTGCGGTCGGCACCATGGCACACTCCCCGATGCCCTTGGCACCGAAGGGACCGTTGGGATCGACCGTTTCTACCAGCAGAGACGATATTTTGGGGACATCTTTAATGGTCAGCATTTTATAATCATGAAAATTTGGATTAACAATCTCTCCGTTCTCAAATTGAAGGTTTTCCATTAAGGACCAGCCAATGCCCTGCACCGCACCGCCTTCAATTTGACCTTCCACTAAAAGAGGATTGATGGCCCTTCCCAAATCGTGGGCGGCCACAAAATTCAGCACTTCAACCTTACCCGTAGCCGGATCGACCTCGACCTCTGCCAGATGAGTACCAAAAACCAGAGCCGGTGCCGGGTATCCTTCGTATGTTACCGGGTTAAACTCAGGCGGAACATCCGGCCCATTATAATACCCGTGGGCGACCAGCGGTTTTTTCTTCTTATAAAAAGATGCAGCGCCGATTTCAGCATAGGAAAGGGCTTTGTCCGGACTGCCTTTGACAAAAACCTTTTTCTCTTCCATTTTCAGATCTTCGATATTGGCTTCCAGCATTTCGGCCGCGCTTTCCAGGAGTTGTTTTTTTAGCCCCTGGGCGGCCTCGGTTACAGCGCTTCCGCCGCAAAAGGTAACGCGTGATCCAAAGGTGCCCATGCACGGAAAGGTCGTATCCGTGTCGGCCGTCGTTAGGCTGATGGATTCTGGATCAACACCCATGATTTCAGCCGCCATTTGGGTCAAGATCGTATTGGATCCCTGACCGATATCCAAGGCACCCATCAACAGGTGAAACGTGCCGTCGGCATTCATCTGCAATGTCGCCCCGGAATAATTGAAACCGGACCCGATGCTGCCGCCGCCCGTATAAATCATGGCCGCAACGCCCAGTCCACGGTACTTTTGCTTGTGGGCTTTTTTGGCGGTCCATTCTGATTTATCCCGGGCCTGGACCAAACATTCCTTGAGTCCACAGCTGGTAATTTGAACCGCATTAGCCGTCATCTCGTTGGGGATATTGGCATTTTTTAAGCGCAGATCAATGGGGTCCATATTGAGCGCTTCGGCAATCATATCCAGCATTACTTCCTGAGCAAAAGATGTCTGGGGATCACCATATCCGCGGCAGGCGCCCCCCCAGTTTTTGTTGGTATACACCAGACGGCCTTCGTATTTAATATTTTTGACGCGGTACAGGGTGGAGAACATGACATTGTGGTAAGCTAAAACCGCGGGACCATGACTGTTGTAGGCCCCGTTATCCATAACCACTTCCGCCTGCTTGGCCACGATGGTTCCATCCCTTTTCACGCCAAATTTCAATTTGCAGATGGTCGGATGGCGCATCCGGGTTGCAATAAACTGCTCTTTGCGCGAGTGTTCTATCTTGACCGGTTTGCCCGTCTTTTTCGCTAAAAGCACACACAACGCCTGAGCGGGCTCCAGGTCGATTTTGCTGCCGAACCCCCCGCCGATAACCGGTGTGGTAATATGAATCTTGGCCGCATCAATATTTAAGGCTGCCGCCAGTTTTTGCCGCAGTGGATGCGGCGCCTGGGAATTGACCCACATGTTAACTTCATCGGTCGGACTGCAGGTCGCAATGCAGCAGTGGGTTTCAAGACTGCAATGGGACTGCGCCTGGGTTTGAAATGTATCTTCCAGGATAATATCTGCTTCGGCAAAGCCCTCCTCGATATGGCCGCATTCCATCGACAGGGTTTTAGATATATTCTTCTCCACGGCTTCATGCAACAGGGGAGCGTCCGGTTGAACGGCTTCAAGCGGGTCAAAGACCGCCGGCAGTTCTTCCAGGTCCACCTCAATTAATTCCAGTGCCTCCTCGGCAATTTCTTCATCCACGGCGACCACGGCTGCGATTTCGTCGCCGATATATCGCACTTTTTTATCAGCTAATATCAACTTGTCCGCCCAGGTGGGTGAAATGCTGAATTTTATCAGGGGTACGTCTTTGGCGGTAAACACAGCTTTGACGCCCTTGAGTTTTTCAGCTTTCGAAATGTTAATATTGCGTATCTTCGCGTGGGGCACCGGGCTTCTTAAAATTTTGCCATGCAGCATGCCGCTTAGCTTGATGTCGGAGGTAAAAACAGCGCTGCCTTTTACTTTTTCCACGGCATCCCGGTGAGGGATTCGTTTTCCGACGATGGAATAATCATCCATTTTCAAAACTCCTTTTCTGCTGTCCTCATTTCAATAATTGGACAGCATTGTTGACGGCATCGATAATTTTTGTATAACCGGTGCAGCGGCATAAATTTCCCTCCAGGTAGTGTTTAATATCTTCTTCTGAAGGATCTGGAAATTCATCCAACAGTGCCTTGGTGGTCAGGATCATGCCCGGTGTGCAAAACCCGCATTGCACGGCACCGCTGTCCACAAAGGCCTGCTGTATCGGATGCAACGCGTCGCCTTTTTGCATTCCTTCAATGGTGGTAATGGTTGCGCCATCGACTTCGACGGCTAAGACAATGCAAGATGTCATCACCTTACGGTTAACGATAACCGTGCAGGCGCCGCAGTCTCCTTCGTCACAGCCTTCTTTGGTACCGGTTAAGCCCAGATCATACCTTAAGAGATCCAGCAAAGTCCGATTCGGATGAACAAGGAGATCATATTCTTCTTCGTTTACCGTAATTTGAATTTGATGCTTACTCCCCATGTTACCTCCCTTGAAGTTGATCGAAAAACGGTTTCCCCCGCATTTCCCCCCCCGACGTGCAGGGAAGTTAGACCGGTAACGGTTTTCAGGTGTTGTTGGATTCTAATATTTGATGAATTCCCTTTGCGACTAGATTCTTTACCAGGTCCTTGCGGTAGCCGGCAGAGGCACGAAAATCGGTAATGGGATCGGTTTCGTTGGCAGCCGCTGCTGCCGCTTTTTGAATCGCTGCGGGGTTGAGTTCATTTCCGTTCAACAGGGCTTCAGCCTTTTGGGCCCTGATCGGCCGGGGCGCCACGGCTCCCAGTGCAATCATAATCTGATTGCAAAAACCGCTGGCGTCGGCATCTAATAGAATCGCGACGTTGACGATACCGATATCCATGGCTTTGCGGGGCCCATGTTTTAAATATACGCCTCTAAACAGCTCGATTTCTTTTGGAATAATGATTTGCGACAAGACCTCGTTGCGATTCAATACCGTCTTGTTGGGGCCGATAAAAAACGGGTCGAGCCCCATTGTTTTTGCACCGTTATCGCTGACAATTTTTACTTCGCAGTTCATTGCCAGAAGAATGGCGGCCATATCCGCCGCCGGAGACCCATGGCACAGGTTGCCGCCGATTGTGGCTCGATTTCTGATCTGGATGGAGCCCAGGGTTTCTGCCGCCTCACTCAGAACGGGGATCTTTTGCCGGATGAGTGGCGAAACTTCAATATCCCGCACGGTCGTAAGCGCCCCGATTTTGAATCCGTTATCGTATTCAATGCCATCTATACCGGGAATGCCTTTCAAGTCGATGAGGCATTCGGGCTTTACGGCCTTGGTCTTCATTGCAATCAACAGGTCCGTGCCCCCGGCAAGCAAATACGGTTCATCATTTGCCTGCAGGGCGGCAATGGCATCTTCCATATTGCCGGGCCGGAGGTAAGCAAAGCGTTTCATAAATGGCCTCCTCGAGTCTAGTTTTTATCTTCCTCAAAAAAAGCGTAAGCCGTAATCGGCACCTTTAGCGATCCCAACTTATTCGATCAGATCTTTATATCTCGCATCTCTTTCCTTAAACGCCTCTCGCATGCCGACATCTCTTCTACGTTTTATGAAATTAAATTCACCCGGTTCATATCGTATATTCGTAAACAGTGTATGGCCGATGTAGCCTTGACCAAAGGCCGAGCTGAGTCCCATTGAATCATAGGCCAGGCGTGCCGTCGCTTTGCCGATGGCAATTCCGTCCCGCGGCAGCAGCGTCATCGATCTGGCAAGCTTTCGGGTTTCCGTTTCGAGCTGATCTGCCGGAACGACTTGATTGACCAATCCAATTCTTTCGGCTTCCTTCCCGTCGATTAATTTCCCGGTTAGCAGAAGCTCGCGGGCACGTTTTTGGCCGATGAGCGCGACTTCAAGCGGAAAGACGTACATGGCGCCGGAAAATCCAAGCCGTTGCTCTGAATGCCCGATCCTGGCATCTTCGGCAGCGATGGTCATATCACAACACAGCGACATATATAATCCGCCCCCGATGCAGTATCCGTGGACCTGGGCAATGGTGATCTTGTCTAAAAGAAATATTCTCCGCAGACTTTCCGAGCGCCAGCGATCGTATGCCAGCCGCGACCGCTGACTGGGACGCCGACTTTTGTCTTCCACTTTTCCGGTGCCCCCGCCGTAAACAAAGTAT
>Ga0224513_10000779_pt1 | contig 12653 bp, 13 predicted proteins | sample SF_May12_sed_USG_5_FD_169109 | JGI IMG/M metagenome (GOLD analysis project Ga0224513, IMG submission 169109) | Sediment microbial communities from San Francisco Bay, California, United States - SF_May12_sed_USGS_21 | ecosystem: Environmental > Aquatic > Marine > Sediment | place: USA... | reverse complement strand
ATCAAGGCTGTTTCCTCATTCTAGAGCTATACTTGACGATATTTGTAATAAAATAGTGTTCTTCATGTATCATGTCAATCTTTAATGCGAATGTTAAATCTGGAAGTCCTTAAGATCAAAAGTGATGCGCAGATAAAGATGATCAACTTCTGATGTCTTTCCCTTCTTGAAATGGACCTAATAAGCAAAACTTAAAGGCAAGGCAAACCCCGGCTATTTACTAACGCAACACGGAGAGCAATAGTCAGAATTGAGTCATCTTTAAAGCTTTGCAGCGTTTATCCTCTAGGCTCATTACACCTCTGCGTTAAACATTTATTTGGTGATAGAACCGTCCTGAAATTAAAACTCTGAATACAAAAGCCACTGCTGTGGATTGACAGTCCCTTTTCTCTACAGGCATTATGACGGTGTTCTAGAGCGGTTTCTGTTTATGAAAGGATTATGATGTCTGCAGAAAAGGTCGTCGGACGTTTTGCGCCTAGCCCTACCGGGCCATTGCACTTTGGTTCACTGGTCGCCGCAGTCGGTAGCTACTGCCTGGCTCGCCGAGAAGGTGGCTTGTGGCTGTTACGTATGGAAGACCTTGATCCTCCTCGCGTGGTGCCAGGTGCGGCCGACGAGATTCTGTCCTCCCTGGAGAAGTTGGGCCTGCATTGGGATGGAGAGGTTGTCTGGCAGAGTCAGCGTAACGAGGCATACCTTGCCGCCGTGGAGACGTTGCGGGATAAAGGGCTGGTCTTTGACTGCGCTTGTACGCGTAAAGAAATTATCCTGAGTGCTCCTCATCCTGGTGAAGAAGGCCCCATCTACCCCGGCACCTGCCGCAGAGGACTCCCTGTCGGTCGCAAGCCGCGTGCGCTACGGATTGAAGTGCCGCTGGAGCAGGTGTCATTTTCGGACGGTGTCTTTGGCCGGGTACAGCAGGTGTTGGCCGATGCGGTGGGCGATTTTATCCTCCGGCGAGCTGACGGCCTCTTTGCTTATCAGTTGGCGGTGGTTGTCGATGATGCCGCCGCCGGCATCAACCAGGTCGTGCGCGGCGCCGACCTTCTCTCTTCAACGCCAAGACAGATTTTTCTGCATGCCTGTCTCGGCAACCCTGTGCCGAAATATGTTCACCTGCCGATGGTGTTGGGCAGTAACGGCAAAAAAATCAGCAAGCGTCACGGCTCGGCAGAGCTTGACTATGAATTCAGGGCGTCAGCTTTGATCTCTCTGTCGCTCTCTCTGCTCGGTCAAACAATCCCCAGGGAAGTGCACGGCGCTCCTCCTGCGGAGCTTCTCTCCTGGGCGGTGAAAAACTTTGAGCCTCGAAACATTCCGGCTGCCAATGAGGGTGTTGGCGTCGATGAAGAAGTCTTTTAGAGGGCATTGGCCTCCTCTGCTGAAGGCTATCGGCGATCGTTTTATTCGTGCAAAAGAGCCTTGCAAAGAGTAAGTGTTTGGCTCGAGGCGATGAAAAAAATCACCTAAGCCATTGACAGACTGGTGAAAAGCCGGTAAATAGGTTTAGCGAAAGAGAGCACTGCCTGCCTGATCAGTTGCCTGAGATAATTATTTTTCCTTTCATATAGCGTCCAACACATGAGTACGGACTGCTCTCAAAACTATCAGAAATTATTGAAAATATATGCGTGGGCTGCACAAAATTAATTGCCCGCAAAGATAACCTGCCAACACATCATAATCATTTCGGACCGGAAAACTCGGAGAACAAGACCTCTTACATTCACAAATGAACCAAGCGGCGATCGCGGCAACCTTTTGCCGTTGTAAGCTGTGCGCTATTCTGAGCCGGTAGACTATCAAGGAGAACCGATGAACCTGAAGGAATTGAAAGAAAAGAAGATTGCCGACCTTTCGGCGATTGCCAAGGAGCTTGGCGTCGAAGGGGCTTCAGGTCTGCGCAAGCAGGATCTGATCTTCGCTATTCTCAACACGACCTCCGCCAAGAATGGAGCTATTTTTGGAGAGGGGGTTCTTGAGATACTTCCCGATGGATTTGGTTTTTTGCGTGCTCCTGACGCCAATTATCTGCCCGGCCCTGATGATATTTACGTTTCACCATCACAGATCCGCAGGTTTAATCTTAAGACCGGTGACACCGTGGCCGGCCAGATCAGACCGCCGAAAGAAGGCGAACGTTACTTTGCTCTACTTAAGGTCGCCGAGGTCAACTTCGAGAACCCGGCCGTTGCTCGTGAAAAGATCCTGTTTGATAATCTGACGCCTCTCTATCCCGATGAGCGCCTGATTCTGGAAAGCGAACCGGACAACCTTTCGGCTCGTGTTATCGATCTGGTTGCACCGGTTGGCAAGGGTCAACGTGCCCTGATTGTTGCCCCACCGAGGACCGGTAAGACAGTTCTGCTGCAGAACATTGCCAACTCGATTACAGCCAATCATCCGGAAGTCTACCTGATTGTGCTTTTGATCGACGAGCGGCCCGAGGAAGTCACTGACATGCAACGCACGGTTAATGGTGAGGTCATATCCTCGACCTTTGACGAGCCTGCTACCCGTCACGTTCAGGTTGCCGAGATGGTCATTGAGAAGGCCCGCCGACTGGTCGAGCATAAGCGCGATGTTGTTATTCTCCTCGACTCTATTACCCGCTTGGCGCGTGCTTACAATACGGTTGTACCGCCTTCCGGCAAGATCCTGTCCGGTGGTGTCGACTCCAACGCACTGCACAAGCCTAAGCGTTTCTTTGGTGCGGCCCGTAATATTGAAGAAGGTGGCAGTTTAACGATCATCGCCACGGCTCTGGTAGATACCGGTAGCAAGATGGACGAAGTCATCTTTGAAGAGTTCAAGGGCACTGGCAACATGGAACTGCACCTTGACCGCCGTCTGGTCGAAAAGCGGTCTTTCCCGGCGATCGACATCAATAAATCCGGAACCCGTCGTGAAGAACTTCTGGTTGACGAAAAGAGCCTGCAGCGCATCTGGCTGTTACGTAAAGTCCTTTCATCGATGAACGTGGTTGACAGTATGGAGTTCCTGCGCGACAAACTCAGTGACGTCAAGACTAACCAGGAATTTCTCGATAGCATGAACCGCTAAGCTTGATTCTGCTTAAGCTCGTTGTCGCTTCCGGTGATAGCTCACCGGAAAAAGTTGCAATTGCTTATAAATAGTGGTATCAAATCACTCTTTTAAGGCCTTCAAGGCCCACTAAATCCGCGACCTGTACCAAGCCAGGTCACTCAGGAGTTGAACAATGAAAGAAGGTATCCACCCGAGTTACGAGGCATCCACGGTTACTTGTCACTGTGGTAATTCATTTGAGACCAAATCGACCAAGGGCGACATCACGACGGAAATTTGCTCGTCTTGCCATCCCTTTTACACCGGCAAGCAGAAACTGATGGACACCGCCGGTCGGATCGAGCGTTTCCGTAAGAGATACGAAAAGAAAGACTAGAGTTCTGGGGGGCGTCCCTGTTGGGTCGTCCCTTTATTTTTGCTGCCGGGTTCACCGGCACAATCTCTTCCGCGTCCCGTTCCGGGACACGGCCCGGTTCACCGGACGACGCGGTCTTATTTGGAAACGAAGGCCATGCACGTCCAACTTCTGTCACACACTCCTATTCCTGAACAGGTCGTTGCAGCTGCAGCGCGGCTTTGCTATTCCGAATCTTCCATTGAGCAATTGCTTGGCCAGGCACCAGAGCAGATCGCCAAGATGTTGCAGAAAATTCTTGAGCTCGGCCACTTCTCGGTCCTTGAGCACGCATCATTCACCTTTGGTATTGAAGGTATCAGCCGCGCCTGTTCCCACCAGCTTGTGCGACATCGAATCGCCTCATTTTCGCAACAGAGCCAGCGTTATGTTTCTCATGAACAGCAGTTCGAATTGATCGTCCCCGAGAGTATTCGCGAACACCAGTCTTTGCTGGAGCGTTTTGAAACGCATATGCAGGTGACTCACGAGCTCTACAGAGACCTGATGGATGTAGGTGTCCCCGCTGAGGATGCCCGCTTCGTACTGCCCAACGCGGCATCTACCAAGCTGGTGATGACCATGAATGCCCGAGAGCTTCATCATTTCTTCGCGCTGCGTTGCTGTCGCCGGGCCCAGTGGGAGATTCAGGCACTGGCCAAAGAAATGTTGCAGTTGGCACGAGAGGCTTCATCTCTGCTCTTTGCCGAGGCCGGCCCCGGATGTCTGAAGCGGCCTTGCCCTGAAGGTGCTATGACCTGCGGTGAGATCAAGGCTGTTCGTGAAGAGTATTGGCAACTGTAAATCAACCCTGAGCCTGTGATTTTTGATAATGCCAGGTTCAACATCAAGAACGATGACAGATCCCCATGCTGAATAAACTTGAAGAAGTTGCTGACCGTTTCCGCGAGGTAGAGGGCTTGCTCTCTGACCCAACGGTGTTGAACGATCAGAACCGTTATCGTGCCCTGACCATAGAGCACTCTGAGCTGATTGATGTCGTTAAAGACTACGAACGTTGCTGTCGTATCAGAGAGGAAATTGCCGGTAGCCAGGAGCTTCTTAAGGATCCGGATGCAGAGGTTCGCGAAATGGCGAACGCAGAAGTCTCAGAGCTCGAAACTGAACTAACTGAGCTTGAGGAGCAACTCAAACTCATGCTGCTGCCTAAGGATCCGAATGACCAGAGGAACGTCGTTCTTGAAGTCCGCGCCGGTACCGGTGGTGATGAAGCAGCTCTGTTTGCCGGTGACCTTTTTCGCATGTACTGCCGATATGCAGACCACCAAGGTTGGAAGGTGGAACTTCTGAGTACGGCTGAATCGGAAGCGGGGGGTTACAAGGAAGTGATCGCCCTGGTCAGCGGTAAAGGGGTTTTCTCACGTTTTAAATATGAGAGCGGCACCCACCGGGTACAGCGGGTTCCGGAAACCGAGGCCCAGGGGCGGATTCATACTTCGGCCTGTACCGTAGCGGTGATGCCGGAAGCCGATGATGTTGAAGTCGATATTGATCCCTCCGATCTGCGCATTGACCTTTACCGGGCCTCCGGAGCCGGCGGGCAGCACGTCAACAAGACCGAATCGGCTGTGCGGATAACGCACGTCCCGACCGGGGTTGTGGTTGCTTGCCAGGATGAAAAATCCCAGCATAAAAATAAAGCCAAGGCGATGAAGGTTCTGAAGTCGCGAATTCTTGATGCCATGCAGGCTGAGCAGCACGCGAAGATGGCCGCTGATCGCAAGAGCCAGGTTGGCAGCGGCGATCGCTCTGAACGTATCCGTACCTATAACTTTCCTCAGGGACGCTGTACGGATCACCGCGTTAACCTGACGCTTTACAAGCTTGAAGCCATCATGCAGGGTGATCTTGATGAAGTCATCGACACCTTGACGACCCACGCCCAGGCCGAATTGATGGCCGGGCAGGACAGCTGATTGCACAGGGAGTTCGCTTGACTGAGCGTTGGACGGTTCTCAAAATTCTGCAATGGACGGCAGACTATTTTGCTGGCAAGGAGATTGCTTCCGCACGTCTGGAAGCCGAGCTGCTGTTGGCGGCCACGCTTGATCTGGACCGGGTCGGTCTCTATGTCAATTTTGAACGTCCGCTTGATTCGTCTGAGTTGGCTGCTTTTCGCGAACAGGTACAGAGGCGCGCCAAAGGCGAGCCGGTTCAGTATATCCTTGGCGAAACAGAATTCTGGTCTTTGCCTTTCACAGTCAGCCCGGCAGTCCTGGTGCCGCGTGCGGATACGGAAGTCCTGGTTGAGGAAGCTTTATCGCGGATCGAAGGGCCTGTTCATCTTCTCGATGTCGGTACGGGCAGCGGTGCTATTGCGGTTGCTATGGCTCACGAAAAGCCAGAAATTCAAGTCACCGCTCTTGATTGCAGTGAAGAGGCCCTGCACGTGGCTCGTGGCAACGCCGAACGCAACGGGGTGGCAGAGCGCGTGAGCTGCCTTGCCGGTGACCTGGCCGAGCTGCCACCGGGCCCCTTTGCAATGGTGGTGAGTAACCCACCCTATATCCCGACTGCGGATTGTGAGCAGTTGATGACGGAGGTTCGTGACCATGAGCCTCGTCTGGCTCTCGATGGTGGTGAAGATGGTTTAACCGCTTATCGTCAGCTTACGTCCCAGTCCGGGGAGATACTCCTTCCGGGGGGCTGGTTGCTGGTTGAGGTTGGTATAGGTCAGGCAGAAGACGTTGTCGCCCTGTTCAAGGCGGCCGGTCTTGCCGAGATCAAATCTCGCGATGATTATGCGGGTATTCCCCGGGTTGTCGCGGGACGTAAAAAGCTTTAACCTTCCGGTCACGGAACACTTTTCTTCGAGCCCTCTGCGGGCCCTGTGGTAAATAGATTACAAGAGGTAAGAAACTTTGGATAAGTTGATCATACATGGTGGCAAACGATTATCCGGCGAGGTTGCTGTGAGCGGAGCCAAGAACGCTGCCTTGCCGCTTCTTTTTGCCACATTGCTCTCTCCCGGGCCGCATCGGTTGGGGAATCTCCCGCGTCTGCGTGATATCACGACTGCCGAGCGATTACTGGCAGAGCTCGGCGCCGAGGTGGACAGCAGTAACGGCACCTTGAAAATTGCGACCGAGCAGATCAACAGCATGGAAGCTCCTTATGAACTGGTGCGTACCATGCGTGCATCGGTTCTGGTTCTTGGCCCGCTGCTGGCTCGCTATGGTAAAGCCCGGGTCAGCCTGCCCGGCGGTTGCGCTATTGGCGCGCGGCCGATTAACCTGCATCTCAAGGGACTCGAAGCCATGGGCGCAGAGATTCATCTTGAGAGCGGTTACGTTGAGGCCAGCGCTGCCCGCCTGGAAGGAGCCCGCATCCACTTTGATGTGCCGACCGTTGGTGGCACTGAAAATCTGATGATGGCGGCGACTCTTGCCCGGGGCACCACGATTCTTGAGAACGCTGCACGTGAGCCGGAAATTATTGATCTTGCCAACGCCTTGCAGGGTATGGGTGCTTCTATTATGGGCGCCGGCACCGACACCATAACGATCGAGGGCGTTGACGATCTTTCGCCGATGGATTACCGGGTGATGCCCGATCGCATCGAGGCCGGCACCTTCCTGGTGGCGGCCGCCATGACCGGCGGCCGGGTTGGCGTTAAAGGTGGTTGTGCCGAACATATGGAGGCGCTGCTTAGCAAGCTTGAAGAAGCTGGCGCAACGGTGGCAGCGACGCCTGAAACCCTCTGGGTTGAAGGGCCGCAGGAGATTCAGTCAGTTAACATCAAGACCCAGCCGCATCCGGGTTTTCCGACCGATATGCAAGCTCAATTCATGGCGATGATGTCCCTCGGTAACGGCACCAGCATGATTACCGAAGCAGTTTTCGAGAATCGATTCATGCACGTCAGCGAACTGCAGCGGATGGGTGCAGACATCTCTATCGAAGGTCATACCGCTGCCGTTAAAGGGGTCTCGGCTTTACATGGTGCACCGGTCATGGCGACCGACCTGCGCGCCAGCGCCAGTCTGGTGCTCGCCGGTTTGGCTGCGGACAACATCACCGAGATCAGCCGCATCTATCACCTGGATCGCGGTTATGAAAACCTGGAAGAGAAGTTCCGCAGTCTGGGCGCCGATATTGAACGCGTTCCGGGATAAAATTAAAGTGACTTTGATGGTGCTCACTGGGTACACTGAGAAGCTATCGAACCTTCTCTTGATTACAGCCCGTCACCAACTGGATTAAAATATGAATGACTATTTGACCTTCGCCCTGCCTAAAGGGCGTATCATGCAGGACTCCATGGAGCTGTTTGCCAAAATTGGCATTACCTGTCCGGAAATGGATGATCCTGGTCGCAAGCTGGTTTTTGAAAATCGTGACGATAAATTGCGTTTCATGGCAGTGCGTTCCCAGGATGTTCCGACTTATGTCGAGCAGGGCTGCGCTGATATTGGTGTGGTCGGGAAAGACACTCTGCTGGAGCAGGATAAAGATCTCTACGAGCCGCTCGACCTTCAGTTTGGCTACTGTCGCCTGGTGGTGGCAGAGCCCAAAGAGCTGCGTCAGGATGATGATCCCGCCGGCTGGTCGAATATTCGGGTGGCCAGTAAATACCCCAACATGACGGAGAAATATTTCGCTGCAAAAGGTGTCCAGGTCGAGGTCATCAAGCTGTACGGATCGATTGAGCTTGCACCGTTGGTCGGCCTGACCGAGCGTATTGTTGACCTGGTGTCGACCGGCGGGACCATGCGCGAAAATGGCCTGGTAGAGGTGGAAACGATTGCCGAAGTCACCAGCCGTCTGATTGTGAATCGTGCCAGTCTCAAAACCAAGCATCGCCGGATTTCCAAATTGATCGAAGACCTGGAAAAAGTCATCGAAGATGGCCCACGTATTTCCGGCTGACCTGACCGCCCCAAGGAGATAACCATGATTCGGTTTCTGCGTTTTTCAGATGCCGGCTTTGCTGAAAACTTTCGCGAGATCAGTGAGCGTGGCGAGTCCACACCGCCCGGAGTGCTTGAAACGGTTCAGGAGATCCTTAACGATGTCCGGAAACGTGGCGACGCAGCGCTTTTTGAATATACAGAGCGCTTTGATCGTCTCAAGCTGGACGCTGCAACGCTCGAAGTCTCTGCTGATGAGATAGCGCAGGCTCTTGCCGCCGTCGATAGCAAAACCCTGGCAACCTTGCAGCTGGCTGCCGATCGGATTGCAGCTTTCCACGCCAAGCAAAAAGAAGAGACCTGGCTCTCAGACGACGAACCTGATATCCGTTTGGGGCAGATGGTCACCCCACTTGATCGTGTCGGAATTTACGTGCCGGGCGGCAAGGCTGCTTACCCCTCATCGGTGTTGATGAACGCGGTGCCGGCCAAGGTGGCCGGAGTCGGTGAGATTATCATGGTCGTACCGATGCCTGACGGAGTGGTTAATCCCTACGTGCTCACAGCCGCCCATGTTGCAGGCGTCGACAGAATTTTCAAGTTGGGTGGTGCCCAGGCGGTGGCGGCTCTTGCCTACGGCACGGAGACGGTGCCGAAGGTCGACAAGATTACTGGGCCCGGCAATATTTTTGTGGCCACGGCCAAACGTCTGGTGTTCGGTACGGTCGACATCGACATGATCGCCGGACCGAGTGAAATTCTGGTCATCAACGACGGCAGTGGCAACCCCGCACACATTGCCGCGGACCTGCTCTCGCAAGCCGAGCATGATGAGTTGGCTGCGGCTCTGCTGATCACGACCGACGAAACTTTTGGTCGGCAAGTTGCCGCGGAGCTGGAATCTCAACTTCAGGAGCTGTCACGTGCAGCCATCGCCCGTCAGTCGATCGATAACTTCGGCGCAATTATCCTTGCCCGTGATCTTGATGAAGCGGCTGCCTTCAGCAATAAAATTGCTCCGGAGCACCTTGAGCTTGCGGTTGATGAGCCCTTTGAACTGCTGCCGAGGATAAGACATGCCGGTGCGATCTTCCTCGGTCATAACACCCCGGAAGCTGCCGGTGACTATCTGGCCGGGCCGAACCACACCCTGCCAACCGGTGGCACGGCACGTTTCTTCTCGCCGCTTGGTACGGAAGACTTCGTCAAAAAATCGAGCTTGATCTCCTTCAGCGCTGAAGGTCTGAACCGGTTGGGTACGGATATTGTTAAAATTGCCGAGCTTGAAGGGCTGGAAGCTCATGCCAAATCAGTTTCGATTCGGCTTGATAAAAACTGATCATAAAGTACTGTGCGAGTTTTTTGGTTGTAAAAGAGGCAAAAGCAAGTCAGTCAATTTCTGATGGAGGAACCCATGGCAAGGACCGCTACGATTAATCGTAGTACCAAAGAGACCAGCATTAAATTAACTCTCGGGTTGGATGGTCGCGGGGAGCACCAGGTTGAATCTGGAGTGCCTTTCTTCGATCATATGTTGACCCAGATCGCTCGCCACGGTTTTTTCGATCTGCAACTCGACGCAAAAGGCGACCTGGAGATAGATGCCCACCACACGGTTGAGGATGTTGGTATCTGTCTCGGTGAAGCTTTCAAAAAAGCGCTCGGTGACAAGACTGGGATCCGTCGATACGGCCGAGGCACCATGCCGATGCATGAAGCGCTGGCAGCGGTTATCCTTGATTTCTCGGGGCGTCCCTTCCTGGTCTTCAATGTGCCCCTGCCGAAGGCCCAGGTAGGCAACTTCGAGCTGGAACTGGTCGAAGAGTTTTTTACCGCCTTCTGTAACCACTCCGGAGCCAATGTGCACGTAAACCTGGCCTATGGCGACAATCTACATCATATCGTCGAAGCAGTTTTTAAGGCCTTTGCACGAGCTCTTGATGATGCAACCCAGTTTGACTCGCGTATTGAAGGAGTCCTGTCCTCAAAGGGCTCTCTTGAGTAGCGATGGGCAAGCACGATTAGGAACAAAGAATGATCACGATCATCGATTATGAAATGGGGAATCTGCGCAGCGTCGAAAAAGCTTTTGAAAAGCTTGGCTATGCAGCCAGGGTCAGCAGCAACCCCGCAGACCTTGAGAATACCGACAAAATCGTTCTGCCCGGTGTCGGCGCTTTCCGCGATTGCATCAACAATCTGCGTGCCGGTGGTTTCGTCGAGCCGTTGCTGCAGCATGTAGCGGCTGGCAAGCCGTTGCTCGGTATCTGTGTCGGCATGCAGATGCTCTTTGATGAGAGTGAAGAGTTTGGTCGTCATCAGGGTTTGGGGCTGGTCCCCGGCAAAGTGGTTCGCTTCCCTGCAGGAATGGAAGAGGGTGGCGAGCGCCTCAAGGTACCCCATATGGGCTGGAACACTATTCAGATCAAGCAAGACGCCCCGATATTTAAGGACACTGTCGAAGGCAGCTATGTCTATTTCGTACATTCCTATTATTGTTCTGCCGATAATCATGATGATGTGGCGGCGAGCTGTCGCTACGGAGAGATCGAGTTTTGTGCTGCAATCTGTCGTGATAACCTTATGGCCACCCAGTTTCATCCCGAGAAGAGCCAGGACATTGGCCTGAATATTTTTAAGAATTTTGGAGAGCTGTAATGATCATCCTCCCGGCAATTGATCTCAAGGAAGGCCGCTGTGTCCGTCTGGAGCAGGGCTTGATGGATAAGGATACTGTTTATAATGACAATCCTGGCGAGCAGGCGCGCATCTGGCAGGACCAGGGTGGCGAACTGCTGCACGTCGTCGATCTGGACGGGGCTTTCGCCGGGGTGCCGAAAAATAAAGAGGCGATCAAAGCGATCGTCGATGCTATCGATATCCCTTCGGAACTGGGGGGCGGTATCCGTGACATGCAGACCATTGAAGCCTATCTGGAGTTGGGTATCGACCGGGTGATTCTAGGTACAATCGCCAAAGAGAAGCCGTCGCTGGTCGAAGAAGCCTGCAAGAATTTCCCGGGCCGGATCGTGGTCGGCATCGACGCCAAGGATGGCCTGGTGGCGATCCGCGGCTGGGCTGATGTCACTGAGAAAAAAGCAACCGAGATGGCCAAGGAGATGGAAGGCTTTGGAGTCGAGGCGATTATCTATACCGATATTGCCCGCGATGGCATGATGCAGGGGCCGAATATCGAGGCGACCAGGGCGCTGGCCGAGTCAATCAATATCCAGGTGATCGCTTCAGGAGGTCTCTCGACTCTTGACGATATCCGCCGACTGATAGCGATTGAGTCTTCCGGGGTGACCGGAGTGATCACCGGCAAGGCGATTTATTCCGGTGCCATTGATTTGCGCGAAGCTGTGGCCTTAACCAAAAACAAGTGAACCGCGAAGAACACGAAGGCCACGAAGTGAAACTAAAGACCAGCTCCACTTTAATTTTAAGATTTTTCTCAGTAGCTCTTCGTGGCAAACGATTTTGAAATGATTGGAAACCAATGCTAGCAAAACGAATCATTCCCTGCCTCGACGTTAAGGACGGCCGGGTTGTCAAGGGGGTCAACTTTGTCGGCCTGCGTGACGCCGGCGACCCGGTTGAAGCCGCTGAGGCTTACTGTGAGCAGGGCGCCGACGAGCTGACCTTCCTCGATATCACCGCTTCGAGCGACAAGCGCAATATCATCCTCGATGTGGTTCGCGAGACCGCCGAGAGGGTGTTCATGCCGCTGACCGTAGGCGGCGGGGTGCGCGAAGTCTCGGACATTCGCAACCTGCTTAACGCCGGAGCCGATAAGGTTTCGATTAACACGGCTGCCGTGCATCGCCCGGAGTTTGTTCGCGAAGCAGCTGAGCGTTTTGGCTCGCAGTGCATCGTGGTGGCGATCGATGCCCGTCGCGTACCTGACAGCGACCCGCTGGCGTGGGAAGTCTACACTCATGGTGGCCGTAACCCGACCGGAATTGACGCCCTGGAATGGGCGGAACGGATGGCTGACTATGGCGCCGGAGAAATTCTTCTGACGTCCATGGATTGTGATGGCACCAAGGATGGTTATGACATCCCCTTGACCCGCGCGGTCAGTGATCGTGTTGAAATCCCTGTGATCGCTTCTGGTGGCGTGGGGAATCTTGAACATATTCGTCAAGGGTTGGTTGAGGGCGCTGCCAGTGCGGCCCTTGCGGCAAGCATCTTCCATTTCCGGGAGTACACGATTGGGGAATGTAAGGAATATCTCAAGAAAAACGATGTGCCCGTGAGACTTTAAGATTATTAATGAACCACGAAGAGAACCAAATGCACGAAGAAAACACAAAAAAGTGCGGGTCTATAAC
>Ga0224513_10000778_pt1 | contig 12655 bp, 19 predicted proteins | sample SF_May12_sed_USG_5_FD_169109 | JGI IMG/M metagenome (GOLD analysis project Ga0224513, IMG submission 169109) | Sediment microbial communities from San Francisco Bay, California, United States - SF_May12_sed_USGS_21 | ecosystem: Environmental > Aquatic > Marine > Sediment | place: USA... | reverse complement strand
CAGTATCTGTTTGAATCCACGTCCCATTATCTCCATTATTCTTTTTTCACATTTCAAAAATTTAACCATTATCCAAAAATCCTATGAGAAAGTAATGCATATAATACAAATTTCAAAAATATTTAATTTGAAAAAATAATCATATTGATTTTTTTACCAACAGTATAAAAGTGAAATAGAACAATTAGTCTCTTTGACGACCTAAAAATATCTCATGTTTATGTGGTATTAATCATAAAATCAGAAAAAGAATTGAAGGAATTTGATCATGAAGAAATGAAAGAAGAGGAACATCAGATTAAGCTCAAAAAAGGATACGAACAAGATGAAGCATATGAGGAATCAGAAGATTAAATATTCAAAAATCCTTTCTTCATTAAAATGAAAAGATCAATATGTTCATCTAATTATCTCCACCATGCATCAATAGGGGGTACAATATTTCCCTATCTAGAATTACTCCTGTATTTCTAAGGGTTGAAAGTCTATATCCTTTATGAGGATAATTCTAAAATCAATTGGCATGTCCATGTAGTTTGATTTTCTTGTCTTGCTGCATGTCACTTAAGGCCTGCAGTATCTCTTCTATGATAGGTTCAATCTTTGCATCAGGCTCTGTAGATATCAATACGAGATAATCCCTCACAGGAATTGTAATTATTGCTACGTTTTTCCTCTTTGATACAATGTAATCAAGCGGTCCCAAGGTGCTATCTAGATCTTTTTTCATGAACAGCTCCAATGCGTGCTCCATACACATTTTGTACTGGTCAATCTCTGCTATTGGAACGATTCCTTTTTTGTAATCGCCTACAACAAGATTGCCCATGTTGTTTACGACTCCGACAAATCTAATTTCTGTAAAACTAAGAATGTACTTGCTTGCTGATTTCCAATAGGACATATTTTCAAATGTAAATTTTGACATCACATTGTATGGTTGTTATTTGTATTAAGGCTTTAATTGATTGATTTAGAAAATTACAAAAAACTGATCTGGCATAATTCATTGGTATTTGTACCCATAAATCCGGTAAATCTGATCTGGATCCTTTGAATAATGTTGCCAAGGATAAGCCAATTCGTCTGTCATGTCTGAGAAAAATCCTTGCATGTATGGGTCTAGTTTGTCGTATATGTCTTGTCCCACTATGATCTGATTAGGTTTTGCCAAATTTTGAATCTTTGATGCCACATTCATTGTAGGTCCTAGCAAATCAACGTACGCCCTTTGTTCATCAGCACCGTATCGAACTACCGTATTACTCCCAAAATCAACACCAATCTTTATGCTAATCTCTGACAATCCTATCTTCTTGGCCAAGATTGGATTGATTCCTTGTTTTACAACGTTTATCATGGAATCTGCGCAACCTATTGCGTTGTATACTGCAGGCATTTGGTTTGTCTCATTTTCTATAAAATAACCTATCACCGCATCACCGACAAATTTTAGAACATATCCTCCAAACTGTTCAATCACATACGACATTTCCTGAGAAAATGAGCTTATCAGGATTGATAGTTTTTCAGGTGGCAATGTCATGCTCATTTTTGTAGAGCCAACAAGATCCACATATAGTACTGCCATGTCAATTTGCTCAAACACGTTTTTTCTCAGGAATTTTTCAGACGAATCAATTACTCTTGTGTATTGATATCCTTTTTCCAGCGCATTGTTGACTCTATCTTTTACATTTTTTATCAGTAAAGCAGCATCAATTTTTAGGTCTATTTTTTTTCTACTCAAAAGCACGTCTATCATATTGGGTGTTTGCTCTTTGTCAGGTTTGGAGCTCATTGATTTTGTAATGTATGACTAGTATATACATCATAATTTCCTTCTATTTTTTCAAGTTTATTTTTCCATCAATTCTGAAAAAGCACGTTGAGTAAAATGCGTAGTCAAGATAGCAACCAAAACCAGATTCATTTCAAATCAGCGTCACCATGTATCTGTCATTTCATTTAATTTTTGGCAAATCAGCAAACTACGTTACGATAAATACTAGAAACAGCCTACATAAACATGAGCAAATACAAACCAAGAAGGACGCATGAGGCAGATAATGATCCCAACACATCACTTTTCAGCAGGATTGTAGACATAGTAGATGACCAAAAAGTTGAATTAAAGCCATTGGAATAGAAACACATTGAATATTTTTTTGATTGCTTTTCTCTTCACTTTTATTCTTGCTGCAGGCATTCTGACCATTTCATATTCTGAAAAACTTGTTCCCGATTGGATTAAAAACACAGCAAAATGGTACGGAGATGGCATCACATCAGAACAAGAGTATCTTGACTCGATAAAGTTTCTAATCGAGAATGGCATAATAGCAATAGACAAGACAAAAGAAATAGCAGTAATCGAGGAACCAATAATATTGACACCAGAAGAGTCCTTTACTGATCCTCGAATCACCACTTGTGATATTTTGTATCAATCATATGTCTCCCAGGGACAATTCCAGTTCAACCAAGAATACTCGTACATAAGCTACGTCAATGACTGCGTTGATCTATACGAGGACAAGGTCTGGCATTATCAGGGAGAGGACAGGCTGGAGCGAGTCTACAACAAATTCATTGAAATACACGAACAAAACATACAATCCATTCCAAAGGTGCCAACAGAGCCTCATGTGGAAGTTCGCTCAATAGCTGATACGGGCAACGAAAAAGTCATGATAAAGTTTGATATTTGTGCAGGTGATGTACGGTTGGATAAGGCCAAGGTCCTGGTAAAGTCAGACATTGAGGTAATTCTGATTGGCTCAGACAAGGACATCTCAGAAAACTCTTGCAGAAATTACGAGACGCAAATCTATGCAAAACACCCAAAGAACATAGACATAGAGATAGTCGAGAAAGTCCTGGCAGATTAAGAGTGATTTTCAACATAATTCGTTTATGTGAAAGCAATAATTCAGATCTCATATGTGCGATTGTTGTCTTAGAGTCGCATTCATTGAATGATGTCAAAACAACATGTACAGACGACCTTGTGTTTGTTGTAGCTTAATTAACCAGAACGACATGATATAATGTATGTCACTTGTGTCACATTCGCTAACTGAAATTTTAAACGAAATTAATAATGAACTGACCAATCAGATCTCTTTGGCCAACAACATGAATGAAAAAATAGATACGAGAAAACTTGCTCAACAGTCAAATGCTCTAAATGGTGTGATTATGACCTCTGAACTCTCTGATGAAAACAAGTCGATGTTACTAAAATTCTCTGCCACTCTGGTGCAAGATAATGCAACAGTTAAGAGCCTAAGATACGAAAAGCAAGACCTTGAAAGGATACTCTCCAACTTGAAAGGTATCTAAAACATTTTGTCATGTGGCATAACCTGATGTAGACTATTTACAAAAAAACACATTTTATTAGAAAAGTTTAGTTTGATGTTTTGCAATAATTTTCTAATTTGAGTCATCATCTTCCCAACCATCTTCCATGTGTTTGGGCGCTGTGTCATCTCTGATTTCTTTCTCTTTTGGTGTGGTGGCAGTATGGATAAACTTGTGACATCGGGTACACTCGTACATGTCCTTGTATCCTCCCATCTTGACTTTTGCATCATGGATGCAAGTGTCCTGAGTTATTGTTGTGTATGTCAAAACTATCACCTGTACCGATCCCAGTGACAGTCACAATTACAGCCATTCTGGCAGTTCATTCTCTTGCAGTCTGAGCAAATATTCTGTCCCCAAGAAATAGCAGCATACATGATATCATTGGCGCTTTCATCCTAATTAACCCAACCAGCATGAAACATTATAGGCAACGTTGGCGTAATGTCAGTGACGTAGTGGTGTGAGTCTGTATATCTGCAAGGAAGGACTGAATTGACTACTCAGTTACGTATTATTGCATTACAACTTGTCTTTTCTGTCTTTATATACCAATAACTGCCTAGTTGATCATGTTAGAAAATATTTTTGCAAGACTGAAAGGAAAAAAAGAAAAGACATCAAAGGACGTAAACGCATTCAAAGAATCTGAAGAAAAGAAACCAATGGAGATAGAAAAATAAATTGGCGTATCATTGCAAGCATTGCAGTTATAGTTGGGATGCATCAGAAGGCGACATTCAAAAATTACTCCTACACGAAAAGACCCATTTGAAAGACAAGGCAATAATACATGTTGCGGGAAAAACGGCGTAAGACTATGATTGCAGTTGATGATTTGAGATCCTGTGAGAATTGCGGCAACGTATTTCTGAAAAAAACAGGAGACAAGATAACAAACAGATGCCCTGCATGCAATGTGTGGAAGAAGGAAATCCTCACTCAATGAGTTTGGAGACATATTCTCATCTCAAGAAATTGTTGCACAGATTCCTTTACCATAATGTGGAAAAGAAGCATCAGTGGTGGAATGAGCAGTAAAACCTGCTGAATCTCTCAGGCATAGGATAACACATGTTTTACAAATCACTTGATTATGACTTTATATTTGGACAGCATGTCCACAAATAGTCTCAGGTCCTTTTTGTGTTCTTTTTGTGCCTCATTTGATTCTTTGAGCAAGTCCTTGTAGTCATAGTCAGAAGTAGACTCCATTGATTCCAGTCTTATCTCATTTTCTGAAATTCTTCTATGAATTTGCTTGATCTTATTTTCCCCGTATTCTATTATGGAGTTAATATTTTCCTTCTGTGTATGTTCGTCAGGTCTATGTTTTGAATTACCATGTCTTGGTGGAAATTTTATGTTCATACATTACTAGTTTTCATCTAGTATATGTGGTGTTAGAAAATTATAACATCTGCACGTATGTATTTTGCAATATTTTAAAAAATCGATTGTCATGATGGTCTGGAATGTCGTTTGTTATTTTCCATCCCTGTCTTTACGATCAAATTGATTGTCTTTTCTACTGTATCATCTAATGCCATTCCAATAGTATCAGTCAGAAAAATCTTCAGCAGTTCAGGCAGCCTTGCAACTATCTCCTGGTTCCTGAGGATCTGATTCCATTCCTCAACTGTTAAAGGATGTTTTAGTAGGCAAACTTCAGTTCCATCCTGTATGTCTTTATGCATATATTCTGTAGTGTGTGTCACCCTCTCTTCAGTCAACTTGGTTTTGGCAGCAATATGATCAAAAGTCATTCTACTATACAACCATCCCAGTATCATTTTGTTTTTTTCCAACACATAACCCACACAATGTTTCGTAGGTTATGCTATTTTTTGGGATAAACTTGATGTCACAGTTTGCACATGTATTAAACAAAATCACACCACTAGCGATGTTGTTATTATTTTGTGTTTCAATACTATCATCTTCATTCCTGGTTTTTTCATCTATTTTATTGATATCTTCACTTGAGAGAGATATCTTGAATTCTGCATCTTTTGTAATGCTTGGGTTGCTGCTATTCTGCTCTTTTGCCAAAATATTTCTCCATTATTTGTGAAATCTTCTCTGAAAACATGTCATGCACTCCTTCATTCCATATTGTTCTTAATTCTGCTGCCATCTCCTGATTGTCAAGAATTTGTTGTTTTAGTGTTTCAAGATTCTCTTTGGGATATGCAAGTCTTGGAATCATAAAATAGTTGTAGTTCATTCCAACCAAAACAAAATCATCCCCAGTCAACTTGATTTTAGAGGCGTATTTCATGGTCTATCTCTCATTGTTATCGGATATAAAATAAAATGGTAAGCAACATTTCCAAATCTCATAATTGATACCCATGCCTAGTGCTCTTTAGATGATGGTGATTGTTTTTCATTGCTCAATATGTGATACAACCCAATCTTTTATTGCCATATCTGTTCGGTGTTCCTGACAATTGACGTGAGGGCACGGAACCAATCTGTTGCAATCATTATTCCCACATTTTCTGTAAAAACCAGTGATGTTGGTACCTTTAGGAGATATTCGTATGTTGTTCTCTTTTTTTATCATTTAATCATCTCTTTAGACATATCCCTTCTTTGATTCTATTTTAGAAGTGACAAAATCATCATACCCAATATTTCTCTTAACCCTGTTTTGCTTTTCCCAAACATGAATCACACAATGTCTCAGTTGTCATGCTGTATGTTGGTTTGAATTTATTGCCACAATTTGTACATGCATTAAGTAATATCACACCGTTAACAACATCTAAATTATTTTTCGTTTCAGTCATTCTAAATTCTCGTCACTCTGCGCATTAAAGTTGTTGTAATCAGGTTATATCCATGTTTGAAATAATGGGCACAATTTTCTTTTGGTTTTTTGTATCGCATGTTGTTCTCAGTCAACTCTATACTTACTGATTCAGTCAACTCTATACTTACTGATTCAGTTAACATGATGTAATCTCCTTACATACAGTCATATTCATCAAAGACAGATACATTCTTGACTCTAGGCATGTTGAGCATTTTACAATTGAAATGCCATCACTGTTTGGTAATAATGCAAACTTGTGATCACCGTACTTGTAGTTCAATTCGTTGTCATACCAAACACCATTTACAAGTGTCATTTAACCAGAGTCCTGAAATGTTTTTCCATAGTACTAGTGAAATGTTTCCTCATGCTTGTTGACTCTTTTGGATATCTTTTTTTAATTCGTCATAGGATTCTAGTATTCTTTTTTCATCAAGTTCTCTGGTTTTGTTTTGTTGTTCTTGTTTGTCTGTGGCATTGTCTTGTTTTTTATTTTCGTCATGTCATACAATACGCATATGTATGATATATCCTAGATCATAATATCATACACATCAGTTTCACGTTTCTTTCAAGCGATTCAATGATATTTCTGATGATTTTCTTGATTTTAAGCCTAAATTTCTATATAGTTTTAATTAGTTCTATCAATTTTAATATTCCTATATATAGGAGTAAAACAATATATAGACATGGAAAATAAAGAAAAAAACACAATATTAGATTCTGTCAAATCAACTTATGATAGTTACACAAAAGAAGAAGGTTCATCCAATGAATGATTACACATGTACCTGTAACTGTGGTTGCAGCAATCCCTCTGGTGAGTATGTCTGCAATGACTGTATGATGAATCATTGTAAGATTGAAATTAAAGAGATGGTGGTTGCATAATGAAGCCTAGAAATAAGTTGGCATATTACTCATTCTATATCTTCAGCGCAGGTTCAATAGCAGGTCTCACATGGGCGTTCTCTCTATGAACATGAAGAGTAATTTGGAATGCCGGTCATGGACATGCAACAACAAAAGGGTTGATGACACAACATCTCAAATTATTCATATGAACGGTGTCAGGAAAATCAAAGGAAGTTATGACACATGGTGATTAAAAAATTTAACAACTCACAAAATGAGCATAAAGATACTCTTGTCTGTGATCATGACAAGAAAGGTCTGATCACTGACGAGAGCAGAGGAGAAATAATTTGTGGTCCTTGCGGACAGGTCTTATCAGATGGAATCTCAAGTTCTGATGCCAAACCAAGATACACGCTTGATAATTTTTTGGCCAACTCACAAACAGGACCCAAATCGTCATTGACAGTTTATGATAGGGGGCTGAGTACTATAATTGGCGCCAGAAACGTGGACTTTGCTGGAAGACGTATTTCATCTGATATTTTTTCCAGGTTCAAAAGTATGCGGATCTGGGACAGTCGCAGCAGATCAAAAAACACTACAGGACGCAATCTGATACCTGCCCTAATTGTGCTAGACGGAGTCAAACAAAAGCTGGGATTGTCAAGTACTGTGGCAGAACACATTGCGTTTATCTACAGAAAAGCTTCTTCTTTTGGACTAACCAGAGGTAGAGGTACGACCGAAGTGATGGCAGCATCAATTTATGCTGCATGCAGGGAACAGGGAATACCAAGGTCACTGGATGAGGTGTCAGACGCACTAAACGTTACAAAAAAGAAAGTTTCAAGGTGCTATAGGGTATTGATAAACCAATTAGATCTTAAAACAGAACTAGCAAATCCGTTGGATTGCCTTTCAAAGTTTTGCAGCCTGCTTGGCATAAGTGAAAAAACAAAGAGGCATGCGTTTGGCATTCTAAAACAGGCAAATTCCACACGGGTTCTGTCAGGCTCAAAACCTGCTGTAATTTGCGGCGGTGCACTTTATCTGGCATGCATTGTTAATGATGAGTATAAATCTCAACTAAAGATTGCAGAAAAAATCAGAGTATCTGCTCCGTCGATTAGGAACGCAGCCAACGTTTTAGACAAATTGCCGGTTAGGATAAACTGATTGCATATATTTGTTTAATGGATTGTAAACAATCTCCCAAAACTTTGTGTTGTTTACAGTCATCTTTTTTGTTGGAGAAAAATTGGGAGGAAACGCTAGATTCAAAAAGACATTCTCAGTGCGGCCATATTGCCTGACTCCTGCCATAATTGGTGCCCTTTCAATTCCTCTTGCATTAACATTTGTATCTCAAATACCATTTACAGAAGTTGAGGGAGGTGCAATTGATCTTGACCATAAATCTCAAATTTACATGAATTTTTTGTTCATTGTGGGTTGCCAAAGTGCTTATACGCACTACCCGTACTTAGATACGCTCTACTACAAAATATGTGCTCTCATTAGGTTACATTAAGCTGATTCATTATAATATGCAAAAATTTTTGAAATAATGTGATGTCTACTATTCCTTACTTTTTGTAAATTCTTCCTCTGTGGTCAGTTTCTATAACAAAGATTATCATTTTGTTTTGCTGCAAATCCAAGATGACTCTATAATTCCCAATACGTAGTCTGTAAAATGGCGAATTGCTTAATCTTGTCACGTTTTTGAATGGATCTTGTATGCAGTCCAAAACAGTATCATAAATCTGCTGTGCATTTTTCTTGTTGATTTTTTCTAACTGTCTTACAGATTTCTTTGACCATACAACTTGCCATCTCATCTCACTTTAGTCCTAACTTCTTTTTGACCTGCTCTGAAGTATACACACGTCCTGCTTTGATGTCTGCTACTCCCTCTTCAATATTTTTGATTACAGACTCACTTAACACATCATCCTCATGAGTTATTCTTAGTAGTCTGGAAATTACCATTTCATAGGTTTCTCCAGGATGGTTCATTTGTTTTTTGAGATCGTTTTTGATCTTTTTGGAGAGTTTTATAGTGCTTTGCTCCATGGTATACTATAGTATAATGTAGTATAAAAATACATCAATTCAAACCTCAAAAATTGTTCTATCTTGTGTAGAATCATTATTTACTTCCACTTTCAATACGATAATTACAACCCCAATAAGACACACATATTATGATTTGAATCGTACAAATCCTTATTGATTCATTGTGACAGATTAGAACACTTTATGACTGTCTGATTTGGAATTAGATTAGAACTGTTTCATTGAAAGTTTGTTGGATCTAGGTCAATGAATGTTAAGATCTGAAATTATCTACTTTTTTTAAAAATGATAAGTATGCTAATAGAAATCTCTGGGTTTATCTGGGATTTGGTCACAGGTAACTAATTTCTAATCCTTTTTGCTCTTGATTTTTTCATACATTGTATAAAGTAGAATACAAAAAAATAGACCTGTATGTTTGTAATTTAATTTTCTTGGTCTAAGAGTGCTCCTAATTTTTTAATTGTCATCTCTGCTTTCTTTCTATTTTGGTGTGGCAGTATGGATAAACTTGTGACATCGGGTATACTCGTACATGTCTTTGTATCCTCCCATCTTGACTTTTGCATCATGGATGCAAATGTACTGAGTTATTATTGTGTATGTCAAAACTATCACCTGTACTGATCCCAGTGACAGTCACAATTACATCCATTCTTGCAGTTCATTCTCTTGCAGTCTGAGCAAATATTCTGTCCCCAAGAAATAGCAGCATACATGGCATCATTGGCGCTTTCATCCTAATTAACCCAACCAGCATGAAACATTATAGGCAACGTTGGCGTAATGTCAGTGACGTAGTGGTGTGAGTCTGCATATCTGCAAGGAAGGACTGAATTGACTACTCAGCTACGTGCAATTGTTGGATAGTTGAAATTTTTGTATCTTATATGTTAGTACAACAAAATAATGTATGTTAAAAAATTCATTTTCAAAACAAAAACACAAACAGAACTCTCATACAGTTACTGATTGGTCGCATAGGGGAAACTAAATTTGTACTGTGCAAATTGTGGGAATCAAGCAAGTTGGAGAGATCCTGCATGTAACAAATGCAAAAAACCACTACATCAAACTAATTGCAAGGCAAAGGCATCAGATTGCAAATGTCATCAAATTAACGAAAAAGCATGGTTACAAAAAAAGACCCCAAGTACAGTCTGAAAAAATATTAGAAATGTGACATTGAAATGTTTACATCTAATGTTTTTAACTGATTTATTTTTTCTCTGAACATACATTACATGATGTTTCATTAATCATACTGTTTATTGGTTTGAATTTATTATGACATATTACATGTGTATTAAGTAAAATCACACCATCAAGGACATTGTGATTTTTTTGTTCTTCAGTCAATTTACTCTTCTCAATTTCAATCATATTTGACTCATCAAGAGTTTTTTTGTGGATTTTCAATACTCTGTCTGTTTTGCATTTAATCTTCCTTAGCAATGAGATTTGATTGCTTCTAGATAGTCCATTACAAAAAGTGTGATGATTGTTCTAATCAGGTCTATGTAAAGTATTTCTGGTATGAGAAATAATCCTCAAATGGCATCAATTACAAAGTTGTTGTTTGCTTAGTCTTTTGTCTGAAAGATTGGCAATTATGAAATATAGCATACACGTACTGTGTAATGATTATGGTTTTACTCTTTAATTATTCGATACTTTTGCTTTGCTCATTTTTCCAATATTTTTCCAACATTTTCAAAACTTCAGAATAGATCTTAAATTGTTCAGTAGTTGAATTTTCCCAAAATGCTTGCCATTCCTGTATTGGTTTTTTTGCCAATTCAAAGTTAGATTGGCGTATTGCTTGTGACCAACATTCCAAGAATTGCTCCATCTGAATTTCCGTACTTTGTTTTATGGTGCTTCCCCATGTCTTTTCAATCATTTTTGAAATCTCGGAATTAGAATCCAAGGCTTTTTTCCAGATTAGTAGATAGTTTAGTGGGGCATTGATGTAATTTTTATGCCAAAATTCAAAGCTATGTTTCAGAGTATCAACTAAATCACCACTTGACTGGAACATTGTATCTTGTGATGAATTTTGATTTTTTTCCATAACTAGTCACTCTACTAGGCCGTTACTGGCATATAAAGACAGAAAAGAAAGCAGAGATAACACAGCGCCCAAACACATGGAAGATGGTTGGGAAGATGATGACTCAAATTAGGAAATTATTGCAAAACATCAAACTAAACTTTTCTAATAAAATGTGTTTTTTGTAAATAGTCTACATCAGGTTATGCCACATGACAAAATGTTTTAGATACCTTTCAAGTTGGAAAGCACACTTTCAAATCTTTTACATCGATCATATCAATTATCTAATGTTGTGCAAACTTAAGCCTATTGATGATATTTTCTACTAAATTCATTAAGATGTTTATCTAGATGATTGCTATGGACAGTAATGCTTGGGATGATATGTCCTCAGAATATGATAACTGTGTAGAAAAAAATCCAAATCCTGTGATCTCAGATTACATAGTAGAAGAAATCAAAATAATTGCCAACCTGTGTAAGAAGAACTCTCAACCCGATAAAAAATACACAGTAATTGATCTGGGTTCGGGTACTGGCAGAGTATTGTTTTCGTTGTACAAGATCTTAGGAGATTCTGTGACATTCTGTGGTCTTGATGCATCAGAACCTATGATTCAACTATCAAAAATAAAACAGTCTGAACTGAAGATCAAAAACATCTCATTTCTAAACTACGACATCACAGATCCCAAAATAGATGAATTGTTCGATGATGATTCCGTAAAGATTCCAATGTGCGTGTACAATACAGTGGGAGTTATACCCCTGTCAAAGAGGCAGCAGTTCTTTGAGACCATGATAAGACTTGCAGGAAAAGATGGATTTGCTCTTGTATCCGCATTTAATGGAGATTGTTTTGCCTTTGCTGCACCAAAAATATATCATCCTATGAAAAGTATGGTCAAGCGGATAGACGAGGATTCTTTTGATGAGAAGAGATTGGCATTTAAAAACAGTCTTGGATACTATAGTCAGTGGTTTACAAAAAATCAACTAAAAGACCTACTAGACTCAGAAGCTGAACCCATTCCAATTAAAGTATCTATTAACAATAAAGCCCACATACTTGGTCATGTTTTTGCCGATAGACAACTATGTTATTAAAATTAATCCCCTTATAACGTGGCAAATACTAGATAAACGGAGTTTGACGTAGTGAAGTGAAATTTTTTTGGAGATAACTTACTACCATACTCCGGTTGATGTGGCTGGAACTTATTGAAAGACGAAATGAGTAATGGAATCATACAGATAACCATGAACGTGTACTATCGATTAATTAAAAAATAAATCAATTAAAGTCTTCTATTTTCTGAAAGTGATAAAAGCAGCAAGTCAGCATTATATCCTACACATAAAATGAAGATTTCTTGTATGCACTGTTGGTTTGGATTCCTAGGGCTGGTATTGTTTTCAGGATTAGTTGTTAGTGTCTATGGGTTATCAGTAAATGAAAAAGATCAAAT
>Ga0224513_10000768_pt1 | contig 12729 bp, 21 predicted proteins | sample SF_May12_sed_USG_5_FD_169109 | JGI IMG/M metagenome (GOLD analysis project Ga0224513, IMG submission 169109) | Sediment microbial communities from San Francisco Bay, California, United States - SF_May12_sed_USGS_21 | ecosystem: Environmental > Aquatic > Marine > Sediment | place: USA... | reverse complement strand
TGAGGGTATATTACCTGCACGAGTATTACAAATTAAGAAAGAGTTTGAGCGGTTGATTAGTGTTGTGTGTGTTAATTATGTAAAGTTCTTTAATGCAGATGGGGTAGAGGTTGAGGTTCCATCATTTGCAAATAGCTTGAAGATTTTAGCTGGCACCATTCCTGTGGTATTTGATGGTTATAGATTTAAAGATTACTATCTTCTAAATGACCTTATTATCTTTGGAGATTTTAAGCGTGGCAAAACAAGGACCGTATATGAGAAACGCTATAAACGTTTGAAGGGTGATGTAACCGAGTTCCAAGCTGACTCCAAGGTAGCCAATTCGAATATCATGGTTCCGTCTCAGATTGAACTGAAAACTGTAGAAAATTGTAGCACCTTTACTAACAATATGGATAAGAGTAAAACCTATATCATTAAGAGTTTAGACGATACCTATGAATATTTTTATGAGGTGTCTGGCTCATGACAAATATTGATCTATTAAAAGCGTTTCAAGATGATACAATGCTTGAAAGAAGTGAATCAAAGTTTGCTGATCTTAAGCACGCTACCGATAAGACCAGGATGAAGTCAACACAGGACCCCCAAGAATTACGTAGATTTTTACAACATCTACGTACTTTATCAATTGGTATAGAAAGTTATTTTGAGGTTGGTTGTTCCGGTGGAGGTACTTACTACTACATTACTAGTTTTCTGAAAGCAAGAAATGATCGGTTTCGTCTGGCGATAGCCAACGATATTCGTAACAAGGTTAGAAGGTTTAATGAATTTACTGACCACATGTATAAGAATGATGTACAGTGCATTTTCTCGTGTGAGAATTCACACAAAATAAAAATTACTGGTAAATACCATTTGGTATTTATTGATGCCAACCATTCATTTGAAGGTGTTATGACCGATTATGTTAAGTGGAAAGATCATGCTAAGTACCTTGCTTTTCATGATGTTGCGTATAGGGGTGAAAAACGTATGTGTGGTGTTCCTTCTGCATGGGTGTTGATCAAACAGAACTACACTTATACCAAAGAGTTCGTCAATCTGAATTCTGTATATCCTTATCCTCAAGGTATTGGAGTGATACACACTGATACAGAAATCAAAGTACCAACAAAAGAGGGGACCATGGTAAATCCTAACAAGGATTGGTGGAGCCGCTACGGTATCAAATAATAAGTTTTATACCTATGACAAACATTATAGTAGTTGTTATTAAAGAGTTATGGTGTTATTATACTAGTATAAACATTTAGGAAAAAAAATGAATAGAGCAGAATTGTTTGAGTTACATAAAGAAACGTGTGAACGTGGTTTAGAATTGATGCGCAAAAAGAATAGAGATTATGCTCATGATGAGAGCAGTCCATTCACTAACCTGAGAGGTAGTGCCGTTGTTGGAGTAAACCCACTTCAAGGGGTATTAGTACGGTGTATTGATAAGTTTTCTCGTATCACAACCTTTATTGAGAAGGGTGATCTTTTAGTAGTAAACGAATCAGTAGAAGATTCTATTGTTGATATTATCAATTATATGGTTATACTAAAGGGCATGATCATTGAAGATGCACGTATCAGGGAATTTGAGGAGGAAGAGGATGAAATTTAATATAGTAGCACACCAAAAAATATATACAGGAGCAGCACAAAAACAAAAAAAATAAAAGGAAAAAGAGATGAAAAAAGCATTATTAATTTTATTATCAGTAATCACAATGTCGGTATATGCTCAAGATGAACAACTTATCAATGTTGATGAATGGTTGAGTTGGAAACATGATGGAAAAAACACTAATGGGGAGGTGACAGCTCTTAGTCGTTTTGAAATATGGATTCACCTTTTAGATGTAGAAGGTGCAATACCAGTAAAAAAACATGAAACAATACCAGCACCGCATAATGTAGAAGTTGAAACATTTAACCTTGTGCTTAATAATATCTTTTTTGCAGTTGAAGATTCTGGTAGATATCAGATTATTATCAAGGTATTTGATCGAAGCGGATTCCAATCTGTACCACATGAACCAGTTATTGTACGCTGGGAACCGAGTTTCCCAACACCTATTACAGATATCATTATTGGTCCTAGACAGTAGTTTGAATGAATGTTGTAAAAAGAAAAATTGTGGAAGATTTATTTGACCAGTTAGGTTTATTATCCAGCTCGGGAAAAACAATTGTTGTAGAGATAGTTTTGGATGGTCATGTTGTGAACCACAATGAATTCAAAACTTACAGCAGAGAGGATTTCGACACTATTAAATTTATTGGATCAAACAGTTGGATTAAAATTAATAAATTAGTCAAATGCGATCTCGTTACAACGCGAGATCGCATTACCATTACTATCAAAGCTAAACAGATAGGTGTAGAGAAAAAAGATGCAAATACAAAAACAGTTTAGTTTAGGAGCGCATCCAAAGATTTATACTTTAGGGGATCGCCATATTAAGGAGCTGTTCGATGACGAAGTTATCATTCAGGAAAAAGTGGATGGCAGTCAATTTGGTTTTGCTAAGTTTAATGGTGATCTATATTTCAGGAGTAAGGGAAAAGTACTATACGACGAAGATACTACTAAAAGCTTTGCTAAAATTATTGTTTACTTAAACAGTATTGAAAAACAGATCCCCAATAACTATGTTTTTTATGGCGAATACTTGGAGAAACCAAGACAGAATGCGTTAACTTATGGAAGAACACCAAATAATCATTTAGTAATCTTTGCTGGTAAAAATATTGAAACTGATGAATGGTTAGCGGATCATGCAGAATTGGAGTTGGTAGCTGCTTCTATGGGTTTTGAAACTGTTCCGTTACTATACAAGGGTATGGTTGCTGATGTAGATACGCTTAAGGTATTGTTGGAGACAGAAAGTTTTCTTGGTAAAGAGCAGATAGAAGGGTTTGTAGTTAAGAACTATCACAAAGAATACCAGTTTGCTAACCTTACCATACCGTTTTTGGCCGGTAAATATGTCCGAGAAGGATTTAAGGAGCGAAATAGCAGTAACCAGATGAAGAATTTTAATAACAAATCCCAATTGGAAGAACTTAAGGAAGAGTTCCAAACAGAAGCACGTTGGGAAAAAGCGATCCAATATATTAGAGATAATGGTGAATTAACAGACACACCAAAAGATATTGGTCCTTTATTAAAGCGCATTAACGAAGATTTAATAGAAGAGCAGAAGGAATATATTAAGGGACGCTTGTGGACGATTTACAGTAAGGAAATAATAAGAGCGGCCACATACGGATTCCCTGAACATTACAAAAAACAACTAATGGAGAAACAGTTTGATGATACAGAAGATAATTGAAAATACAGTAGGTATAAAAGCTAATATGCTTTTTAGTTTATGTAAGCATTCAGTTAGTAAGTATGTGAATCTTGATTATGAAGGGTTAGAATTTACTGATGACATTGGCAAACATTTTGCGTCTAAAGCTAAAGCAGAAGGGGAGAGTTTACCTAAAACGTATGATTTAATATTGATTGATGCAGAGAACGAATTAAAAATAGTTGACAAAGCATTAAAATTTGCATTGAAAAAGGTTGGTAAAGAAGGTGTGGTGGTGTTGGCAAATTCCTTACCGCCAAACAGAAATAAATATGTTACCCCGAAGCGTCGGCCAGGTAATTGGTATGGGGAAGTATGGAAAGTTGTAACAAATTTACACAGTAATAAAGGAACAGATTTTGTAACTTTTCCTATTGGTAATGGTTACACAATTATTGCTAAACGCGCAAATAGTATTTATATAGAAAATCCAGAGAGAATTGAATTATCAGATTACAGTAAAAATCGAAATCAATACGCACGCTTAGTAAGTGCAATGGAGTTACGTGAATGGTATGACGATAGAACAGCAGAAACTAGCGATACACAAGCGTCTTAAAGAAATAGAGTTAGAACAAGAAAAGTTGGTTAGAGAGTTAAAAAAGTTAACAGTAATAGAACAGGAAGAGGTTTGTGAATGAAAAAGATACTTGTTTATGGTGGTGCTGGGTTTCTCGGGTCCCACCTCTGTCGCTCTTTATTAGGGGATAGTCACTACGTTATTTGTGCTGATAACTGCGTAACTGGTGATAGACGTAATTTTCAGCACATGCTGGATCATAATCAAAATTTTGAATTTGTACGACATGATGTGCGTGAACCAAGCCATATTGTTGTTGATTATATTTACAATCTCGCTTGTCCTGCTTCACCAGTAGCATATCAAAGAAACCCAATCTTTACTTTAGATACTTCTTATGTCGGTATGAGCAATGTTTGTAAACAAGCTGTAGAATGTGATGCTAGATTGGTTCAAGCATCAACATCTGAGGTATATGGTGATCCACTAGAACATCCACAAAGAGAAGAGTATTGGGGTAATGTAAATACCGTTGGACCAAGAAGTTGTTACGACGAAGGAAAAAGAGTAGCAGAAACTATTTGTTACGAGTATTGGAGTAAAGGGTTAGATGTTCGTATTGCTAGAATATTTAATACCTATGGTCCTAATATGTCTATGAATGATGGAAGAGTAGTTAGTAACTTTATTGTTCAAGCGTTGACAGGTAAGGAGATAACAATCTATGGTGACGGTAGTCAAACAAGATCACTGTGCTATGTATCTGATATGGTTAAAGGGTTAAAAGCTTTGATGGATACGACAAAAGTGTTTGGACCAATTAACCTGGGTAACCCTAAAGAATATACAGTTAAAGAGTTAGCTGAAATCATTATTGAGATAACAGGTTCAGATTCGGTAATTGTATATACAGATCTACCTAAAGACGATCCAAAGAAACGCAAACCGGAAATTGAACGTGCGCTGCAACATTTGGAATGGAAACCAAAAAGAACTTTGGAGTTTGGTTTAGAAAAGACCATAATATATTTTAAGAAGATATTAAGGGAAATAAATAAAGGAGCAATTAATGAATCCATTTAATCCATTTAAGGTATGTATGGCTTGCAAGTGTCTTACATACGACGACGGTGACAGAGCTTATAGTGATACAACACCAGCCATACCGCCAACATTTACCTGCCAAAAAGGTCACTGGTATGAAATGTTAGATCCAGATTTTACAGAAAAAGAGCTACACAAGTTTATGAATAAAGCAAGAACTTGTGTAGATTTCGAACTAAGGGGATAGTAATGTTTTGTTACGATTATAAATGTAAAGAGTGTGAGAATAAATTTGAAGTTATATGTGCCGCTGATAATAGAGATGATGTATGGAAATGTCCTAAATGTTCAAGTAACAATACAGTAAGATTGTTCACGACTCAACGATTCTTTAACAAGGGTACGTTTGAACAGAAAGGCGACGCGTATTGGCAGAATGCCGAGAAAGTTAGGGTTAAGAAACAAGAAGCAAGATTCAAAGAACATTCGGATAAATATCGTCACGATAAAGAGTATCGGTTGAAAGAGAACAAACGGTTACATAATCGTGGAATACCGAAAAGTAATCTTCCTGATGGTGATCTTATATGAAGGTTTGTCAATTAGAATGGTGTAATACCAAACATTACGGTTTGGGGTTCATAATTGTCTGATCTCAAACAATTTATAATTGATTTTTTAAACTCCAAGGGAGTTGTGAATGTCAGAGCATTGGGGGACAACATCAGTGCTAAATGTCCCTTTCACAATCCTAGACATAATGACACCGCTTTTAGTATTAATTGGAGAAAGGAAGGGAATCCATTTAATTGTCTGAGTTGTAATGTTTCAGGTAACTTAAAAAGTTTAATGGAACATTATAATACTGATATAAACACTATACCAAAGATTGACCAGGTAAAGCAAATAAGTAAAGAATACCAAGAATTCCTTCATGATTGTGAAAAAGATGAAACCCCTCCGGTTGCTGCGAACCAGCAACCTATGTATAAGTATTTAGAAAAGAGAGCGAGGAATAACCACAATATACTTGATATCCATTATATAGTAAGTGCTTACAAACTTTATTTTTGTGATCGTGGTACGTTTGATAATAGAATAATTATGCCAATTTGCATGCATGATGAAATTGTTGGATATAACAATAGATCAATTAAAGAGATTAGAACTAAATCTAAGAATCAGAAAAACGTTCCATGGAGTACGTTTTTGTATGGATTCGATCAAGCAATAGATGAGTGGCACTGCAAGAATAAAATCTGTATTATTACAGAAGGAGCGTTTGATTTATACCAGATAGAATCAGTTATTAAAGGAAACCATTATTCAGTAATGTCGTTAATGGGAACAACTTTTAATAAGTGTCGAGCAGATATACTTTCTTCCCTGTATACTCACATAATATTTTATCTAGATGATGATGAACCAGGGGTTAACTGTGCAAACAAATTTGTAAACTATCTTAAGGGTAAAACAAAAGTAGGAATGGCAAACACAGATTGGTTATTGGGAGATGCCGGTTCTCATTCTAAAAAACAAATAATTCAAGCTATAAAAGGGGTACATTGGTTATGAAAAAAATTCTAGAAAATAAAGAAGAAGAAGATTGCAAATGCTGTACGGAAATTAGAAAAATGTTAGATGAATGGCAGCGTAGCGTTAAGGTGGCAATTTATTTTGGTATAGCTGGTTTTATGTTTTTTGCATCAACTATCGTTGTGCTGTTACTCGTATGAAATATCAATTGTGTGTAGATGCTACAAAGAACATGTGTTTTATGGTTGATGCTAAGACAGATATCGAAGCTTACGCTACCGTATGTAAGCAATTAGTAGAAATGGGTTATGAAGAAAAGTATATTACAAACATACATGTTACGAAAAGTGATGATGTTCAAATACAACACAATAAAACAGTATAAGACGAGAAATAGAAGATAAACAAGCATTCATTGAAGAGTTAGAGAAATGTCTAAAAGAACTATAGCCACATACGTAAGATTGGTACATGATGAGAGACCTGGGTGGAAATTGGAAACCCCATATAAGGTGTGCCACATCGATGTAAGGGTGGTTGGACAGCAACCAGCATCACCGGACGTTAAAGAACTGGACGAAGAAGACGTTACTATAGACGAAGAAGATTTAGATATTATGGACGAATTAGAGGAGGAATCACCAATACAAGAAGTGGTGGAGACATTATTTCTTCTAGGTAATCATGAAACAGGAGAATTTGATTGGTATCATTCGACAGAACTATTGTTTCTATCATGAAATGGGTGTAATTAAAAATTAGAGAGAGGAATATGCAACAACTAGATTTATACCAAAGTTTTATACACAAATCAAGATATGCTAGATATCTGGAAGAAGAATGTCGCAGGGAGAACTGGAAAGAAACGGTTGATCGATATTGCACGTATTTGGGAGAGAAGGTAGGGGTAAACTTATATGATTTAGGGTGTTACGATTACATATTTAATACCAGGTGTATGCCATCGATGAGAGCACTAATGACATCTGGTAAAGCTTTGGAACGTGACAATATAGCTGCTTTTAATTGCGCGTATGTGGCAATTGATCACCTAAAAGCATTTGATGAAGCATTTTTCGTCCTATTAAATGGCACTGGTATCGGTTATTCGGTCGAAAGACAGTTTATTGCTGAATTACCACCCATTAGTGATAGTTTTTATGAAACAGATACGTGTATCTCTGTGAGAGATTCCAAGCTTGGATGGGCAAAAGCATTGCGCGAACTGATCGCTTTATTGTATCAAGGTCAGATACCAAAGTGGGATGTGTCTAAGGTTAGACCAGCAGGAGCAGTTCTAAAGACCTTTGGTGGAAGAGCTTCCGGAAGTGGTCCTTTGGTTAAACTGTTTCAAAAGGTAACAGGGATTATTAAAAACGCAAGAGGTCGTAGGTTACATTCTATCGAGTGCCATGACATTATGTGTCATATTGCTAGCGCTGTTGTTGTGGGAGGAGTTCGCCGCAGTGCGATGATCAGTCTTTCTAATCTCAGTGATGATCGTATGAGAACCGCTAAATCAGGTGATTGGTACAAACTTAATGGTCAGAGGAGTTTGGCTAATAATTCAGCTTGCTATACAGAAAAACCAGAAATGTTCATGTTTATGAAAGAATGGTCTTCATTGTATGAATCTAAATCTGGAGAACGTGGTATCTTTAACAGACAAGCATCGCAAAAGATGGTGCCAGAACGTAGGGACCCTAATTATGCGTTCGGAACTAACCCCTCTTTGAGAGCAGGTACCAGGGTATTTACTGAAGAATTCGGTTTATGTTCTGTTGAAAAGTTGGAATCAAAAAATTTTACTGTACGTAATTTACACGGCGAACCCGCTAAAGCTGTATGTTGGAAATCGTCACCAAATGCACAGTTGTATAAATTGACCTTGAATGGTGGTGAAGTAGTTTATGCTACCAAAGAACATAAATGGCCAGTTGTAAAAAATGAACAGGTTACGAAATATACAACAAAAGAATTAAAGCCAGGAATGTTTTTACCTAGAATCAAACAAACTGATTTTGACCATGATGGTATTGGCTCGTATGATGAGGGTAAATTGATGGGTTTTTGGTATGGAGACGGACATGTTACTAAAAGAAAAGATACCGGTATTTTACAATATGGATTTACAGTATCAAAAACCGATCCAGTTAAACAAACATATTTACCATTGATTAAAGAAATGATTGGCGGTGAAGGGTGCGAACATGATAGTACAATAGAGTTTAATAATGTTAGTCTTAAATGTAGAAACTTTTTTGATAAATTTTCTGTTTATGATAAAACCCGCATTACTGATGAAATTTTTGAAGACGCATCTGGTGATTTTCTTAATGGGTTGATGCAAGGGTATATTGATGCAGATGGACATTATTCAAAAGATAAAAGGTTACATATTTGTAGTAATACCAGTACCTTAATTAAAGATTTTCAAACATTATTTGGTTTTGCTGGTATATATTTGAATCTTAGTGAGCAAGCATATCAGAAATATAAAGGTGCAAATGGAAAGATTTATGAAAAAGAATTTGTTAAATATAGCTTAAGAAGAGCAATAAGTTTAATGGGTTCAGGAAAGCCAGTAAAAATACAATCTATTGAGAAAACTAGTATATATGAACCGGTTTGGGATGTCAGAGTAGAATCTGATGATCATTGTTTTCAAATTGGAAGTTGTATTACTGGTAATTGCAGTGAGATAGTATTACGTAGTTCACAATTTTGTAACTTATCCGAGGTTGTGTGTCGTCATGATGATAATGTTAAATCGATTGCTGAAAAGGTTCGGATTGCGACTATTCTTGGTACTTGTCAAGCTGCATTAACTGATTTCAGATATCTCAGGAGTACGTGGCATAAGAACACAGAAGAAGAAGCTCTTCTGGGTGTTTCTTTGACTGGTATTTACGACTGTAAAGCAGTTTCCCATGCTAAACCCGAGGAACTGCAAAAGTTACGTGATTTATCGGTTAAAACGAATGCAGAGTATGCTAATAAAATTGGAATCAATGAATCAACAGCCATTACCTGTGTAAAACCCAGTGGAACCGTTTCCCAATTAGTTAATTCAGCATCTGGTATTCACCCGAGACATAATGATTATTATATCAGAAGAGCACGTAATGATAAAAAAGATCCATTATCTGATTATATGATTGAATTAGGAGTACCCTATATTGAAGATCCATATAACAAGGACGCATGGGCGTTCGAATTTCCAATGGTGGTACCAAAGGGAGCGGTAACTAAAAAACAAATTAGTGCTTTAGAACATTTAGAAACATGGAAAAATTTTGCTTTGCATTGGTGCGACCATAAACCATCTATTACCTGTTCGGTGCGGATGATGAATGGATGCAAGTAGGTTCATGGGTGTGGGATAACTTCGATATTGTAAATGGTATATCATTTCTTCCAGCGGAAGATAAAGATCACAGCTATGAAGCAGCTCCGTATGAGGATATTACTAAAGAGAAATATAAAGAATTGTTGGCCAAGATGCCAACGGAAGCTGATTGGGATTCTATTAAAGAACAGCAAGATGACACAACTGGGACACAGGAATATGCGTGCAGCGCAGCCGGTGGATGTGAATTGTGATGCCTGGTAAACAAAACAGAAATATTAAAAATGCTAGAGAAATTACGCGAAGATCAAAAGAGCGTGTTAATAAAAACAAAAGTAATAGTAAAAATCGTGATAAATTTTTAAAATATAAATAATTGGGTGATACTAACTAAAAGTATGACAAATATTTATGGGACATAATTATGAGTGAATGGGACACTAGATACCCACCTACTTTTGTAGAAGGAGTAGATTACACCGTAGAAGGTGGTAAATTAGTAATGACAGAAAAGTTTCACCGAGACCGTGGATATTGTTGCGGTTCAGGTTGTCGTAAGTGTCCGTATCGCACTAAAATGGAGATCATGAAAGAGGTTACTAAACATAGATGAAAACATGTAGTGTAGGATGGTGTGACAACAAATTGAAGATTTGTACTGATATTATATAAAAATGTAGACAATAACAGGAAAATAAATAATGTATAAAAGAACAGAACAAACGAACAAGGTTGCTCATTCGTCAGCTATGTGTTTGCATAAGGGAGAGACCTTCTTAACGTTTTATGTATGTCCTAATGAGGGATGGCAACAGCAAGTTGTTGTGTTGCGTAAAGTAAAAGATGGATGGGAAAAGATCTTAACATTACCACAAGGAACCGGTAATCCAGTACTGATATCAATAAAGGACAACTTGTATTTAGCATACAGTATGTTCAAACCAGGTACGGAAGAAATCAAAAACGTTCCGTTTTTGTGGAAGAATGTGGATATGTTTGTAGCTGTAATTGGTCAGGTATACAATAATGGGTCCGGCACTAATATTGAATACCCACATTGGAAATATAAAAATGTTGCTTACTTTCAGAATTTATGTCCAAGAATATCCGCACTAGAATTTCGCGGTCATAATTCGGCGTTGTTACCAGTATATGATGAAACATTTGGATCTGGGTACGTTATTACATTTCATGTAAGCAATCATCAAGGAACAAGGGACAATTATACTATTGGTAGACATTCAATGATGTATACTCAACACATATCACTTATTCAACCATCTTTATACCTGTATACTGGTAGTATGCACTTTGAAGCTAGAAACTTTGGTGCTAGAGGTAATGTATTTGGTATTGGTGGTACATGGAATAGTGAAAGTCGTAATTGGTCAGTTGGTAAAAGAGATGACTTAACTAATTATCGAGAGTCCGTATTGTTATTTACCAAATCGGATGTATTGTATAGGGTGTATGGAGATAAACCCAATCGTACTGAATTGTCAATAGGAAAGGTTAATAATAATGGAATAAAGAAGCTAAACGAACTACAGCACGGGTGTTATCCTAATTATTTGAATAACGAAGACGATACATTTACAATATGCTTTACTGAGTATAATTCTCGATTAAGCGAAAGGACGCAGATTACCTTAATAACAATGAACGATAAATTAGAGACCATCAACAAAGAACAGGTTTAAGGAGGATGAACGATGAGAAATTTATTTATTACCCTAGTCGCATCAATAGTATTATTAATGACAGTAGGATGTTTTCACCTATCAGTTGATGTACGGGAAGATTTACTTCCGTCAGTAATTAAGGAAAGGATGTTAGCTAACAAAGAAATACATCCTAAAAGTACTGTAACTTATGAGAAAATAGTAGATATGTATATGGGTGAGAATGATGCATATTCTGGTGCACCTATATATAAACCAATTAAGTTTGGTCCTAGGGTTGTAACCGATCTAGAAGCAGAATATGAATGGCGAATTAAAGGACTAGAAGACGACGTTAACCAAACCAGGTTTGGTCATGTTCAGAAAAATAGTAGAATTGATGGCAAGTACATCGCTAAAACTCCAGTGCCAGTAAGAAAGAAAATTATTAAAAATGAATTAAATCAATTCTACCAAACCTTCGAAACTGTTCCGGATAATAATGAAGTAATTTTTTACGATGATACATCTGGGGTTGTTCACCCCAACTAGACATTTTAGTAGAGCGTGCGAGGGATCTCAGATTATCCGAGATTCCTTGTTTGAGCACATAGTTGTAATCATCACCACCACGAGAATTCCATTCTAAGTGAGCATAGTTATAGTATTTCACAAGGTCCTTCCAATAAACCTCTCCCCAATTGTAATAATACTTGATATCAGCATTGTTGTTAATTGCTTCATTATAATGTGGATTAAGAATAGCTCTGATAGCAAGAAAAGAGTTGAGTTTAGCTTGATACACCAATTCGTCAGGTAATACCATTAAAGATTTTTTAATTGATTTGTAAGGACGGAAAAGGACTATTGAGGTCATGAGAACTCCTAATATAAAAACATGTAAGGTAAAAAGCTGTCATCGGAATAAGATCGTAAAGGGTTGTTGCAGTAAACACTGTTGACTAACATAGAAGAGAATTAGAAAATGTGTGGTAAAAATTTATTATTTAAGTTAATCGCAAGGTACGGAACACAATCATTATTTAATAAGGTGCAGAAATATTATCCGTTTTTAATTAAAGAAATATGTTGTCATGCAATAACTTATTTTGGCACTGATAAGATGTCGTTTTCTGAAAAATGTTATTGCTACCTGTACGATATAAAGAAAAGACCATTGTGTTTACAGTGTGGTAAAACTGTGAGCAGGTTTTACTCGTTTAATAGATCGTATGCACTATTCTGTTCAAATAAATGTGTTGCAAACAG
>Ga0224513_10000767_pt1 | contig 12731 bp, 9 predicted proteins | sample SF_May12_sed_USG_5_FD_169109 | JGI IMG/M metagenome (GOLD analysis project Ga0224513, IMG submission 169109) | Sediment microbial communities from San Francisco Bay, California, United States - SF_May12_sed_USGS_21 | ecosystem: Environmental > Aquatic > Marine > Sediment | place: USA: California... | reverse complement strand
CGATGATATGTTTGTGGAACATGTACTCGAACAAATCCATCGAATCCATGCCCATGTCGAGCAGCGGATCCATGACCTCCATCCCGATGCGCGCGAGGTATTTCTCGTGGTGCGCTTTGCGATAATTGTAGTCGCCGATCGCCGCTTCCAACCGTGCCTTGCGACCGCCCATGTATTCGGAGATGCGCTTTACCCTGTGGTAGACCGGCCCCCACGCGCGGTCGAAAACGTAAATGAACGCATCCCAAGCTTCCCGGAACGTGTAACTGTTGGCAAGGCGCTGCACCTCCGCCGCCTCCTTCGTCGAGGCCAGGACCGACTGGCGCAAGTTCTTGACCCGCTCGGCGTGGATCGTGCCCTTCTTCATGTCATCCTGGATCTGGTAGTAGGCCTTTTTGATCTCCGGGCGGCGCTGGAACCACTCGTGGAACGCGCGGTAGTAGGTCGGCGCGCGCTTGCGGACCGCCGCCGGGTTGTTGAGCATCACCGAGCCCGCCTCGGCGTACATCTCCTCGGGCGTACGGAAGTAGGGTTCCATCGTCTCGGTGCCGCGCCACCACGCGATCATTGGCTCAAGTTCCGCGAGGATCTGCTGACGGGTGATGATTCCGCGCTGCGCCATCTCGCGCTGGATCCGCTCGCGGAATTTCTGGGCGAACAGCGCGGGGTCGACGATGCTGGTCACCTCGCGCTGCTCGACGACGCGCTCGGTGCCCACTTGTCGTCGCCCAGGTACCTCGTTGAGCAACTCGTCGACCGCGCCATTCATCGCCTCCTTCACAACCTGCTTCTTCTGCTCGGGCGGGAGGCGGGCCAGGAACAGGTACAGCTCGGGATACTTTTCGCGTGCCTCGTTGTCGGTCCAGATGGCTTTGACCATGCCCGCGGTGATGTTGGCGTGCTCGAAGATGGGGATGTCTCGGACGATCTCCTCGATGGTGGTCTGCCCGCGCTTGAGTTCCCGCTCGACGTCCCGCTTGATCCTCGCCTTGTCGCGGGCGTTGAGGATTTTGTACGGCCCGTCGATGTACTGGTCCTCCCAGGACTGCGAGAGTTGCTGCTTGTGATACTTTTTGAAGGCGGCGATATGCCCGAAAATGTTGCCGCGTTTCAACATGCCCTGCGGCATGAAATCTATGTAATGAATCAGCTCGCGGGCGATGACCTTGCTCGCGAGCGCCGGGTTGTTTTTCATGGCCGCGCGGTGCGCCGTCTCGAAGAGGAACTCGTAGTGGTCCCGCGCCATGTCCGCGCGCGCCTTGGCCTGACTCTTTCTATCCGCCCGGGATGCGTCGGGAGGAGGGTCCGGCACCTTTTCCTTTGCGTAAGCGGCGGCCTCCTGTCGCAGCGCGACCTTCTCCGGCTCGGTGATGAGCTGGAAAATGTCGGCGCGCAGCTCGATGGCTTCCTGCCCCGTGACTCGCCCCTCCTGGTACCGGAATTGGCCGAGCGCCGTGCCCCGCTTCGACCGCAGCTTGGTGAAGATCCTCGGAAACTTGCCACCCATGACCTGGGTCAGAAATGCGCCAAGCTCGGGCAACTCCAGGGGCATGTGTTCGTCGCGGCTGTCGGCCTTGGGCACCTCGCCCGGTTGGTAGGGCTCGCCCAGGTTCCCGCCGGGGCCGGCATTCTCACCGCTGGCGGCGACGTAGGCCGCGACGCCCGGTCCGCCGGGTCGCGGTGTCGGTTGCTCCCGCGCGTCGAGGTCTCGTAGCTCGGCGTCCAGGTCTATGTAACCCTGCCGGTCGACAACAGGCTCGCGCGCGACCGGACGCTGCGGCTCGGGCTCGACCGCTGCGGGTGCCTCAGGGGTCTCCGTCTCCGTCATCGCTTCTCTGACGACGAGCCCCTGGACGAAATGTTTGAACTGCTCCTCGTCCGGGAGTTGCTCCCCGGCCTGCCACTCGCCGATCTGGTCACGCTCCGGGCGCGTCGGATGCGCCTCGCCGATCCGCGCGCCGTCCGCGTCAGTGAAGAAGACGTGCTCGCCCTCGACATCCAGCCCCGTCGCCTTGGGCAGTTGCACCGAGGCCGCCCGCTCCGCGCGCGCCGCCTGAAACTCGGGGAGCAACTCAGCGGCCTCTTCAGTCATCTGTCGAATCTGCTCCTCGCGCTTCGCTGCCGACATGCGAGGCCCGGATCCACCGGCCAGACCGATCAACGCGGTGGCGGGGATGACCTCGATCTCGTCCCAGGCGGCTTGCAACACCTCCCGCGTGACGTCCTCGGCCTCGTACCCCTCGCGGGCCATGAATTGCAGGAACGCACCGACTGGTCCCTCCGCCCACTCCGTAGCCGGTTCCGTGACGAAGGCGGCGGCGGCGCGCTTAAGCCGCGACGGGCTGCCGCCCTTGAACATCTTATCCAGACCGATCTTTTCCAACTGCGCGACCGCCACCCCAAACATGAACGCACGCAGTTCCGCGTCGGGGTCGCCGGACTTCTCCAACTCCTCGGCGAGCGGGAGAGCCTCCATCGCCGCACCCATCAATGAAGCGCCTTTGATGGTGCCGCCGCCCAGCGCGATCGTACTCGACAACTGCTGGACGAACTCAGGCAGCGTTTGCGCCCAGTACTCAGGATCCTTGAGCAGTTCCCAATGGATAATCTTATCGCCGTCCGGCGTGCGCTCGGCAAACCGTTTCGTCGGGTACGCCTGGTTGACCGTCTCCAAGGTCGCGTCGAAATCCGCACTCACGTCCTCTAATGCTTTAGCGACCGGGTTGGACGTCTGGATAAGGTTGTCGAGGAGCTGGGCGTTCGCGCGCGCCTCGCTCTTGGCCTCGCGCGCCCACAACGTGAGCTTGCCAGGAGTTCCACCGACACGTTTATCCTCTAGCTCCCCCACCCGTTCCAGGGCGGCGGCACCCAGGTACCCCAGGCTCGTGCCGAGCTTCGCCAAGTCCTCGACGATGAGTTCCCCGCTCATCACTCGCGCCGCGACGTCCGCGATGAATTTGCCGGTGTGCAGCCCGCCGCGCGCGGTGGATACGAACCCTTGCTCGGCGAGACCAGGGTCACCGATCGCCGGCTGCTGGTCACCGACAGGCGCTTCGGCCGCCTTGGCGGGCTCGGGGAACCTGTCCGCGTAACGCTCCCGCAGGAATCCGCCAAACGCGGTGCGGACGTGGGACTGTTTGTTCTGTTCGAGCGCGTCATACCACTCGCGCCGCGCGGGATCGACGTCGAGGGATCGCTCGAACAATTGATCCTCGGCGGCCTCCAGTTTCACCGGGTCGCGGGCGAGATCCATCCACCGCTCGTCGCCGATGATTTCCTCGACGGGGTCGGGCGTCATTTCATCCACTCTTGATAGAAATCTTCGACGCTATTCGGCGGCGCGGGCGATGCAGGGGCTCCGCTCTGCCCGGCCAGGGCAGCGTTGATTTCAGCGAGATCCCTCGCAGTCTTGTGATATTGCTTCTGCGCGTACTGGTGCTCCGGGGATCCGGGCTTCAGCTTCTTGAGGTCCGCTTGCACCCAGGACAGCATCTGCTGGGTGCGGCTCTTCATCTCCATCATCGACTGACGTGCCGGGTCCGTCTCGGTCGCGGCGTCCGTCGCAGTCTCAGTCGAGGCCGTCGTGTCCACCGCGGTAGACGTGCCGGGCGAAACACGGAACCGCCCGCCGCCCGTCAGCTCGCCGAGGCTCTGCTCAAGAATCTTGTTTTCGCTCTCGAGCTGAGTGATGCGATTTTGCCGCTTCTTGCCTGTCATCCAGGCTCCGTAGAAAGGATCGTCGGTCTTCAAGCTTTCGTGCTTGGCTATTTCTTTGCGGTTATTCAAGAGATCGGTCTTGATTTTATCGACGGAGTAGTCGCGCCTATCGTTTCCAGCATTCGGTTTGGACGTGAGCTTGTACTCTTTATTCGGATCGTGGATGACCGTCGCGCCGGAGTTAAGCCCCCACTCCTGCGGCGGGCCGGTGCGGCCCGTGCTGGGCGCGGGCGCATTACCGAACTTGATGATCTGGCCGTTGTTGTCCTTCGCGTAAGGTTGACCGGTCGTCTTGTCAACGTGGATGGTCAGTTCATTCTCGTTCCAGTGCTTTTTCTGCTGGAATTCGTACACCGCCTGCTTGTAGCCGATGTCCGCTGCCCTCAGATCATGGAACTTAAGCATCGCGTTGATCTGGTTAACGCCCAACTCTTGAGGAGATTGATCGCCGAAATACTCCTTGTATAAATCGGGCGCGTGCTCTTGTATCCCCTCAAGACCCTTCTGGAATCCTGCGTCTCGCTTCGCCTTCTCCTTTTGCTCACGGCGGCGGTCACCGTATTTATCGATGCCGCGGCCGATGCTGCGGCCGGCCTGACTTATGCCTTGAGCGTAAAGTTCGCCGGAACGGTCCTGGATGTGTGGATTATACGGCATGTTGCAGCTCCTCAGAGTTGATCTTGGCGTCCATCCACTGGCGGATCACGCCCTTGATCCTCGGCTTGTCACGTATCCACGCCGCGAAACGCTCGCCGTAACGCATGTAGAGTTTGACGAACCAACGCGGCGCGTGCCACAGCATCCACGAGCGGAACTGCATCCATCGACCATCGTCCGTGCCGTACACCTCGCGTGCGACCCAACAGAACGCCCCTATGACCCCACCCACCACGCTACCTATCGCGCCGATGCCCGAGCCGCTCCTCGCCGCACCGCTGTTGATCTCGGCAATTTCCCGCGCGGCCTCCGCGTTGAATTGCGTGTTCCACATGTCAAGCTCCCCACCGTATTGCGTCCCGTATATGCCCACAGCGGCCGCCTGGTTGCCGCCGTAGAGTGAGCTGCCGTAGGGGCTCTCAGGGTTGAAAATCTGGGGTCCGGCGTTGGCGTAACCCTGGGCGAACCCCTGCTGCCCGGTCGCGAAACCGAGATTGCTCGACGGCCGCCCGAGCACCGCCATCATCGGATCCCCATACAGACTTTTCTCGTAGCCCAGGACGTTGCCCGCGCGTCGGAACCGCTCGTCGTAACGTTGGCGCGCGTACTGGTCATTTGCCAATGCCTCCATCGCAATGGCCGGGTTACTAAACAGCATGCCGCGATCCTCGTGGGCAGTGCGCGCGCTCTGCGTCGCGATCCGTCGTTCCTCCGGGGTCAGGTCGTAGCCGGATTCCAGGTCGCTATATGCCTGCTCCGACATGAGGTCGAGCAGGCGCGCCCCTTCGGGGTTGGAATCCCGAAACGCCTGCGTCACGCGCGGTCCGAGCGCCTCGACGTCGGCGATGTCGGAGGTTCGCTCGGCGGTCCGCGAGGTCGCGCTGATACGATCGGTGTACGGCTGTACGGTGCCCTCAAAGAACGGAAGCCAATCGCGCAACGTGTCCTGGGTTATACCCAAGTCCAGCGCGGCATACTGCGGCCGGAATTCACGCTCGGCGGCGAAGCGTTCCGGCGCCAGGTCGAGTTGAGCCCGGAGAATGTCGCTGGTCTCCTGGTAATAATCCCGCTCCGCCGCTGCGGGGAATGCAGGGAATTGGGGACCGGCATCCCCCTCTTCAGGGTTGGTCCGCTCAGCGTTATATTGGTGCTGAAGCCAAGTATCCGTCCAACTCGGAACATAAGGCAGTGTCATTATGTTGTATCCTCCGCGATCATCCTTACGATGAGATATGTGACGTCGGCGGCCGTCGCGCCGTTGCGCGTTACACCGTTGTCAAAGTCGGCGTATAGCTGGACATAGTCGTCGACGTCCAGGGCTACCTCGGTCACCACCATCGAGCGTTTAGGGACATTCGTCGGCGCGGGTTGGTGACTCATGCCGCGCGCGTTGATGACGCCGTTGATCCATATCGACGAGCTGAGTCGCTCGAAATTGGAACCATCGAGCTTCTCGATACCCACCAACCCCGTGCAGAGGTAGAGACCTTTTTTGACGACCTTTATGCGGTTGTCACTGACAAGCTCGGTCGTCAGGATCCCGGCCGAGGGATACTCGTGCGTGATCGTGTCTATAGGGACGATGGTCGAGGTGTCCGCGACGATGTCGAAGGCACTGCCAGGATAGACGCGGCACGCATGGGTCTGCGAAGTGAGCGGCACCACGCCCACGCCGGCGGCGAGATGCACGGCGAGGATGGAGGCGTCCTGGTAGTGCTCCGAGCCGACCGCGTCGTCGGCGATATGCTCGCTGTCAACGGCGTCGGCACCGATGTGGCGCGAGAGGATCGCGTCGTCCACGATGGAATCGCTCGTGACGCTGCCGTCGGTCACGCCGAGCTGCGCCGAGAAATCGGCGTCGACCAGATCCGCGCTGATCGAACCCGGCGCAATCTCCCGCGCACCGACGCTGCCCTGCTTGACGCGGCCCGTCAAGTCGTTGACGAGCTTGTTCGCCTTCGCGTTCGTGACCGTCTCGACGTCGCTCAAGTTGTAATTCGCAGTGAGTTCGATTTCCCCGCTCATGATTCTCCTCAGTCGGTTACGCTGTAGAGCACCCAGATGTTGCAGGTGCCGATGTTGCCCGCGACCAGATCCGCGCCGCTGCTCACCGCCGCGACGCGGACGACGATGCCGCCGACCGCGTGAGTCTCCCCGGAAACAAGCTCCTGCAACGAGTCTGTCGTGCCCGCGACGGGCTGGAACACATCGAACGCCACGGCGAATTTGTCGAGGTCGCCAGCGACCCCGACCGACAACGTGTAGCCCGCGATGCTCCCGCCCGCGAACGCGACGCTATGTTTTAGCCGGACCGCGTGGATGACGCCGCCGGCGGGCAGCGTGAATAGCGCGACGTCCTCGGTCGTGCCACCGGCCGTGAAATCCGTCGCCAGCACCTCGAACTTTTGCCAGCGCGGCACGCTGAGATCGCACGCGAGTTGATCGTTTGCGACCGTGAGGGTCGCGCCGTCGGTCACCTCGCTCGTCGGCGCGATGTTACGCAGCAGTTGATAGAAATCGTCCCGCGTATTGCCGCGCGGCGTGAGTTCGTAGGCCGCCTTAATATTGTATCTGCTCATTTTAGACCTTTGTCCTGTAGGGGTTTCCGAGCGCCGCCGCCTCCACCGTCGCGGCGCGCACGCTGCAACGTCCTGTGCTGCATGATATGGTGGGGTGGAAGTACGCCCCGCGCACGTCCACCTTGTAGCCGTATTGCGCTTCCTGGTGCAACTGGAGGTCGACGCCGCTGCCCAGGTACATCTGCCCGGCCGCGCCGAGCGTCACCGAATAGTCCTCCCGGTACGGGTCACCGTGATCATCGGCGATGTTGCGCGGATCCCAGTCCGCGACGCCGAACTGGTGATAGCGGGTCGTGGATTTCGTCTCGTTTTGCGTGAGTATCTTGACCTCGTTCACCCCCTCGGTCGTCGCCGTCACCGTCACATTCGGTTTCCAGGTCGCAAGGTCGAGGATCAAGGTTCGGAAATCCTTGAACGGTTGCACGCCGAGCGAATAGCCGCGCAGACTCACCGTGTGCGCGATGTCGTAGCTGATCCCGTGGAGATAATCGTCGTACCCTTCTTCCATGAGCAGGACCGCGCCCGCCGCGTTGCTGAACGTGTTTGTGTCGCCCTGGACCGCGAACAGTCGCTTCTCTCCGGCGTAGTCGAGCTGGATGAAGCCGCGCACGTCCAAAAAATCGGCTTGCCAGTGACCGGCCCACCGGCGATTTTGGAAATCCATGACGATAATCGCGTTGTTGTACGCCGCTCCATCGAGCGGCGCGGCGATGAAAAGTTTGTCCCTGTGGTAGCCAAACTGGATGTTGTCGCCGTGGGTCCAGTTTATTCGGCGAATTAGCGGGTGTACCGGCGCGCTCAGTGGCTCGGTATCCGCCTGGATCTCCGAGTCGAGCGCCTGGATAAGCGAGTACACGCCGCGGCCACGCACCATGAACCAGACATCCTTGCCAAGCTTGGCGATAGCGTCGCGCCCGCAGACGCCGTACTGGTCGGTAATGAGGCCGATCTTGCTCTGAGAGAGATTGCCGTGGAAATCGTACATCGCGTGCATCGACTGATCCTTCGCGAGCACCGCCGTCGTCTTGTTCCATCTCAGGACGCGCACAAGCTTGTCGTCACTCCCGGCCTGCACGCGGAACTGCTGCGTGACCTTGTTGTACCTCGTCGGATCCAGTACGTCGGAGACGACGAGTTCGTCGCGCCCGGTCAGGACGATGATGCGGTTTCCGAACGCGACCGCGTCGGATTCGTTGGGGATGGTTTTGGTCCCGTCGCCATACGTATTGTCCGGGTCATCGCCGCGCGTCGCCGAGGGCGTGATGTACTCAAACGCCCCGAAGCCCGTGCCGAAATTGGGCTCGGGATTCCAAAGGATGGGCGCGTCAAGATCCACGGGGTTGAATAACAACACCCTGTCAAACGCCTGTACCATCCTGCACTCGGAGGTAAACTGCACATCGGGCGGCAAGTCGATCAATTGTGGTTCGGCCCACTGCTGAATCCGGAACATGCCTTTGCTCGTCGCCAGCAACCCCGCCTCCTGCCCGTACGGATCGGAGAAGCGCAACTCGCCGTAGATCGTACCGAACCCCGTGTCGTCGTCGAAGTCGATGCCCTCCTCCTCCATGCCGGAGTCCATCGCCAGCACCGTCTGCCCGCCGACGTTGGTGATGTAGAGCGCAAACCAGAGCGGCAGGCCGGGACCGCCGAGCTGGAACGTCGTCGCGTCGAATACGCGATGGTTCTCGCTCGCCGGCTCCGTACCTGTCTCGGCGGCGGTCATGCCGTCGGGGTCGATCGCCAGCGCGTACGCTGATCCGACTTTCTGAACGAACACGGTATGGAACAACGCCGTCACCGGGCAATAGAGCTGAAAGGTCTTGTCATCGAGTAGGCGAAAATTCGCATTCGCGCCGTCGAACGCCGCGTAGACCCAGTCGCTCATCCCGACCGGGTCGACGGCTATCAGAAACTCCGCCCCGCTCGGCTCGATCCAGATCGAGTGCCACAGATCCGTCACCGGATCCCGGAACTGCCAGGTCGTGCCGTTGTAGACCCGGTAGTTGAGCGTCGCGATCGAGGCGACGTCCGAGGTAAACACCGCGTAGTCGTAGGCCCAGTCGCTACTCCAGAAATCCATGGGGAAGTCCATCGTCTCGCGCTTCGCCCATCCGACCGTCGAGATGCCGCGCCGCGGGTCCGCGTGCCCGAGACTGAAATCGAAATTTATCGCCTTGTGGCACAAGCCCGGTTCGAGTTGGCGCTGGTCGCGCCGCATGTCCACGCCCAGAAAACCCTGGTCGGTGTCCGTCACCCACGGCGTGTCGAGCGACGAGTATTTTCGGAAGCGCGTCACGTCAACGTCCTCTCCGAGACGCCGACGTCGTAGGCATCGAATCGCCGCATCTCCAGTTGAGATATGCTCGCACGCTCCAGGGCCAGCATGATGTCCATGGGCGTCGCCTCATCGGGCTTAATCCAGCGCGCGCCGGCCTTGTGCGGGCGAAGGAAATCCGGATGGAGGATTCTCGCGACCGCCTCGGAGCAGACGACGTGCTTCGGGGAACTGGGCACCGAGACGCCGAGGCGGCGGTGCAAATAGATCCAGCGGAACTGGCTTATGTTATAGGTCCACTCGTCCCGCTTCTCGAGGCACGTCTGGTACCTATGCCGCATCTGGTCGGGCGACTGAGCGATGAAATATCTGCGCGCCCAGTGATCCTCGTCGACGCGCAACCAATCGCGAAACTGCTCTATGTCGTGCGGGCCCGTCCAATGGTCTCCCGCGTGCGCGTGGAAATAGACCTCGCGCCCACCCGGGTACACGAAGCCCACGCCGCAGTGCGTCGGCACGTCGCGTAGCCGGCCGAACAAAATCCACGAGAGCGGCGCGGTCGTCCACGCGATCGTCCGGCTTATGAGCCCATTGCCCCGCGAGACAAATCCATACATTCCCGTCGGAGTCAGCTCGCTGAGATCTATTGCCGGGTCGCTCATTTGTTGTCCACGTCCTGATTCGAAACGCCATCCGCCCGGTCAGCGTTGCCGTCATTCGACTGGGATGTATCGCCCCCATCACCCACGGCGAGGTCGTTGTTCGACCCGGTGATATTCACCTGGGTTTTCTCCTCGCGGCTATCCTTATCTTCGAGTTGGTCGTTAGCTATCCACCCGAAACCTCCACCGGCCAGGGCCGCGAGGCCCCTGCCGACGCCGCCGCCCTCGACGTGCTCGGCGGCCATCTGCTGCGCCTTCTCCGCGGTCGTCAATTTTTCAAGCTCGACGACCTCCTCGCGTTTGATTTTGAGTTGCTGCTCCATCGCAGCGCTGTTGTCGGCCCCCTCCGCTGCAATACGCTCCATGTCCGCGATCAGTTTTCCGAGGTCCGCGTCGTCGGCCGCGACGAGCGCGATGGGCAGAGCGTACTCCTCGTAAGACAGCCGCTCCACCCACACCTCCTCCAGAACGATGTACGAGAATACCCGCCACGCGCTCCCGAGTTCCAGTGCAAATGTAGTCCCGTGCGTGCCGCGGGCGTCGGTCAGGTTGCCCCACCGCACCGCCGAATCGTCGGGCGGGAAATAGTTGCCCCACTGAGCCGACCAGTTGTCCTCCGACCACCGCGCCCCATCCCACGCCACGGCACCGCCCGACAGGCAAAAGAGAAGGACCGCGCACAGGACAGGTCTGCTCATCGGCGCCCCATGACATAGGTTGCTGGAGAGTTGGTTACGGGCCGGGCGAACCAACCCTGCTGTGTGGGCCGCGTTTGCGCCAGTTTGTCCAGCTTGTTTTCGACGCGCGACATGCGCTGGTTCCAGTGTCCGTCCAGCCGGTCAAGGCGGGCGTCGAGATTGTCCATCCGCGTGGCGTTGACAACGACACGGCGGTCGCGCATCTCACCCATGTGCTTGGTATTCCGGTCGCCACGCGCCGCGAAGATTTCCAACTCGTGGATGTGCTGAACTTGCCACACATCCACCGCAATAAGCCCGGCGACGGCGGCGTGCCAAAGGAACGTGATCATGCGGGTCAACGAGCCGGCGCGCATGTACGTTACGGTCCTGCCACCCTCGCGCTCTGAGCGAACGTGGCGAGGCGCGAACACCCACGTTTTAGGGTCATCATCCATGATCAGGGTTCGAATATCGTTTGCGACGCGGCGTCCGCATCCGCAGCGGTGACGGCCTGGCGATAGACGTCGAGCGCAGCCTGCTTGTTGCTGTTGGCCTCAAACTCACGATACGCACGCAAAATTAAGCCAGTGAACGCCTCGGTCCCGTCGGGGACGGTGACGCTCCCGGGGTCGACCGTGCGCGGGTTGTCCTGGTTTTCCAACAAGTGGCTGACGAACCCCTGCATGCCCGGCACCATCGCGTCGGGGATTTGTCTGAGCGGTACGTTTACTGGCATTTCATCAGCTCCTATTTGGTTACGATCTCGTTGGTGAATGCGGGTCCGGCGATGAACAGGTTCGTGCCGCTGGCTTCCAACCATAAGCTCGCACCGAACAGTATGCGCTGGGCCGGCGGATCGCTCGATATGACCTCGTAATTGCCCGACTCGTAATAGGTACGCAGTTCGTTGGTGCCGCCCGCGCGGACGTAGGAGAGGCCGAGGCGGTTGGTGCTCGACTGGTATTGGGGAGGCTGCCCCAGGTAGAGTACCAGTCCGCGCTCGGCGACGATGTTGAACGTGTTGGTTCCAGCGGCGGAGACCGCCCCTGCAGTCCCGTCCGAATACATAAATGTTTTATCATAAGATGGTTGGGCGTTTAACCCTAACGCGACGGAATAGTCACCCGCCGCCTGCGAACCGTTTCCTCCAGCTAGTGAATAATCGCCAGCCACGATCGAGGATAAACCATACAAACCAACAGAGTAATCGCCACTAACAGTATGACCATCGCCGCCTCCAGCCCATGACCTGTCACCACTGACTGTGCTATTCAGCCCGGCGAGAATGCCGCCATAGTCACCGCCGGATGCAACGGTGTTGCCCTGACCACCCCCGACAAACCCCCTGCTGGCTTGAGCTTTGTTTTTGATGCCGCCAACAACGCTTCCATACAGCGCAGTCACTTCCTGTTCCCACCCACCACCGATAAAGCCCCAGTTGGCACTCTCTATCACCCCGGTCGTGCCTCCACCGATGAACGCATGGGCGGAATTACTAATCGTGTTGCCTACGCCGGCAGCAATCATGGATCGAGTCGTCCCAGCGAGGATCGCATTATTTCCGTTGGTCGCGGTGATATTCCCGGACACGTCCTTATAGGCTCCGCCGCCGTCCTGGATATCGGCGAGATTCAGCGCCTGCACGCGGCCGGTCCCGCCGGCGAGGGCGATGTTGGTGAAAATGTCGCTCACAAAATCCAGCGTAGTCAGACCCGTCTGAAGCCCGCCGCCGTTGAATGACGCCCGATCCACCGCATTGGTCACCGCGGCAGCGGCTTGGTTGTCCGAGTAGTCCTTGCTGACCGCGTCATAGGCGCTGGCGGGCGTGAGCGGAACGCGCACATGCACCGCGTTCGTCCAATTCAGCGCGTTCGTTTCCCCGAGCCGCGTGGCATAGCCCGAGTCGTTGACGAAAATGCTGATCGGATCATTCGTCTTCGCCGAGAGCGGATCGCTCTCGACCGTGAGAAAGCCGCTCGTGACGCTGAACGTCGTCGCGGCCAGGGCGAGGTGCGCGCCAGCCGAATACGTTGTGTCCGCGTCCCTGGTCGCCACACGAACAAGGCCATTCGTCACGTAGACGTTGGTAACCGCGCCACCCGCGTCGAAGGCGACGCTGTCGCTCTTGCTCGTGACGGCGTTGTAAATCCAGATATTC
>Ga0224513_10000759_pt1 | contig 12771 bp, 13 predicted proteins | sample SF_May12_sed_USG_5_FD_169109 | JGI IMG/M metagenome (GOLD analysis project Ga0224513, IMG submission 169109) | Sediment microbial communities from San Francisco Bay, California, United States - SF_May12_sed_USGS_21 | ecosystem: Environmental > Aquatic > Marine > Sediment | place: USA... | reverse complement strand
CGATTCTGGCCTTGACCTTCCATGGAGGAGGTTATGACCATTTTATACTGCAGCGACTGGCGGCCCAGGTTGATGACGAAATCAAGACGATTGCTGACGTCGCTGAGACGAAACTTATTGGCGGCACCCGGCGGCAGGTGCGGATTGAGTTTGATCCGCTGCTGCTGGCGGCACGTAACCTGACGCCAGAGCAACTGGTTCCGGCCTTCCAGCAGGCGAACACGCAGCAATACACCGGAAAGCTCGAGTCTCTTAACCATCAGGTGCTGCTGCAGACCGGACAGTTTCTCAGCTCCGCGGCCGAGATCGGCCGGGTTGTCGTGGGCGTTTATGACGGACATCCGGTTTATCTCGCTGATGTCGCGCAGATCATCGACGGTCCGCAGGAACCTGACAACTACGTGCTCTACGGCGAAGCGGGGCAGAATGAAGAAGCGGCGGTGACCCTGTCGGTGGCAAAACGGCCCGGCACCAACGCCATCGATGTGGTCCATGCGGTCGAAGCTAAAATCGACCTCCTCAGAGGAAGCATGATCCCGACCGATATCAAGGTCAGTGTCACCCGCAACTACGGCGAGACCGCCGCTGAAAAATCGAATGAGCTGCTGCTACATATGGGCATCGCGGTTTTTGGTGTCGCACTTCTGATCTTCTTCTTTCTCGGTTTTCGCGAAGCACTGGTGGTCTTGCTGGCGATCCCCACGACCCTGTCCCTGACGCTGCTGGTTTTTTATCTCTATGGCTACACCTTGAATCGAATCACCCTGTTTGCGCTGATCTTTTCCATCGGCATCCTGGTTGATGACGCCATTGTGGTGGTAGAAAATATCGTCCGCCACATGCGCCTGCCCGGAGGCCGCGACAAAACGATGTTGACGATTGCCATCGAGGCGGTGGCCGAAGTCGGCAATCCCACCATTCTGGCAACCTGGGCGGTGATCGCGGCGATTTTGCCGATGGCTTTTGTCGGTGGGCTGATGGGACCCTACATGCGACCGATCCCGATCGGTTCGTCGGCGGCCATGATCTTTTCGCTGCTGATCGCCTTCACCGTCACGCCCTGGGCAGCGATTCGTCTGTTGGCCAAAGGCAGAGAACCCAGGGACGATAAAGAGGCTAGCCCGCTGAATCACGATCGTGCCCCCGATGATCTCTTGACCCGCCTTTACCATCGGGCCATGGACCCCTTGCTTGCCAGCGCCGTTTCGCGAACGCTCTTTTTCACCACGATTACCCTGCTGCTGCTGTGTGGTTTTTCCATGGTCTATTTTGGCTTGGTCAAGGTCAAGATGCTGCCTTTTGACAACAAGAGCGAGTTCCAGGTGATTCTCAATATGCCTGAAGGTTCGACTCTTGAACAGACCAGCCGCGTCGCCCTCGAGATGGCCGCAGTGGTTCGCGAAGATCCGACGACAACCAATTATCAGGTCTATGTCGGCACGGCGTCACCATACAATTTCAACGGCCTGGTCCGTCATTATTTCATGCGCAGCGGGCCAACGGTGGCTGATATCCAGGTCAATCTGCTGCCCAAAGACAGGCGTTCACTGCAGAGCCATGATATTGCCGTACGCATGCGTCCTGGGATCGCTGAAATCGCTGAAAAATATGGGGCCGCTGTCGCCATCGCGGAAGTCCCGCCCGGCCCGCCGGTGCTGGCAACGCTGGTCGCTGAGGTCTATGGCAGCAGCGATGAGCAACGTCTCAAGCTGGCGCAACGCGTCAAGGAGATCTTTGACACCACGGCTGGTGTGGTTGATGTCGACTGGTACCGCGAAGCCGAACATAAACGTCTGATTCTCGAAGTCGACAAAGAGAAAGCCGCGCTCAATGGCCTCAGCGAAGGAGCCATTACCCGCACCGTGCAAATGGCGATTCAGGGGCTGCCGATCGACTTGTTTCACCAGCCGGCTGACAAGGAGGATATCGCTGTCGTGCTGCAGCTGCCAGCAAGCCAGCGGGCCCGCATAGACAGCATTCTGAATATTTCACTTCGTTCGCCTGGCGATGTGCGTGGGGCCTTGGTGCCGTTGCGTGAACTGGTCACGGTCACCGAACAAGCGGTCGAGCAACCGATCTACCGCAAGAATCTGAAACCGGTGATCTACGTCACCGCAGATGTCGCCGGCGAAGTTGAAAGCCCAGTTTATGCTATTTTTGACATGAATCGGCAACTGGCGGATCTTAAAGCCAGTGAATTTGGCGGCGACGGTGAGGCGGTTGAGATTTTCAACCTCAACCAGCCATTTAACACTCTGCAACCATCGATCAAGTGGGATGGTGAGTGGCATATCACCCTCGAGGTGTTTCGTGATCTCGGCCTGGCCTTTTGTGCGGTGATGATCCTGATCTACATGTTGATGGTCGGTTGGTTTAAAGACTATTTCACGCCACTGGTTGTCATGGCAGCGATCCCCTTTTCTCTGATCGGCATCCTGCCTGCACACTGGGCTCTCGGCGCTTTCTTTACCGCAACCTCAATGATCGGCTTCATGGCCGGCGCCGGCATCGTGGTCCGTAACTCAATCATCCTGGTTGATTTTATCGAATTGCGCATCAGTCACGGTCTGCCGCTGGCCGAAGCGGTCGTCGAAGCCGGAGCTATTCGCTTCCGACCGATGCTGCTGACGGCACTGGCCGTAGTGGTCGGCGCCTCGGTGATCCTCGCCGATCCGATCTTTCAAGGCCTGGCCATCTCCTTGATGTTTGGAGAAATTGCCTCCTTGCTGGTCAGCCGCATGGCGGTCCCGGTGCTCTATTTCATGCTCAAAAAGCCCAAGACACAACCAAAGGCAGCATGAGCCTGCCTGATTTATACGTTCATTTTAAGCATCTTTGCATGCGGCTTCCGATCACCTGCCCTGCATGACTGGCAGTTCAGCAACCAAGAGCGAAGTTTAGACAAGGAGAATCTTATCATGACCATTAATCGTTACCTGCGTATGATCGCCGGATTTTTTGTGATGATCAGCGTCGTCCTTTCCCAGGTGCATTCGCCCTACTGGCTTTTCTTCACTGCCTTTGTCGGTCTGAACCTGTTTCAGAGTGCCTTCTCCAACTGGTGTCCGATGATCACCATTCTTCGCAAACTAGGGATCAAGGAAGGATGAGCGCCGCAAAGATCGCAGGCGAGTTGTTCGATGAGGGTCACAGTTGCACCCGTGCGGTGTTGCAGGCCTTAGTTGGCAGCACCAGCCAGGAACTGCTGTCAGCAACGGCGGGCTTCAGCTGTGGTATCGGCAAGAGCGGCTGTCTCTGCGGTGCCATTACCGGTGGTGTTATGGCTCTCGGCCTGAACTGGCGCGCCGATCGTTCTGCAGACTTGATCGCCGTCTTTAAGGAAACTTTTCAAACCTCCTGCTGCCGTGGACTTTCCAAAAGCTATGAATGGATGAGCGAAGAGCATCAGAGAAATTGTCGCAAGATCACGGTGGCCGCGGCCGGGATGGTCGAAAAATTGTTATACGGCCTCGAATAGACGGGAACATCTCTCAAAGTATAGGGTTTGTCCTTAAAGGCTGCGGGTTTGTGCAGCCTTTAACTGTTTCCCGAAATCCCTTTTTCATTATGCGCCCCCCGCGCACAAACTATGCTTAATCAGGTTGTATTTATGCCTGATTGAAGATAAATTGAATTTCAGTAACGGCTCGGAATCTTTGGCGACATTGCTGGTATCGCGGAGACCTTTCCATTGAAGAATGTCTTTATTGTCACACCCAGTTATTTAATCAAGAAGAAACGAGATTTTACCGGTGGCATCAAGCAGCTCACCGGATTGGGCTTCAACGTCATCAACCCGGAATTCCCGGAAAGACTCCCCTCACCGCAAGCAAAAGCCGACCAGCTCCACAGGGCGTTTGCAGATCCATATATCGATATAATCCTGGCTTTGCGTGGCGGCTACAGTGCGATGAAGTCTCTCCCTTACATCGACTTTGATCTGATAAAAAAACACCCCAAAATCATCGCTGGTTTCAGCGACTTGAGCGCATTGCTCAACCCGATCTTCGAGCGCACGGGACTGGTGACCTTGCACGCCCCCATGGTGATCAACCTGGGGACGCCAACAGTCTTCACGCTTAAATCGCTGGTCAACGCCGTTTCAGGCTATCCGGAGAAAAACCTGTTCAAAGGAGCCCGCTACAAAGTCTACAATCCCGGCTCTGCCAGCGGAATTCTCAAAGGCGGCAACCTGATTACCCTGACCGCCTTGATCGATACGGAGTGGGAAATCGACACGTCCGGTTCGATCCTGTTTCTCGAAGATGTCGATGAAGAGCTGCATGGGGTGGACCGCTTGCTGACCCAGTGGATCCTTGCTGGAAAACTCAACAGAATCAAAGCTCTTATTCTCGGCGATTTCCGCGGGATCGGCAGCCAGAAAATCTACAACATCCTGGCCTCGCAAATGGCCTTAAACGTCCCCGTTGTGCATTGTCCTTACATCGGCCATGTCGCGAACAAGATCACCTTGCCGATCGGCGCCAAGGTTGAGCTGGACACGGACAAAAAGCAGCTCGTGATAAGAAAAATGTCTTTCCCCGGAAGGAACCCATGAACATACTCTGGCTGATCATGATCTGCGTAAGTATCGTCTTCGCCATTTTTACCGGCAACCTGGAGGCGTTCACCAAATCGATCTTCGATGGCGCAAAAGCGGCCGTGGAGATCTCGCTTTATCTCCTTGGCATCGTCTCGGTCTGGATGGGGATCACCAGAATCCTGGAAGACTCCGGCCTGATCTACCGGATCGCGCATCTGTTCAAGCCGATTATTTCCCGGTTGTTCAAAAACATCCCCGGTGATCATCCATCCATTACGGCCATCACCTTAAACGTCCTGGCCAACCTGTTCGGGCTCGGCAATGCCGCCACACCGCTGGGGATCAAGGCCATGCAGGAACTCGATGGGCTCAATGAGGACAAAGGCACCATCACGCCTGAGATGATGACGTTCATCGTCATTAACACCGCCAGTATCCAGCTGATCCCCTTCTCCGTGATCGGCATACTTGCCAGCTACGGACATCGAAATCCGGCCGCGGTTGTGTTTCCCATACTGATCGCCACCGCGATCTCCACCATGACGGCGCTGCTGGTGCTGGCTGCGTTCAGGAGGATATTCAGATGATAGAGAACGTCGAATACCTCTCGCTACTCATCATTCCGCTTTTCATTCTCTTTACGGTCCTTTATGGAACCTTGAAGAAGGTCAGGGTCTATGATTCCTTCGTTACCGGGGCCAAAGAAGGACCGGCCATTATCCTGAATATTTTCCCCTACCTTTTAACCATCTTCGTGGCCATTAAAGGGTTCCAGGCATCAGGCGCTTTCGACTATGTCAGGGATGCCTTTTACAGCGTGTTCGCTTTCCTGGACATCCCGATCGAAGCCTTATCCATGGCGGTCATGAAACCTCTCTCCGGAAGTGCCTCGACCGCACTTTTTACCGATATCGTCACCACCACCGGCTCCGACTCCATGGCCACCCACATGTCAGCGATAATCATGGGTAGCGCAGAAACCACTTTTTATGTGCTGGCCGTTTATCTTGGCTCCGTCAGCATCAGGAAAACCCGTTATCTTGTGCCGGTCTGTCTGGTTGCGGACTTTATAGGCATCGTTATTGCCGTCTTCGTTGCGAAGTGGTTTTTCTAGGAGCCTGACGGACTATGCGGGGCGAAGCGGAAAATCGGATTTTTGAGGGCAGCTTTTGGCTCGTTTGCAGGCTCATGGCTAGTCCGAGAGGCTCCTGAATGTGCAGAGTTCTGGGTATCACCAAATTCGACTATTCAAAACATCATAAGATCGTTGAACGGTTCTGCGAGCTCGCGCGTAGCGGCGTGGTCATGGACGAAGACCCGCCCGGACATGAAGATGGCTGGGGCTTGGCCTTCTATCAGGAAGGACAACTGGTCGTTCATAAAAGCGGCGTAAGTCTTTTGCAAGAGACCAACAAGGCCATCGACATACTCTGCACGTTGAAGAGTTCGCCTTTAATGATTCTCCACCTGCGCAAATCCGCCTGGGACGACAAATTCAGCGCCCGGCACGCCCATCCTTTCCTCATCGACAACAACGTGTTCTTCCACAACGGAGTGGTCTACGACTACCAGGCCCTATTGCCCGACATCACCCTGCCGGGTCTCGGAACAGATGCACTCGATACCGAGGTTTTCTTCTATCACGTTATGAGTGGCAATGGTCAGGACTTGGGCCGGGATTTTCTTGATTCGGCTGCACTTATCAAGCGCAAGCACAGATATTCGGCTATGAACTGCCTGTTCAGCGATGGTTTGAGGTTCTTCGCTTATCGTGATTACGCCAAGGAACCGGACTACTATTCTCTCTACAAGGCATTCTCGGATAACTCCTGCCTTATTTCATCCGAACCCCTGGATAAAAAAATGCAGTGGGCTATGATGGCGCAGGAAGAATTCTTGACGATTGATCTGGATGCGTAGAGATGGGGACACTACGTGATGTGTCCCCAAGCAGAAAAGCAACTTTTCCCATGCCATCATCTTCCACTTTTCCTCGTCCCACGTGCCACAGATTTTCCACATTCCCTTTCAAACTTCATCAAATCTTTACATGTTCCTTAATCAGCCCTTAAACAGCTCCGCTATACTTCAGCCATATAAAAACCAAACCAGCATAACGGCTGAATAATAAATGGAGGAAGTTATGAAAATTATTACGATAACAATTCTCAGCATGACCCTGGTTATGATCGGATTTGTTCAGGTGCAAAGCAAAAGCATGGACGAGAAGATGGACACGTCAGATGACATTGCAACGGCGCAATCAATGCGGCACGACGACATGAAGATGAAATCAGGTGATATGATGAAAGACAACGATATGCCTATGAAGAAAGATGAGATGAATATGGGACAGACCACAATACCCACAGATCAGGAACTCCGCGCTCGTCTCACCCCGTTGCAGTACAAGGTCACTCGACAGGATGGAACCGAGCCGCCGTTCAACAATAGCTATTGGAATAATCATGAGCAGGGAATTTATGTCGATGTCATCTCCGGCAAAGCGCTGTTCAGTTCCAACGACAAGTATGAGTCCGGAACGGGCTGGCCGAGCTTCACCCAACCGTTGGAGCCTGACCAGATCGTTGAGAAGGAAGACCGCAGCTTCTTCTCTGTGCGAACAGAGGTCCGCAGCAAAGACGCCGATGCGCATCTTGGTCACGTGTTCAACGACGGTCCAGCACCTACCGGACTGCGATACTGCATGAATTCCGCGGCTCTGCGTTTTATCCCGAAAGCCGATTTGGTGAAAGAAGGTTACGCAGAATACGCGAACTTGTTCAAATAGCAGGCAAGGCTTGGACCATAGTCAGCCAGAGCATTTTTAACAACTTAATCTCCATACACCAGGAGGTCTTATGAACTACACACGGATCCTTTTCCTATTAATCATCTCGCTCATTTTTGCCACGCATGCTCTGGCCGACAAAACGACCCTGGCTGGAGGATGCTTCTGGTGCATGGAGGCAGATTTTGAAAAACTTGAAGGCGTCACCGATGTGGTCTCCGGATTTACCGGCGGAACATTGAAAGACCCAACCTACAACGGCAACCATGCAGGGCACTACGAAGCGGTCGAAATAACCTACGATCCGAACCAGGTGAGCTACCAGCAACTGCTCGATCATTACTGGGTGAATATCGACCCCTTTGATGATCGCGGACAATTCTGTGATAAAGGCCACAGTTACCTGGCGGCCATTTTTGTCGCCAATGAGACAGAAAGGGCCATTGCCGAGGAATCGAAGAGACGCGTTGTTGCAATGTTCCCGGATCAAAAAGTGGTCACGCCCATCCTGGATGCGTCAACCTTCTACCCGATCAAGGGGAGCGAAAGCTACCATCAGGATTATTACAAGAACAACCCCATTCGCTACAATGCGTATCGATGGAACTGTGGTCGTGATCAGCGGTTAAGATATATCTGGGGAGATAAGGCTACTCATTGATTCAGGAAGAAGGGGACGCTCAAAAAGAACGTCCCCTTATCAAAAGCTTATGCTCGTGTCCAACATGGCTCCCCAGTACAGACGAAGATGGGTACGGGGAGGATCCTGCTGAAATTAATGCCCTATAAGTCCTAAGGACTTGTGAGAATGAGTTGCGACAATATAAATAACAATGCTGTCCGAAGCCCTTCTCGGGTTACTGTTAATCGTGACATATGAGAAATGGTGACGGCCAACGAAGCTATAAAAGTAAAAAGGTATTCTGACTCATTGACGCCAGTGGAAGAGATTCAAGTCACTAAGGAAATATCTTTTCTTCACGCAGAACATTTAGAAGAGAATCAAATCCATCAACGTGAAAAGACTTGATGCCAAGGCTCTTAGCAGCGTAAATGTTCGCGGTAGAGTCATCGAAGAAATAAACCTGCGAAGGTTTTGCGGAACAAGTTTCTAATGCTTTTAAAAAAGCTTCATTGTCAGGTTTAATCGCTCCAAGTTGATGAGAGGAAATGGCAATATCGAAATCATCTTTGAAACCACCAAATTTTTCCCAGTGCAAGACATTGGAGTTGCTCAAGCACCCAACATGGTACTTTTGGCGTAAAGAATGAAGTGTGCTTCGTGCTTCTGGGTAAAAATCAGACGGCCAGGAGTAGAACTCTTCCAGAAAGGCTTCAGGGGAAAGACAGATACCCCATTCAGCAATAAATGATACTGCAAATTCGTAAGGTGAACCATCTCCAAGCTCGAAACGACGTACAGACGGAGATGTCAACCAGAGGTGTTTGAGAGCTACGAAATCTTTCGGCTCTCCCATCAAATGATTGAGCCTCTTAAAAGTAGAGTTCTCAATTAAAACACCACCTAAATCAAACAGCAGTAGAGAGGGATCACACATTTAGGAACCTTTTGATCGAAAAAACAGATGTTCGTCAGCTTAAAGCCAGCGTATATTCAGTTTATGCTGTCCGATAATAAGCTGCAACAGAAGATTCAAATATAACCATGATGATTAAAAGGCCACCTGGAGATGATCCAAGTGGCCTTCTATTTGTGGATTAATAAGCTTCCTGAATACCTCTATCAATAAGAGGCCGGTTTTCTTCTCAGAAGTCGTGGTTTACGAGAATCGTTTTATGTTGACGGTTCATGGGCTTTATTTGCTATTTCGGCAAAGTAAAACAAACGCTGGTTCCCTCACCAAGCTTACTCTCAATCGAAATCGTTCCGCCATGGTCAACAATAATCTGTTTGACAATACTCATCCCAAGGCCGAGCCCAGCAACCGCTGTGTCTGAAGTGTCTGCTCTGTAAAATTTATCAAAGACTCGATCTTTCTGTTCATTGGACATGCCGATACCTTGATCAGTAACTGTGACACTGCATCGGTGACTATCAGCCTCAACAACTATAGTAATTGGACTCTGTTTTGGGGAATATTTAATTGCGTTGCCAAGCAGATTGTCTATGACTTGGTCGATACGATGCTCATCGAACTCCATCCTTTCAGGGACCTCGGGACTGACCTCCAAGATCAGATTATGGTTTGACTTTAAACTTAGCCGGTTATTGGCTTTCTCTAGGAGAGCCTTGATTGATAAGGGCTTTTTGTAAAGTGGAATTCTCTGGCCGGATTCAATTCGGTTAGCATCGAGTATATCATCGATAATTCTGTCAAGCCGTTCACTATTTTCAGTAATTGTGCCGAGGAAGTCTTTCTTTTGCTGTTCAGTGAAAGTGTCGATTATCTCTTGGTCAGAAAGTATTTCCGCATACCCCATAATGGTAGCGACAGGGGTTCGCAGTTCGTGAGCTGCAATGGAGATGAACTCTCCCTTCAATTTGTCCATTTTTTCAAGTTCAGAACGCTGAGTTTCTGTCCGCTCACGATCTATTATAGTTTTTTGGATGGGCTGAAGAAGGAAGAAGTAGAGAAAAGGTACAACGAGAACAGACAAAGCAAATGCATCAAGAAATGCCTCTAGTCCAAGAGAGAGATCAGGCAAAAAAGACATAAAAAACATAACAAAAAACTCAGCGAGGAAAACGGCCCCGAGGGTTTTTAAAAAAAGAACGCGTGGATTTATTGGGTCACTAGGTAACTTCTTATCAACCATTAAAGCCCCATTTTTATCATAAGCCCTGCAATTCAAGACAGTTGGCAATCTACATTAGTTCTGATCATGGGGCAAGGGGAGAACCCTCTCATATATCCTGCTGCATTATCTGAATGCAGCAAATTGACTGAAACATGAATATCTTGTAGCTCCTGCAAAATAAAAATGGCTCGTCCTCTCGGAGGGGCCATTTTTGCGTCTGATTGATCGAGGAAATGAGATACTTTTGAACTGAACTCTGGTTTATTTAAGATAAGAGTACATATTGACTTCGACATTGGTCGCGCAGGTATTGAAAAAGCCAACCATATAACTCGGGAAATGGATATCTATCTCTATCTGCCCCTGAAAGTATTTGGTTTTATCAGTCACTTGGGTCTTGAGTTCTTTCGATAAAACCATTGTCCGGTCGACTTGCCATGCTTTCCATATGGCGTCTTCATTGGGAAGCAAGACAAAGCCGACTTGACAATCGGCAAAATCCTTCGCTTTGGCAAATCCGAACAAGCTGACATTTGCTTTAGTATATCCATCTGTATCAAGCAGGTATTTTGGCGACAGATCGATAACTTCCATACTGGTGAACGTTCCAACTTCAACATTCTCCATCTTTCTCAGTGCAGTATTTGGTATTGAATTGATATCTTGGGTTATCAGTTTTTCCGGAAAATTCGTTATGAATACCTCATCTGCTGCAAAGCAGGGAACCGAAACCAAAAGAAACTGGAGGGTTACTGCAAGAACGAAAAAAAATTTCATTTGAAACATCCTCGATCAACACCTTGTAGAAAATGGGAAGAGAATAAACACACGTAATTTCAGCAGATGCACTGAAGCTAAAACGGTATGTGTATTAGTAGCCATGCCCGCAGTCTATCATCTAACCTAATGGCTCATATGGTTATTTCAAAAAATCCTGAAAAACCATAAATGGCCACACTTTCCAGGTGGCCGTCATTCGATGTATAAAAGGGCTTATTGAATACCTCTATCAATAAGAAGCTGTTTTTCTTCTCAGAAGTCGTGCTTTACAAGAACTGGCCACTTGGATCATCTCTAGGTGCCCTTTAGTTTGTGCAAGGGTTTCGTTGGGCTTTCTCCTATTCCTCTTTATTCGTTTCCATCCCTTTGATTTCATCTAATGTTTGGCGAAATGTCTCTTGAAATGGGCCACTAAGATCTACAGCACGTTGTGCAGCGGTCAAGGCTTCATTCCATTTACCCTGTTCCGCCAAGACATAAGCCAAGTTGTTATAGGCTAAACCGTTTTCAGGTTGAAGCTGTGTCGCTTGATAGAAAGCATCCGCAGAGGAGTCGAGTTCATGCAAATTGTATTTGCTATTACCAATGCCCATCCAGGCGATGAAACTTTTATTCCATCTTTTCAAAGCGGTAGTATACCCGGTTGCGGCAGCCTGCCACTGCCCTGTATTCTCTACCCCCGAAACGGCACTAAGCCACTTGTCTTCTTCGGCAATCGCTGGCAACTGGTTTGGAGGCTGAACCAAAAGCCCCCAGTAGTCACTACGCTTCCAGATATTATTGAAGGTCCCAAAACTAATGACTTCCCTGGCTGTGGGACCTGAATGGAGAACAACGTCTTCCTTCTCTTGATCATAGCCAATCACCACAGCATAGTGCCATTGCGGATACCAGAATAAACCGAGATTGACCAGAACAATAACTGGGTGACCGGCTGATATTTCAGACATCAGTGCGTCAATGCCGTCAATGGGGTATGCAACCCGACCATGCCTGCGGGCCGATCCAATCAGGGAGTTCTGTAGACTGCCTTTGAGACCGGGAGTATAGACCTCGGAAGATAGATCGGATGGCTTAACAGTAACCCCGCTCCAGTTTAAAACCATCGCAAGAGCTGCCGGACCGCACTGCAATTCATCCTGGGCAAAAAAAGGCACATCTTCAACCATTGCCTTCGTTGGTCTTCCAGAACTCTGGGACAAGTAACCCGGCGGGGTAAGGCTACATCCTGCAAGGACATTACATAGAGCCAAAAACAACAGGCCGGCAATCAACCGATTGCCGACCTGACTCAAAGGCACACCCTGCTTACACTTATCGTGAGTGGTTAACGAAAGGAAAAACATGTGTTAAACCAACAAGGTCAGTAATAAGTAAGACCAAAAAAATTAATACTACCGCACCAACGACTGCACCAACACCACCGGCACCAGCAGGCAATTGATCTATGGAACTAGCAAGGCTAGCTAATTCTTTATCCGAAAGGCTGTCAACTCGCTGTTGGGCTTCGACAGGATCAACCCCATACTGAGTCATTATCTGTTTTACATCTTCTCGTGCCATGAAGTCAGCAACCTGAGTCTGTTGATCTAATGCCTGCTGCTCTGCAATAATGGTATCAGTACCGACCATCTTCGCCTGTGCATTGGGGACATTAAAGTTAAGTAAACAGAATGAAACAACCAAAAGAAGACTTACCGGACGCATGAATTTCTTTAGCATGAATTTCCTCCTTTTCAATTGATGTTAAATTCAAACTGCGCATTTTCAAGTTTTTATAATATCGTCTAATTGAAGTTTCACAATGTCAAGCCTCCAGATTGTTGGATTTTCGTAATCCTCTTCAAGGATATGCAAAATTTTAGCTGATCCTGACAAATAGGAAATGGCCACCTAG
>Ga0224513_10000758_pt1 | contig 12789 bp, 12 predicted proteins | sample SF_May12_sed_USG_5_FD_169109 | JGI IMG/M metagenome (GOLD analysis project Ga0224513, IMG submission 169109) | Sediment microbial communities from San Francisco Bay, California, United States - SF_May12_sed_USGS_21 | ecosystem: Environmental > Aquatic > Marine > Sediment | place: USA... | reverse complement strand
CGCGTCGGTCCTGCTCATCGGCGTCGCGCGAATGATGAAGATCCCACTCGCCGCCACCAGCCGACGGGATCGGCGCCTGAGGTTGTTGCACGCGCTGCTTTCTTTCTGTGTCTCATATGGAGTTGTATTCTGGTGTGAGCAGTGGGTTCCCTCGGGTCTGGCCTCGGTGCTATTCGCAACCTTTCCGTTGCTGGTCGCGGTGATGGCGCACTTCGCGCTGCCCGAGGAGCGGATGACGGTCCCAGCGCTGATCGGGACCGGCCTTGGCTTCGCCGGCATCGCGGTCATATTCGCAGAGGATTTCGAGCTCCTCGGCGGCTCGATGGTGGCTCTGGCGGCGGTGGTGATGCTGATTTCACCTCTGGTGTCGGCAACTGTCAGCGTGGCCGTCAAGAAATGGGGATCAGGCATGCACCCGGTTTCATTCAACGCGGTGGCGATGCTACTTGCGACCGGGATCATGGGTGTGGTTGCTGCTGTCGTCGAGCGTCACCGTCCGCTGGTTCTCGATCCCGGGCCCGTCGCAGCCCTCTTGTACATGGCGATCGCCGGCACCGCGATCACCTTCCCGCTGTACTTCTGGCTGCTCGAGCACATGGAGGCGCGGCAGGTCGCTCTGATCGGGTACGGCACACCGGTGGTGGCCCTCTTTCTCGGCGCGTTCTTGATGGGCGAACCGATGACGGCCAGGACGTGGGTCGGGTCGGCAATGGTTGTTGTTGGGGTCGCGGTCGCTTCGCAAGCACGTGGGCGTCGGGATGGTGACGATCCGGGCACGGGCGCGGGCGCGGAACAGAGCGCGATAGAATAGATTCATGGCTAGGCAGAAGGTCAAAGGCTCCATTCTGAAATCGAGGTTGGCGTTCGTCGATAAGCAGTTCGGTCCGGAGGGGCTCGACAGGGTGATGGAGAATCTCGAGCCCGAGGACCAGAAGGCGCTCCGATGCCTGGTCCCGGTGGCGTGGCTTGATTTCGAGATCGGCAGACGTCTCGATGATGCCATCGTCAGGGTACTCGGCGGGGGCCGTCCCGAGGTCTTCGAACGCCTGGGTGCCGCGTCGGCAGATGCGAATCTGCAGACAGTCCACGCCGCCTTCATCGCTCCGGGTGACCCGCAGGCGTTCCTCGCCAAGGCGCCCCAGATATACCGGATGTACTACCAGACGGGGCGCCGCGAGTACGAGCCGACCGGTGAAATGGAAGGGGTCCTCACGACCTATGAGGCGGAGACCTTCTCAAAGGCGGACTGCCTGACGGTGATCGGCTGGTACAAGCGCGCGCTCGAGCTCTGCGGCGCCAAAAACCCGCGCATCGTCGAGGACTCGTGCCGCGCCCGCGGCGACGAAGTTTGCCGGTACCGCGTCAACTGGCAATGAAACGGAAGGCGCTTCACGGAGGGGCGCCGAGGCCACCTGCCCACCCATTTTGAACCGCAAAGACCGCCAAGAGCGCAAAGAAGAAATCTAGGTCAAGAAAGAAATTTGTGATGTCTTTGCGATCTTCGCGTTCTTAGCGGTTTAGGGTGGGTGGGGGATCAAAACCGCAAAAGCGCAGCGGCCCAGTGGAAGCCGGCGCCAAAGGCGGTCAGCAGGACGAGGTCGCCCGGGTCGATCTGACCCTGGTTGCGGGCCTCCCACAGCGCGAGAGGCACGGACGCCGAACCCGTGTTTCCATAGTCCTGAACATTGACGTGGATTTTGTCGTCGGGTATGGCGAGGGCCTTCTGGACCGCGTTGATGATGCGCAGGTTTGCCTGGTGGGGGATGACCAGCTTGACGTCGTCCACGACCACGTTAGCTTGAGCAAGGACCTCTTTCGCGGCTGATCCCATGCGGGTGACCGCTTCGCGGAAGACTTCGCGCCCTTTCATGACGACCTTTTTGTGATCGCGGCGCTGAGCGCGGTCGAGGGTGAAGGGCGCCCGAGTACCGCCCACCTCGAGCCCCAAGATCTCAGCCTGCGTCCCGTCGGTGCCGGCAGTGAACCCGAGGATTTCGGCTGCACCTTCACCGCTGCCGATGACGGCGGCGCCTGCCGCATCGCCAAAGAGGACGCAGGTTGCGCGGTCTTTCCAGTCCATCAACCTGGTCAAGAGTTCGACCCCGACAAGGAGAATCTTTCGGTCGCCGGTCTGGGCTCGCGAGCGCGCGACGTCGAGGCCGAGAATGAAACCGGCACATCCGCTGCCGGCGAGGTCGAAGGCCGGAACCTCCCGCGCGCCGAGACGGTTTTGGAGGTACGACGCGGTGTCGGGAATGAAGACCTCCGGCGTGTCGGTGGCAACAATGATTTCGTCGATTTCTCCGATCGCCACTTTGGCATCAGCGAGCGCGCGTTCGGCGGCGGCTGCAGCAAGATCGACGGTCGTCTGGTCCTCAGCCGCGATTCTCCGGGTCTTGATTCCTGTTCGGGCAAATATCCATTCGTCGGAAGTGTCCACATGCTCGGCCCACTCGTCGTTGGTCATCACCCTGTCCGGTACGTAAGCACCGAGGCCGAGGACGCCGATAGGTCTTTCTGGCATGTCAGTTGCTCCTTCGACGGTGAGCGGCTAGGCCTTTTCGAGGCTGAACTCGGCGGTGTCGAACCAGAAGCCTGTACCGGCGACCATATCCATCTCGGCTTGGACAATGGCCACGTGACCCTCCTCGATCTCGACGAACCGTTCGAAGAGGCGCCGACCGTCGTCATCGAGCGCAGCCACCATCTGTTTGTAGAAAGAGCTCGTTTCGCGCTCGACATCGAGGGCTTTTTTGAGGCTCTCAAACTCGGTCCCCCGCACTTCACGGCCACTACTCTCCAGGCGTTCGCCCAGCTTCGCGGCGCAAGCCTCGATGGCGGCCTTTGGAACCAGAACGGTATCGAGTTTGGCGACCGTGACGGAGCCCTTCGAGCGCCACTCCTCGAGCCTCTCCCTCAAATACTTGATGTGTTCCATCTCTTCGTCACGCAGAGTCGTAAAGACCTTTCGCGCAATCTCGTGTTCGGCGCTTTCGACCGCCTCTGAGTATGTCCGGTGGACCCGTCCCTCGTATTCGAGGGCGGTGGTGATGGCTTGCTCCAGGTTCATATCTGCCTCCCGCTTGCATTGGTTGATCCTACTACGGACCGACCTTCAGAGGATTCCCTGCCCTTGGCGGATGACGTTTTTGATGGTCTTCGACTTTAGGGAGTAGCGATCGAACTTTGAACTCAGGAGTATCGACTTCTGCGTTGCGGTCACGCCATCCATCGAGATTATTGAATTTTGTTCGGGATAAAGATGTGAGAATTCCGTGATGTGTCTGTGAGATTCAGTCTCCATTATATGAGTGACATCGGTTGTGACCGAAAACTCAGTCGAAAGGAGAAAAGAAATGAAACGGACGATTTTTCTTGGAGTTCTGGCCCTGATGGTGGTGGCGTGGTCGGCACCGACGATGGCACAGGAGATGGTGACAGTGAGGATCACCAACGTGAGCAAACAGATCATCAGCCCGCCGGTGATCGCCTCGCATTCGGCGAAGATCCGGGTCTTCGTTCCCGGAAGCCCGGCTTCGACGGAGCTCTCGATGCTGGCCGAGGACGGCAATCCGTCGGCCCTTGCAACCCTTCTTGACGGCAGCGACGAGGTCCTGGATGTGAAAGTCGCTGACGGTCCGTTGTTGCCGGGAGCCACGATGGTCTTCGAGCTCGAGAGTCGTGGTCGGTTCAATCGGGTGAGCGCGGTCGGGATGCTGGTCACGACCAATGATGGCTTCTTTGGCCTCGATAACTTTTTGGTCGACAGGTCCAGTCGGAACGAACGTGTTTCCGTGCCTGCGTGGGACGCCGGATCCGAGTTCAATAACGAACTATGCGGCTTCATACCGGGGCCACCCTGTGGGAGCCCGTTGGTCCGAGACACCGACGGTGCCGAGGGGTTCATCCACACCCACCCCGGGCTCCACGGCGGTGGTGATTTGTCGCCCGCCGACTGGAGCTGGCAGAACCCTGTGGTAGACATTCGGATCATGAAGAAGTAACCACATTGTGGTTTCGAGACAACAGTCGATGGTACGGGGCTGACGGCCCCGTGCCGTCGGCTTCGTCGAATTTCGGCGACCGGCGGAAGCGGAGGGGGAGATGGACAAGGAAATCCTGGTGATCGAAGACGAGCCGCAGCTGGCGCAGCTGGTAGAGATGCACCTTTGCGATGCGGGATGTCGTGTCGATGTCGCTTTGACAGGGACTAACGGGCTTGCCAAAGCGAACAAACATCGATTCGATCTCATGGTTCTCGACCTGATGCTTCCCGACATGGACGGCCTCGACGTCTGCCGCGAACTCCGAATGAAAAGGGACTACACGCCGATCCTCATCCTCACCGCTCGGTCAGGAGAGGTTGACCGCGTCCTGGGTCTCGAGTTGGGCGCTGACGACTACTTGACCAAACCGTTCAGCGTCCGGGAGCTCGTGGCGCGGGTCAAGGCGATATTGCGGCGGGTAGATCGTATGGCCGAGGATAAGCCGGAGTCGTTGAATTTCGAAGATCTCACGATAGATTGTGAAAAGCGGCGGGTGTCGATCAAGGGCGATGGCGTCCGTCTGACCGCCAAAGAGTACGACCTCCTGGTCCATTTCGCGCGCAACCCCGGGCGGGTATATACGAGGAGTCAGCTCCTTGACCTGGTGTGGGGTTATGGCGAAGGTACATACGAACACACCGTCAACTCCCATATCAATCGGTTGCGGGCAAAGATCGAGGATGATCCGTCGCATCCCAGGTTCGTTCGAACCGTTTGGGGGGTTGGATACCGGTTCTTCGACCCCTCCGATTCTGATGGGTAACGGCACCAAAATTTGTTTTTCGGCGGTTACCGATGCGTGATCACTCAAAGCGGAGAAACAGCATGAGAAGTCTGTTCAGGAAACTGTCCGCCGCGCTCTTCGGTTTATTTTTAGTGGTCGGGGGACTTACGCTTGCCGTGACCCTGGTGACCAGCTACCTCTACCAGCGAGAGGTGCAACAACGCATCCACCGCGATCTCGCCGCTCACATCGTGAAGGAGGAGCTGCTCATTGTGAATGGGGAGATCGCCCAGGAGGCGCTGGAACACGTCTTTCACATGATGATGGTGATCAACCCCACCATCGAACTCTATCTGCTCGACCCGTCGGGTCGGGTCTTGGCTTACTCGGCGCCGCCGGGAAAGGTGAAGCTCGCACGGGTGGCCCTCGATCCGGTTCGTGAATACGTTGGAGGAGAGCCGCGGCTGCCGATCACGGGTGACGACCCGCGCCATCCTGATAGCAGGAACATATTCTCCGCCGCGCCGATCCTCCGTGACGGCCAACACGAGGGATATCTCTACATCGTCCTGGCGAGTGAGCATTTCGTGTCGGTCGCTGAAATGCTCCGCGGGAGCTACATCCTGCGTACCGGTGTAGTGGCTGTGGTTGGTATCACTCTTGTGGCCCTGATTGGGGCGGTCTTGCTTTCCCGGCGGTTGACCTCTCGGCTGACTCAGCTCACCAGAGACATGGCAGTGTTCCGCCAGGAAGCGCTGGGCTCAGATCCTGACAAAACGGCGCCCGATATGCGAGGACTTCCACCGATGCATGACGAAGTCGATGAGTTGCGAGTCACTTTTGATCACATGGCGAAACGGATCGAAGAACAGATCGTCAAGCTCGAAGACCAGGACAGGTTTCGCCGTGAGATGGTTGCCAACGTGTCACACGATCTGAGGACCCCACTGACCCATCTCCACGGGTACCTCGAGACGCTGATTCTCAAGGATGATTCGCTCGGACCCGAGGAGCGGCTCGAGTACCTCGAGATCGCCCTCCAGCACGCGAAACGCCTCGGCCGTCTCGTCTCGGATTTGTTCGAACTCGCCAAGCTCGACGCGATGATCGAACCCCTGGAGCGGGAGAGAATGCCGGTCGGCGAGCTGGTCCAGGATATCGCCCAGAAGTATCGGCTGCCGGCGGAGGATCGTGGAGTATCGCTCAGCGCGGAACTCGCCGCAGAGCTACTTTGGATTTCGGCCGACGTCGGTCTGATCGAACGAGCGCTGGAAAACGTCCTCGACAACGCCCTTCGGTACACGCCGGAGGGAGGCAGGATCGACATTAAATTGGAACCGCTTGGCGAGTGGCTTCGAATCGAGGTCTGCGACACAGGACCCGGAATTGCTCCCAGCGAGCTTCCTCTCGTCTTTGACCGGTTCCACCGCGTGCAGAAATCCGGCGATGCCAGCGAGGCCATGGGGTCGGGCCTGGGTCTGGCGATTGCCAAACGGGCCGTCGAGCTTCACGGTGGCAACATTCTCTGCGAGAGCACCGTGGGTGAAGGGACGACATTTCGTTTCGAGCTGCCCGCCGACACTCCCGTGCTGAACGCGCCACCTCTACCAGCCTGAGGACGGCGTCAGCGTTCGGCGGTTTCTTCCTCTTCGGCCGTTAGCGACCAGAGGCCGTCCTCGAGAAAGACCCGGTCAGTTGACGGGTCATGGCCGCAATGAGGACAGGCAGAGGGTAGGACCGATTCCAGTGTTTGGCGTTCCCAGTAGGCGTACACCTCGCCACACCTCGGGCAGAACGTCTCGATCAACTCTTCAGTCGAGCTCATGACGCCTCCCTTCAGTTTTCGGAGCACCGGATTCCTACTTTCAATATAGGTCCTGGAACGGGAATCGTCAGTCCTCGAGGAGGGGCACGGCTGGAGATTCGGCGGCATTGAGGTCGGGCGCGTCACGGAGCTTGGACCGTAAATCGAGGCTGTAGATGACGAGAGCGGTCCAGATGAGGCCGAAGCTGACGGCGTGGGCGGTCGAAAAGGTCTCGTCGTAGACCAGGACTGCCAGCAGAAATGTGCAGCTGGGAGCGATGTACTGCAAGAGACCGGCAGTTGATAGCGGGATCCGGCGAAGGCCCAGGGTGAAGAGAATCAGAGGTACTGCTGTGACGGCGCCAGCGGCCACCAGCAGCACGTCGATGCCGAGCCCCTGGTTCCCTAGTGTCCCGACACCACGGAGTTCCTGTCGCAGAAGCAACGTGGCGGCAATCGGGAACAGGGCGGCCGTCTCGAAGGTCAGTCCGACCACAGCATCTGCGTGCACCGTCTTGCGGAGCAGCGAGTAGAGTCCAAAGGAGACCGGCAGCACGAGCGAGATCCACGGCAGCTCTCCGGCTTGCACGGTGAGCAGAACAACCGCGAGGGTGGCGAGGCCGACGGCAAACAACTGCTTCTGGTTGAGGCGTTCGTGGAGCACGACGAGGCCGAGGAGGACGTTGACGAGTGGGTTGATGTAGTAACCAAGCGAGGTGGCCAGGATCCGGTTCGTGTTGACCGCGTAAATAAAGAGTCCCCAGTTGATCGCGATGAAGACGGTCGAGGCGAGGAGCGCGGCCACGGTCCGTGGCCGTCGGAAGACATCCCGGAGCTCCTGCCACCGTCCGCGGATCGTCATCCACACGGCGACGAGGACGAGGCCCCAGACGATGCGGTGCGCCAGAATCTCGAGTGCGGGCACATGCTGCAGCGTCTTCCAATACACCGGCACGATGCCCCACAGGAGAAACGCCCCGGTGGCATACAGCAGACCTAATCTGGTTTTTCGGCTCAAGACTCTAAACCTCTGGAGATTGAACAGTTGTTTTTCGGTGTCTATTCTTTCGAATTCGCTCGGCTCGCAGGGATCTCATAAGTCCCATCGAGGCGGGCAATCATCTCTTCATAGCGCTGATCGAGTTCTAGAAGCTCGGCTTCGAGTTCCGCATCGTCGATCTCGCCGCGATCCCGACAGGCCTCGAGGACTGCGCGGTGGGCTTCCATCCAACGGTCGGGATCGAAGTTATAGGTCATGCTCCCTCGCCGCGTACCTTATCCTATCGGGCTAACTCTCGGGCAATTGTCGGTGGTGCGGAATGGGCACGAGGATGGCGCGTAGAATCATCAATGGAGGATGTGATGGATCCCGTTGAACGATACCTCGAGGTTTTCGAAGGACTGAGGCGCCGTAAACGCTGGAGCACGGGCGTCGAAATCTTGCGCTTTGCTGCCTTGACGCTGGCCGCCACCGACCTGGCGGATCCCGGTTCAGACCTGGAAGAGACAGCCAAGGTTTTGAGCCAAGAGGCGGGCGGATTTTCGCCCCTCAGCTCAGCGATGCGCCACGCGGTAGCGGCCATCCTGATCCGACGGGGGCTCGATCCCGTGACCACCGTCCACCAGATCAAGGAAACCCTGGTCGCGTTCAAGGAGTTCAAGCTCACCCGGAGCGGTGTGCATCCTCTGCTCTCCGCGCTGATCCTGGTCCTCGACGCGGAGGGTGGCGTTCCGTCGCACGCCACCATTACTCGGGTGAAGTCCATCATCGATCGGTGGGACGAGGACCACTGGTTCCTGACCGGGGTCGACGACTACCCGATGGCCGCGATTCACGCCACCCGTGACGTCAGCATCGAGCAGCTCGGGATGGAGGTCGAGCAGATCTACCAGGGACTCCGCAGGGCGAAATACCCGAGCGGCGAACAGCTCCAGCTCGTGTCCCATCTGTTGGTGTTTTCGGATCAAGGTCCACGCGAAGCCGTGCAATCATTCGATCGCACCGCGAAAGCGCTCAAACAGGCGAAGCAGCGTGTTTGGCAGAGTCATTTCGACGAGGTTGCCCTGCTCGTGCTCAGCGGCGGCCACGTCGGCGAAGTGGTGCCGAGGGTGATCGACTACCGAGATCGGTTGCGCATGGTCAAGCCAAGGCCGACGGCGGACATCGCCTTTTCTATTGCGGCGGGCGTGGTCCTGGCCGAAGAGGCCGAGAAAATGAAGGGCCTCGAGGGTGCGAGAACCGCAGCCACCCTGCGCGCGGTGCAGGCCGTGATCGAGGCACAGCAGGCAGCCATGATTGCGTGCATGGCGGCGTGCACGGTGGTGGTTACTTCGTCGTAGTAGTCCGTCGAGGTGTTTGGACGATCATTTCGGGCACGGGCACGGGCACGGGCACGGGCGCGGGGTAGTACGCTACAGCGGTGATCAGAGTCCTACTATTAGCCGATACCCATCTCGGTTTCGATCTGCCGTCGAGGCCGAGGGTTGAGAAAAGGCGTCGTGGGCCAGATTTTTTCGTCAATACGCGGATCGCTCTTGAACCGGCTCTGCGAGGCCAGGTAGACTTCGTCGTTCACGGCGGCGATCTGCTCTACCGCAGTAAGGTCCGGGCCGGGCTCGTGGCAAAATCCCTCGAACCACTGCTCGACGTGGCTGACAACGGCGTGCCGGTGGTATTGGTGCCGGGCAATCATGAGCGATCTTCGCTGCCCTACCCTTTGCTGGCGAGCCACGCGAATCTGCACATTCTCGACCAACCGAAAACGGTTGACTTCCAGATCAACGGTACGAGCGTGGCCATTGGTGGGTTCCCGTGTGAGCGCGACAACATTCGGGATCGATTTTCGGATCTGGTGGCGGAATGTGGCGTCCTCGCGGTCGGCGCGGATCTTCGATTGTTGTGCATCCACCAGACGGTCGAGGGTTCACGGGTCAAGGGATACACCTTCAGATCTGGCGCGGATATCATCCGTGGCCGGGATATCCCGGGCGGCCTTGCCGCCGTGCTCTGCGGCCACATCCATCGCTCTCAAGTCCTGGACCGGGACCTCGCGGGGACTCGATTTTCTGCTCCGGTCCTCTACCCGGGTTCGGTAGAGCGCACCAGCCTCGCCGAGCAGGACGAACCCAAGGGATACCTGATCCTCGAGTTCGAGGCCGATTCAATGAGTGGTGGCAGGCTCGAGAGGTCGGAGTTTCGGGAACTGCCCGCGCGTCCGATGTTCGCCCTGACGATCGATGCAACGGGCCTCGGCCCCGAGGTCCTGGAAAATGAAATTCGCGAAAAACTCGGTCGACGACCGGCCGATGCGGTGGTGCATCTGCGGATCGAAGGAGATCTGCGGCCGGACTCCGGAAGGGTGATCCGAGCAGCCAATCTCCGCAGGCTTCACCCGGTGACCATGACTGTGGCGCTCCGTTTCAGACCACCCCGGCGGTGATAGGCTTTCGTGACCGAGCAAGCATTGGGGGAACTATGAGCCGCGTTTTCCTTTCGACCTTTCTCATCGTTGGAGTCTGCACGTTTGCCCTCACGGCGGATGCCGTTAATAAACCGGATGCTTTGCCCGGAGTGGTTGAAAAGGTCGAGGGTCTCGAGCGGCTCGAAGGGCTCATGACGTTTCACGTCGATCGTCAACGTGGCAAGGTCTACTTGGAACTGCCGCCGGCCGAGGATCCCGATACCGGGCACCGATATCTCTACGTCGAGGGTCTGGTGACCGGGCTCGGGTCGAATGACGTGGGTCTCGATCGGGGTCAGATTGGTCCGGCGCGTCTAGTCGGTTTGCGGCGTGTAGGTGGGAGGGTGCTTGTTGAAGAGGTCAATCTCGGGTACCGGGCCATCAGCGACGACCCGGACGAGCGGCGCGCGGTTCGTCAGTCGTTCGCCCGTTCGGTCCTGTGGGGTGACGAGATCGTGGCCGAAGACGGGGACGGCCGGGTGCTGGTGGACTTTTCGTCGTTCATTGCGCGCGATGCGCACGGATCTTCCAGGAGGCTGGAACGAACCGGGCAAGGTTCGTTCTCGCTCGACACATCCCGCAGCGCGGTGGAGATGGATGCCTGCCTGGTGTTCCCCGAAAACGTCGAACTCGAAGCGCTGCTGACCTTTCACAGCGAAAAGCCCGGGCCGTACGTTCGTGACACGGCGCCGGCGCCGGAGTGGGTGACCCTGGCTCAACACCACTCCTTCCTGCGGCTGCCGGACGACGGCTACCAGCCTCGGGAGCACGACCCCCGTGCCGGCTCGAACTTCATTTCCTTTGCGGACTACTCGGCTTCCCTGGAGGAGCCGATCGAACGAAGGTGGATCGTTCGCCACCGGCTTCAGAAGACCGACCCGGAGGCCCCGCGCTCAACCGTCGTCGAACCGATCGTTTATTACGTCGATCGTGGCGTGCCGGAGCCGGTCCGGTCGGCGCTGATCGAAGGCGCCGGTTGGTGGGCCGAAGCATTCGAGGCTGCGGGCTTCATTGACGCATATCGCGTCGAGCTTCTTCCCGAGGGAGCCCACAGCCTCGACGCTCGTTACAACGTGATCCAATGGGTCCACCGCGCGACCCGCGGCTGGTCATATGGTGGCGGCATCGTCGATCCACGCACCGGAGAATTGATCAAAGGTCATGTGTCGCTCGGCTCGTTGCGGGTGCGCCAGGACAGGCTTCTCTTCCAGGGCCTGGCCGGAGCCGATGAGATGGGAACCGGTGCCGCAAATGACCCCGTCGAAATCGCGTTGGCGCGAATCCGGCAGCTTTCGGCCCACGAGGTCGGCCACACCCTCGGAATGGACCACAATTTCGCAGCCAGCACCTACGGGCGGGAGTCGGTGATGGACTACCCGGCGCCGCTGGTGACAATCGATGACCACGGCGATCTTGATTTTTCGGAGGCCTACGGCGTTGGCATGGGTGAGTGGGACAAACACGCGATTCAGTGGGCCTATTCACAGTTCCCTCCGGGCGTCGATGAAGCGGATGAGCTTGAGAGTATGGTGCGTGCAGGGCTCGATCGTGGTCTGATCATCCTTTCGGACGCAGATGCCAGACCCGCTGGCGCTGCCCACCCTCTGGCCAACCTCTGGGATAACGGCTCCGACCCGGTTGAGGCCCTGGTCGAAACGCTCGCGGTGCGCCGGATCGCCCTCGATCGCTTTGGCGAGTCGGCGGTGCCGGGGGGCACGCCGATGGCAGAGCTCGAAGAGGTTCTGGTGCCGCTCTACCTACACCACCGCTATCAGTTGCAGGCCGCCGTCAAGGTGATCGGCGGGCTCGAGTATTCCTATGCATTGCGCGGTGACGGTCAGGATGCGTTCGCGTTCATCGATTCTAACCGGCAAATGCGGGCACTGGAGGTGGTCCTGTCAATCCTCGATCCCGCGACCTTGGATCTGCCGGAATCTGTGCTGGAACAGATTCCTCCGCGTCCTCCCGGATCCGCGAGGACTCGAGAGCTCTTTTCGGGACGGACGGATCCGGTGCTCGATCCGCTGGGTGCGGCGGCAACCGCCGCCGACATGGTGGTGAAGGGGCTCCTGCAGCCGGAACGGGCGGCACGGTTGGTGGACTTCCACCGCCGGGACGCCGCACAACCCGGCTTCGAGGTGATCCTGGCGACGTTGATCGATCGGGCATTCGATTCCCGGGTGCCGGCCTCGCCGCGTCACGAGGAGGTTCGAAGGGTTGTTCAGACCGTCACCGTGGACGGGTTGATAGAGCTGGCCTCCAACCCGACTGCGTCACCGGAAGTCCGGGCACGAGTTGGCGGCGCTCTGGCCGCCCTTGGTGGGCTCCTGGGTTCTCCGACGGACGAGGGCGTTGAAGAGGCGGCGCACCGCGCGGCGCTTGCAGCGCTGATCGCACGCTACCAGGGGAGGGCGCTGGTGCCCGAACCGGTATCCATCGACGCGCCCGCACCTCCGCCAGGCGACCCGATCTAGGCCGCTAGCCTTCCTTGCCGTCCGGACGAGTGGTGGTCAGAAGCGGGGCGTTGCCGAGCACATAGAGGGCAAAGGCGAGCGACCAGAGCGTGGCCGAGGAGATGAGGGCGGTTCGGGTCAAATCTGCCCGCAGCCACGGCCCGAAGACCCTGAGGACTGCGCTCGCCGAGATCGTGACGAACGCGACAGTGATCATCGCCGTCACCTGAAGGGGTCTGCCGGTGTGACCAAGAGTGACCCGGACCATCATACCGAGGGTCAAGGTGCCGATGGCACCAGC
>Ga0224513_10000755_pt1 | contig 12813 bp, 13 predicted proteins | sample SF_May12_sed_USG_5_FD_169109 | JGI IMG/M metagenome (GOLD analysis project Ga0224513, IMG submission 169109) | Sediment microbial communities from San Francisco Bay, California, United States - SF_May12_sed_USGS_21 | ecosystem: Environmental > Aquatic > Marine > Sediment | place: USA... | reverse complement strand
AGTCGGTGCTGTACCATGAGCGCACCCGAGACCAGTTCGCGGCGTTCTTCCAGCGCGGCGACACGTTTGCGTTGGGTGTGTGTAATGGCTGCCAGATGATGTCGCATCTCAAGGACATCATTCCGGGTGCTGGCCACTGGCCGCGATTCCTGCGGAACAAGTCGGAGCAGTTTGAAGCGCGCCTGAGCCTCGTGGAAATTGTTGAGAGCCCATCGCTGTTCCTGCAGGGAATGGCGGGCTCACGCTTGCCGATCGCCACGTCGCACGGCGAAGGCAGGGTGGTGTTCGCTGACGATACGGCACGTTACACGTCGTCGTACACGGTGGCGATGCGCTACATCGACAATTACGGTGAAGTGGCGGACAAATATCCCGCGAACCCCAATGGTTCTGTCGACGGGATCTGCGGTCTGAGTAATGACGATGGTCGAGTTACGATCATGATGCCGCATCCGGAGCGCGTCGCGCTGACACGCCAGAATTCCTGGCACCCGGAGGACTGGGGCGAGGATGGCCCATGGTTACGCATGTTCCGTAACGCACGAGTGGCAATTGGCTAACTAGGCGGACGCAACGTTGTCGTTGTTTGCTTCGGTAACGAAGAAGCGGCGGACCTTGATAGCGCGCGCGAGTTTTCCGCGACGCACGAAGCACTGGTAGAACATGTCCTTCATTACCTCGAGAAGAATGCCGGCCTGGGCGCGGTTCAGCAGCGGCAGCTCCTCATGCGTGCCGGTGCTAAACAGGACCTTCTTGATAGGCGCGAATGACTCGTCGTCGATTCCGGCGATATCCTGTGCGACGACAACTTCTTCAAACGCACGCAGCTTGCCACCTTCGCCCATTGCATGGAATGCACTGACCGAGGCGCGCCGGCACATGGATGCGAATGCGTTGAAGTTGTTGTTCGAATAACAGCTCAGCGCCTCGCGGAACAGCACTTCCGTATGTTTCGGCAAATAGGAGAACGCGAAACGCTCTTTGGGGCGCTCCAGTTCGACGAAGTTGCGATACAGCTCAACCTTGTTGTCGCCGTACTGGCGTACGGCAAAGCGCAGGAAGACAGGTGCACTGCAGGCATCACATTTGTAGACGAGCCCGACGTGTTTGGGCCGGTCACGCAGCAGCGAAGATGCATCCGGAACGGACTGCGGTTGCATGTGGGCGTGGACGCCACAGTAGGGGCACTCGAGTCCAATCCGGTCCTCGAGTTCGCTTTTTATCCCCTGATCTCGGTCAATTACGATTGCCATTTCGCTCAAAATCCGGTCATCGATTTATATTTATCGATTTAGCCAAATTATATTTATCAATCAGTGACTTCAGTATGCACCATCGAATTCAGGCCGCCACAGGTGCTTGACATAATCCATGAAAGATTACTGTCCCCATTCCCCGACAGCATTTTCGGCCTCTTCGTTGACAGGGCGGGCGATCAAGCCCGTGCGTGTCATAGTAACCTCGAAGACCGCGCCGTTCGCCATCGGCAGGTACGTTGCTGTGCCGAAATGCGCATCGACGCCTGGCATCAGCTTCGGGTACTTACGGGCGAACCGCCATACGTCCAGTATCACTGGCTCGGACAGGGCATGTACGGAGCGGACCTTTGACTGTTCGTCTTCAATGGTGGAGTAGCGACCGCTCAGCCGATCGAGCTGGAAGATCGGATCCAGCCCAAGCAGCGTGGCTGGCGGCTTCCAGGTGACTACCCGCGCATCCAGCTGCCACTCATCGCCGAGAATCTCAAACATGCGGTCCTTTTCATTATCCAGCATGAGGCGAGCAACGTATTGCTCGGGCGCAGACTCGGTGAACTTGATCTTGCCGACGTACTGTTCGTCAACCAGGCGGCCGTAGCCGTAATAACTGAACGCCAGCATGATGCTTGCGCCACCGGCGCAGGCTGAGACCGCACCGCCGGCAAGCGAGCGGGTGGCCCGAACAGGGCGGCGGCGGCGCGCATGGCGCGCCATCGAAAAGACGAAGTACAAAGCGATCAGCGTGAAGACCGCACTGGCAGTCAGCAGCAGGTTCATCGTCGTACTCCTTAAGGCTTAAGCGTCCAGCCTCTTATACTTGATTCGGTGCGGGTTTGCCGCATCGGCTCCCAGTCGTCGCTTCCTGTCTTCTTCGTAGTCCGCGTAGTTGCCGGCGAACCAGGTCACAACCGAGTCGCCCTCGAACGCAAGTATATGTGTGCATATGCGGTCCAGGAACCAGCGATCATGTGAAATAACCATGGCGGAGCCCGGGAACTCGAGCAGCGCTTCTTCAAGGGCACGCAGCGTTTCGACGTCGAGATCGTTGGTCGGTTCGTCAAGCAGGAGGAAGTTGCCGCCGGCTTTTAGCATCTTGGCCAGGTGGACGCGATTGCGCTCACCGCCCGACAACAGGCCAATCTTCTTTTGCTGATCCTGGCCGCGGAAATTGAAGCGGCCGACGTAGGCCCGCGATGACGTTTCGTAGTTGCCGACCTTGATCAAATCGAGTCCATCGGAGATTTCTTCCCAGACCGTCTTATTATCGTCCAGGCTTTCGCGCGATTGGTCGACGGCAGCGATCTGCACGGTGTCGCCAAGACGCAGCGTGCCGGAGTCGGCTTGTTCCTGCCCCGTAATCATTCGCGTCAATGTGGTCTTGCCGGCGCCGTTTGGACCAATGACGCCGACGATGCCGCCCGGGGGCAGCTGGAAGCTCAGGTCGTCAATAAGCAACTTGTCACCGAAGGCCTTGTTAAGGTTCTCGACCTCGAGCACCACATCGCCGAGCCTTGGCCCGGGCGGAATGTAGATCTCATTGGTTTCGTGACGCTGCTGGTATGACGGCGATGACAATTCCTCGAACTGTTTGAGTCGCGCTTTCGATTTGGCCTGCCGACCTTTCGGGTTGCTGCGGACCCATTCGAGTTCGTGTTCCATCGCACGTTTACGTGCTTTCTCACCGGCTTCCTCGACCTTGAGGCGTGCCTCTTTCTGTTCAAGCCAGGATGAGTAGTTGCCTTCCCACGGAATGCCGTGGCCACGGTCGAGCTCGAGAATCCAGCCGGCGACGTTGTCGAGGAAGTAGCGATCGTGGGTCACGGCGATGACCGTGCTCGGGTATTCATCGAGGAAGCGCTCAAGCCACGCAACCGATTCGGCATCAAGGTGGTTGGTGGGCTCGTCGAGCAGCAACATGTCGGGCTGCGAGAGCAGCAGGCGACACAATGCGACACGGCGGCGTTCGCCACCCGACAGTTTGGTTACGTCTGCGTCCCAGGGCGGCAGTCGCAATGCGTCAGCGGCAACCTCGAGTTTGCGATCGATTTCCCAGCCGCCGGCCGAGTCGATGTCATCCTGCAGCTTGCCCTGTTCGTCGAGCAGGGCGCTCATTTCGTCGTCCGACATTGGCTCGGCGAACTTTTCGCTGATTTCGTTAAAGCGATGCAAGTGATCGATGACCTCGCCAAGGCCTTCCTCGACGTTACCGCGCACGTTCTTGTTCGGATCGAGTTCCGGTTCCTGCGGCAGGTAGCCGATCTTGATGCCTGGCTGCGGGCGTGCTTCGCCGTCGATCTCCGTATCGAGACCGGCCATGATGCGCATGAGCGTCGATTTGCCCGAGCCATTGAGGCCGAGCACGCCGATCTTGGCGCCCGGGAAGAACGAAAGTGAGATGTCGCGAATGATGTGCCGTTTCGGCGGCACGACCTTCGCCACGCGGTTCATCGTGTAAATGTACTGAGCCATAGTGGGACCGAATATTGAGGAGCGCGCATTATCCGGTATGCTGCCGCACAAGAAAACCACTATAGGCAGCCCATGAGCGAAACCGTGCTCGTCTACAAAGGACCGGAAATCGCGGCTTACGGCTTTGGTGATCCGCATCCCTTTGGCTTCGACCGCCATGATGTTTTCCACGCCGAGCTCGATAAAGCCGGGCTCGATGCTCATATCGACCTGGGTCATCCGCGTCCCGCGCTCGTGGATGAGCTGGCGCTTTTTCACACTGCCGAATACATCGACAAGGTGTCGCGGATGTCCGTTTCGGGCAAAGGGTGGCTCGACGATGGCGACACACCGGCGGTAAAAGGTATCTACGACGCGGCCTCGTCGGTCGTTGGCGCAGTGCTTTGTGCCGTTGACGAAGTCATGCACGATAACTACAAACGTGCTTTTGTGCCGATCGCCGGATTACATCACGCGGCGCGCGATGGGGCTGCCGGGTTTTGCGTGTTCAACGATTGTGGCGTGGCGGCAGAATACCTGCGCAAGAATTTTGGTCTGAAACGCATCGCGTATGTGGATATAGACGCCCACCATGGCGACGGTGTGTTCTATGGTTTCGAAGACGACCCCGATCTGATATTTGCCGATATCCACGAAGACGGCCGCTATCTGTATCCGGGCACCGGACATGCGCACGAGACCGGCAAGGGGCGGGCAAAGGGCACCAAGCTCAATATTCCGGTACCGCCCGGAGCCGATGACATCGAGTTCCGGCGTGCCTGGGACCGGGTAGAGGCCTTTGTCGACGCGCAGCAGCCCGAGTTCATCCTCATGCAGTGCGGTGCCGACAGCCTGGAGGGCGACCCGATTACCCACATGGCCTGGACTGAGGAAGCCCACGCCTATGCCGCGGCTTCATTGTGCCGACTGGCCGATAAACACTGCCAGGGCCGCATCGTTGGTACGGGTGGCGGAGGGTATAACCGGCAGAACCTGGCCCGTGCCTGGACCCGCGTAGTCCAGTCCTTTGTCGAGTCCTGATAACCCTGTAAGATGCCGGTCTCTTTTAGCCCCCGCCCTCGGAGAAACGCCGGATGTTCGACACCTCAGAGACGATCGAGTCCTTCGATCCTGAAGTAGCCAAAGCCATTGAGCTGGAGAGCCAGCGCCAGGAAGAGCACATCGAGCTGATCGCCTCGGAGAACTACGCGAGTCCGCTGGTGATGGCAGCGCAGGGCAGCAAGCTGACGAACAAGTACGCCGAAGGCTATCCCGGCAAGCGTTACTACGGCGGCTGCGAGTTTGTTGACGATGTGGAAACGTTGGCCATCGAGCGGGCGAAGGAGCTGTTCGGTGCCGACTACGCCAACGTGCAGCCGCATTCGGGTTCGCAGGCCAATGGTGCCGTCTACCATGCGCTGGTCGAGCCGGGCGACACGATTCTGGGAATGAGCCTGAATGAAGGCGGTCACCTGACGCACGGCTCGCCCGTCAATTTCTCGGGCAAGCTGTTCAATGTCGTGCCTTACGGCATCGTCCATGAAACCGGCCTGATCGACTACGACCAGGTCCAGCGGCTCGCAACGGAGCACCAGCCAAAGATGATCATCGCCGGCTTCTCGGCGTATTCGCAGATCGCTGATTGGGCGCGCTTCCGTGAAATCGCAGACTCAGTTGGCGCATTCCTGTTCGTTGACATGGCCCACGTCGCGGGCCTCGTTGCCGCGGGTCTGTACCCAAGCCCGATCCCGTATGCCGATGTTTGCACGACAACGACTCACAAGACGCTGCGCGGACCGCGCGGCGGACTGATCCTCGCTCGCAAAAACGACGATCTCACCAAGCGTTTCAACTCGCTCGTGTTCCCCGGCACTCAGGGCGGCCCGCTCATGCATGTGATCGCGGCCAAAGCCGTGGCGCTCAAGGAAGCGCTCGAACCGAGCTTCAAGGACTACCAGGCCAAGGTCATTGAGAATGCGAAGGTAATGGCTGCTGTGCTTAACGAGCGTGGTTACCCGATCATTTCAGGCGGCACCGAGAATCACCTGATGCTGGTCAGCCTGATCGAGCAGGGCATCACGGGCAAGGCGGCTGATGCCGCTCTGGGTCGTGCCTACATCACCGTGAACAAGAACTCCGTCCCCAACGATCCGCAGTCGCCGTTCGTGACCAGCGGCCTGCGACTCGGCACGCCGGCGATCACGACGCGCGGCTTTGGTGTCGAGGAAACGCGCCAGCTCACGGGCTGGATAGCGGATATACTGGACGATCTTGAAAACGAGGAGACGATCGAACGTGTCCGTCAGCAGGTACTCGAGCTTTGCGCGAGATTCCCTGTTTACGGCTGATCGTTAGTAGCGCATGCACTGTCCGTTCTGTGCCAACGAAGAAACCAAGGTCATAGACTCGCGCCTCGCGGGCGAGGGCCGGCAGATTCGCAGGCGCAGACAATGTCTGGCATGCAATGAACGCTTCACGACGTTCGAGACCGCTGAGCTCGTCATGCCGCGGCTGATCAAGAACGACAACAGCCGCCAGCCTTTCGACGAGAACAAATTGCGGAACAGCATGGTGCGCGCGCTCGAGAAGCGCCCGGTACCCAGCGACGAACTCGAACAGGCGGTGGGCCATCTTATTCACAAACTGAGAACCATGGGTGAGCGCGAGGTACCGTCCAGGCTGGTTGGTGAGTTGGTCATGGAGGAGCTTCGGGCGCTCGATGAGGTTGCGTATGTGCGCTTCGCCTCGGTGTACCGCCGGTTCCAGGACATCACGGAGTTCGAAGACGAGATCAAGCGGCTTCAGCGTATTTCTGAAACGGCGGCCAGTCGTGAGCAGATGTCACTGCTCCCAGAATTACTCGGCAAGAAGAAGACCTGACCGTGTTTTCCACCGCTGACTGCGCGCATATGGCGCGTGCGCTGCAACTGGCAGCACGCGGTGTTTACACGGCGCGCCCGAACCCGATGGTTGGCTGCGTGATCGTCAACGACGGAGCCGTTGTTGGCGAAGGCTGGCACCAGAAGGCCGGTGAGGCACACGCAGAAATCAACGCACTGCGCGCCGCCGGAGACAACGCCAAAGGCGCCACCGCCTACGTCACGCTCGAGCCCTGCGCACATACCGGCAAGACACCACCCTGTGCGAACGCTTTGGTCGAGGCCGGCGTCGCCAAGGTGATCGTAGCGATGCAGGATCCGTTTCGCGAAGTGTCGGGGCGTGGCCTCGTGATATTGCAGGAGGCTGGTGTCGCGACCGAGTTGGGCCTGATGCAGGCCGCTGCTGAATCACTCAATGCCGGATTCATAAGCCGCATCACTCGCGGGCGACCACAGGTGAAGCTGAAGATCGCTGCAAGCCTGGATGGCGCCATCGCTATGTCCAGCGGTGAGAGCCAGTGGATCACCGGGCCCGAAGCACGTCACGACGTGCAGAAGCTGCGGGCGAAGGCGGGGGCAATAATGACAGGTATCGGTACGGTGCTGGCGGATGATCCGTCTCTCAATGTGCGTGCGCCGGAGATCGATACCCAGGGCCTGCAGCCACTCAGAGTCGTGCTCGACAGCCGCCTGCGCATGCCGGTGACGGCGGAAATGTTGTCACTGCCCGGATCGACGCTTGTTTGCTGCACCGGTGATTATGATGCGACGGGCCTTGAGAAGGCCGGCGCTGAGGTGCGTAATTTCGGCGCGCACGGCTCAATCGTGAACGTCTTCGAGGTGCTCGCCGCACTGAGTGAACGCGAGATCAACGATGTCCTGGTTGAAGCCGGGCCGCAGCTTTCGGGCTACCTGCTTGAAAAAGACCTGGTCGATGAGCTTGTGATTTACCAGTCACCCCACATAATGGGCTCCAATACACGCCGCATGTTTGATACCCCGAACTGGACCGTACTGGCGGATCGCAGGACGCTGGATATTACAGACGTACGCCGCGTGGGCGCCGATACGAGAATAACTGCAAAAATCGAGCACTGATGTTCACAGGAATTATTAAGGCGAAAGGCACGATCAGCGCAATGGACAAGCGCAGCGGTGATGTGCGCCTGTCGGTACGCTCCGAGGGGCTGCCATGGTCGGACTACGAACAGGGCGAGAGCATCGCGGTCAACGGTGTCTGCCTGACGGCGGTGGCCCTGCATGCGGACGGATTCGACACGGATGTGTCTGTGGAGACGCTTGACGTCACCGGGCTCGGCGGCCTCGCTGTCGGCTCCGAGGTCAATCTTGAACCAGCCATCAGCCTGGGCGAGCGACTGGGTGGCCATCTTGTCAGCGGTCATGTGGACTGCACCGGCAAGGTCGTGTCACGTACAGCGGATGCCCGCTCGATCCGGCTTGGCATTGAGATCCCGAAGGAGTACGCACGTTACGTGGCGAAAAAAGGCTCGGTCTGCGTCGACGGTGTCAGCCTTACCGTCAACGAGGTATCGGGAAATACCTTCGAGTTGAATATCATCCCGCACACCGCTCAATCTACAATCATCGATGACTATGCTGCTGGCACTGTCGTCAACGTCGAAGTCGACCTCCTTGCGCGCTATCTCGAACGCCTGCTGGACAAGGACGGCGACGGCATCTCAATCGATTTTCTAAAGGCCAATGGTTATGCCTGACAACACGACAGTCCACCCAAGCGCGGAGAAAGGGCCGTTCAGCGATATTGAAGAAATCATTGCCGATATTGCAGAAGGCAAGATGGTCATTATGGTCGATGATGAGAATCGCGAGAACGAAGGCGATCTCATCATGGCGGCTGCCAAGGTGCGCCCGGAAGACATCAACTACATGGCAACCCATGGTCGCGGCCTGATCTGCCTGACGATGTCTCGCGAGCGCTGCGATCAGCTGCGCCTGCCGCTCATGGTCAGCGATACGGACGAGCATCACGCCACCAACTTCACGATCTCGATCGAAGCGGCCGAAGGCATCACGACCGGTATTTCGGCGCACGACCGCGCCAAGACGATCCAGGCGGCGGTGGCTGCCGATGCGAAACCCGAACACCTCAGCCAGCCAGGACATATCTTCCCGGTCATGTCGCAGCCTGGTGGCGTGCTGACTCGCGCAGGCCACACGGAAGCCGGATGTGATCTCGCGCGACTTGCGGGTCTGGAATCTGCCGCCGCAATTGTCGAGATCCTGAATGAAGACGGCACGATGGCGCGCCGGCCGGATCTCGAAAAATTCGCTAAGACTCGTGGTATTCGTATCGGTACGATCGCTGACCTGATTCGTTATCGTCTCGAGAAGGAGCGCAACGTAGAGCGTATCGCCGAGAAGCAGGTCGCGACCGAGTTCGGCGAATTCACGTTGTATTGCTATGACGACCTCATCAACCGCTCGGTTCACGTTGCGCTTGTGAAAGGCAAGCTCGAGGATGTGGATGCGCCGCTGGTGCGCGTACACCTGCAGGACACACTTGGCGATGTTGTTGGCGTGCAAAGCGACTCGCTGGGCTGGCCAATACGCAACGCGATTGAGCGGATCGCCGAGGAAGAGGTCGGCGTGATCGTGCTGCTGCGGGATCAGGAGGATTCGCGCGATTTTATCGACGCTGTCGAGAATCTCGATACGCCGCCTGATGAACTCGAGAAGCATCGCAGTGGTGATGCGGTACTGCGCACCTACGGAGTAGGCGCCCAGATCCTGCGTGACCTCGGCCTTAGCAAAATCCGTGTATTATCTGCGCCTAAGCAAATGTACGCGATCTCGGGCTTCGACCTCGAAATCACCGAGTACGTCTGACAAATACGGCAGCACATGGACAAAATAAGAACAATAGAAGGTGACGTGGTCGTTCGTGACGGACGCTTTGCGATCGTCGCAGCGCGGTTTAACGACTTCATTGTCGAATCGTTGATCAAAGGTGCGGTGCATTGCCTGCGCCAGCACGGCGCGGACGACGGCAATATCGAGATCATCCGGGTCCCGGGCGCGTTTGAGATGCCGGTCGCCATCGACAAGGTGGCTGCGACACGTCGCTTTGACGGCATCATCGCTCTGGGCGCCGTCATTCGTGGTGGCACACCGCATTTCGACTACGTAGCCGGCGAATGCGTCAAGGGCATCACGGCCGCCGGGCAACGCCACGGTGTTCCCATCGGCAACGGCGTACTGACGGTCGACACGATAGAGCAGGCCATCGAGCGTGCCGGTACCAAGGCTGGCAACAAGGGCGAAGAAGCCACGCTCGCTGTCATTGAAATGGTCAATTTACTGCGTCGTATCGACTAATGAGTAAATCGCCTCAGGCCGGGGCTGGCGCGCGCACTCGCGCCCGCGAGCTGATGGTGCAAGCGCTGTATCAAAAGCAGATTGCCGGCCACTCAACCTCTGAACTTGTCGCCCAATACCAGGCCGATACGGCCTATGGGCGTGTTGACCAGGAGTTCTTCGATGAATTATTCCCGGCCATCAGTAATGGCCAGGGTGAGATCGAGAAGAAGATCGACGAGCTGATCGATCGTCCGCTGGAACAGCTCGACCCGATCGAACTGTCAATCCTGTTGATCGGCGTGCATGAGCTCGAGGCCCGGGTCGACATTCCGTACAAGGTCGTTATTAACGAAGGTGTAAACCTCGCCAAGCGTTTCGGTTCGACCGATGGGCACAAGTACATCAATGCCTGCCTGGACCTTGCTGCACAGTCCTTGCGCAAGACCGAGGTGAAAGCCAGCACCGGTGGATGAGTTCGACCTCATTCGTCGCTTTTTTTCACGCGACGCGGAGGCGGCCGGTACCGTCGTCGGCGTTGGTGATGATGGTGCAGTGCTGCAACCCACACCGGGCACGCAGCAAATCCAGGTTACCGACACGCTGGTCGAAGGCGTACATTTTCCCGCCAACATCGGCGCCGCCGATATCGGCTACCGCAGCGTTGCGGTCAATCTCTCTGACATTGCAGCGATGGGCGCGCGTCCGCGCTGGATGACGCTGGCACTCACCTTGTGGGACAAGGATGAAAAGTGGGTTGAGGCGTTTGCGGGCGGCCTGTTTGAGGCGGCGGCGGAGCATGGGGTTTCCCTGGTGGGTGGCGACACGACTCAGGGTGATTCTGTTGTCATTACGGCGCATGTCAGTGGCGAGGTGGAAGAGGGTGCCGCCATCCTGCGCAGCGGCGCGAAGGCGGGCGATACGGTTTACGTGACCGGCACTGTCGGTGATGCGGGGGCCGGGCTGGAACTGCTTCGCGAAGGTGTCGACGACGACGAACTGGTGCGCCGCTTCCTGCGCCCGACTGCACGCATAACACAGGGGCTGCAGATTTCGGGACGAGCGCATTCGGCCATCGACGTGTCTGACGGCCTTGTTGCCGACCTGCGAAAACTCCTGGACGCGAGTGGCGTCGGTGCGGAGATTGAGATTGAGAAAGTACCGTTATCTGCCGCGCTGCAGGCGCGCTTCGATACCGCCAGCGCAATGCGGTTTGCCCTGACGGGTGGTGACGACTACGAACTTTGTTTCACAGCGCCGGCGGACGCCGTGGCCGGAATTGAGAACATCACGGCGATCGGCACGGTCACGGAAAACCAGGAGCTCGTCTGCCGTAACGCGGGCGAGATTGTGGAAGTTGACGTCAGCGGGTACCGTCACTTCACATGAGTAAGGGTCCTGACAACCTGGCAAGAACGGTCCTGACAGACCCGGTGCATTTCCTGGCATTCGGCTTCGGTACCGGGCTGGCTCCTTTCGCCCCGGGCACTTTCGGCTCGATTCCAGGCGTCATCCTGTTCTGGCTAACGCTCGACTTGGGACTTTATGTTCAATTGGGCATCGCCGGCGTGATGGCGATTATCGGTATCTGGATCTGCGGCGAGAGCGCGCGGCGAATAGGTGTGCATGACCATGGCGGCATCGTCTGGGACGAGATCGTCGGGATGTACGTCACACTCCTGGTGGCACCGGTCACCATCGTCGGATTCGTGCTCGCTTTCGTCCTTTTTCGGGTGATGGATATTGTAAAACCATGGCCGATTAGAGACCTGGATCACAGACTGGGCGGAGGTCTGGGAATTATGCTGGACGACATCGCAGCTGCTCTGTACGCCGCATTATTACTGGCTTTGTACGGGTGGCTAATGACTTAAAGATGAGACAACATGGCCAGCAAGGTATCTGAACTCAAGCGCCCGGCAGACGTTCCCGACAAGATCGGTAAGTACGTCATCATCAACAAAATCGGAAAGGGCAGCACCGGTACCGTCTTCCTGTCTCACGATCCGTATTACCGTCGCGACGTCGCGATCAAAGTTTACAATATTGAAGAAGACCAGGACGCCGAGCGCGCGAAGGTCTCCCGCAAGATGTTCTTTAATGAAGCGCACATGGTTGGCATGTTGCAGCATCCGAACATCATGCCGATCTACGACGCGGGCGAAGAAGATGGCAGTTACTACGTTGTCACCGAACACATCCAGGGCGCCCGTACGCTGGCCGCATATTGCCGTCCGGATAACCTGCTGCGGGTCGATGATGTCGTAGAGATCATTTACAAGTGCGCCAAGGCATTGCACTACGCACATGGTCGCGGTGTCATCCATCGCGATATCAAACCGTCAAACGTTATGCTCACGATCGACAATGACGTGCGCATCATCGACTTCGGTATTGCGATCGTCAGCGACTCGGAAGTGTCGCGCATCGAAGGCATCGCGGGTTCACCAAGCTATATGTCGCCGGAGCAGGTGCAGTCGGAAGAACTGACGCCACGTTCGGATCTGTACTCGCTGGGCGCGGTCATGTACGAACTACTGACCGGGTTCCGTCCGTTCCGCGCTGACAACCTGTCGAAGTTGCTGCATCAGATCGTGTACGCGACACCGCCGCCGATTCACACCTATCGCGACGACCTGCCTGAGGAACTCGAGCATGTCGTCATGACGACGATGCAGAAGGAGCCCAACAAGCGGCTCGCGACGGGCAATGCAATGTCCGCCGAACTGACGCGCGTCTACAAGGATCTGCGCCAGAAGTACGACAGCCTCGATAACCAGGAGCATTTTGATCTCCTGCGTAACCTGCATTTCTTCCACGAGTTTTCGCATGCCGAGATCTGGGAAGTCCTGCGCGCCTCCGACTGGCACGAATACAAGGACAGTGAAGAC
>Ga0224513_10000754_pt1 | contig 12819 bp, 10 predicted proteins | sample SF_May12_sed_USG_5_FD_169109 | JGI IMG/M metagenome (GOLD analysis project Ga0224513, IMG submission 169109) | Sediment microbial communities from San Francisco Bay, California, United States - SF_May12_sed_USGS_21 | ecosystem: Environmental > Aquatic > Marine > Sediment | place: USA... | reverse complement strand
ATCGCATCCGGGGTGAACGGCGCATCCTCGGGCATGATGTTTTCTGTGCCGGCGATTTTCTTACTCGGATTCGGCGACAAGTTCGATCCAGTGATTCTGACATTTGGCTGTATTGCCGGCGCCTTCCTTGGCATCGCGTTCATCATTCCGCTCAGAAAACATATGATCGACTATGAGCGGCTGACTTATCCGGGCGGCGTTGCGGTCGCGACGATTCTGAAGTCCCCAGGAGCAGGTGTCCATAAGGCAGTTATTCTCCTCGGCGCGGCGCTGATCAGTGCATTGGTGCAGTTCACGACGATCGAGACCGGGGTTTCCAACTGGAATCTCGGCGCGTTGATCGGTCTGCCCGAGTATATGAACGGAATCTGGTACCTGTCACTTATGACCATCGGTGTTGGATTTATTGCCGGGCGTGGCGGCGTCGCATTTATTATTGGCGGGTTCGTGGCCTATTGGTTCCTCTCTCCTATGCTCTCGGTCATGGGGGCTTTCCCGCTGGACGCTTCCGGAGAAACCATTAACCAGCCGGGTCCGCTGCGGTTGCTCCTGTATCGTCCGTTTGGAATCGGAATGCTCATCGGTGGCGCCATCATGGGCGTGATACTGGCATCGCCTTTGATTGTCAGCGCGATCAAATCGATGCAAAAGGCATCCCAGGTAGAAACAAGCATCTCCAAAGACGAGATGCCGATCAAGTTGCTTTATTTCGCAGTCGTCGGCGCGGCAATTCTTCTATGCGTGATGGCTGCGACGTCCGCCGAGTCGGTTGGCATCGGTCGCGGTATTGCCATGGCATTGCTTGGCACCCTCTGGATCTGGATGGCCGGCATTATTCTTTCTGAGGCCATCGGCCGCACCAACTGGTCACCGCTGTCGGGGATGACGCTGGTCGGAATCACGCTGCTGATCGTACTAACGCAGGCACTTGGTATGGAGCGTGATGATTCGATCATTGCGGCCCTGATGGTCGGTGCGGCGATGTGCGTCGCAATGTCCCAGGCTACCGACCTGATGCTTGACCTAAAGACAGGCTACCTCGTTGGTGCGACGCCTCGCATGCAGCAGATCGGCCAGTTTGCCGGTGCATGGCTCGGCCCGATTGTCGTTATCGGCGTGATCTTCATTCTTAATGAATCGCATGGTCTTGGTAGCGACAAGCTCCCGGCGCCGCAGGCACAGGCCCTTGCCAGCACTATCGACGGCATTATGGGCGGTGACGTCCCTGCACAGAAGTACGCGGCCGGTGCCGTGATGGGTGGCATCCTGTCTGCGATGATGGGTGGCCTGGGTATTACTGTGGGGCTGGGTTTCTATCTGCCGTTTAATATTGTTCTGACGTATTCGCTTGGAACGCTCGGCAGGGAGCTGGCCGACCGTATCAAGGGCAAGACCTGGAGCGAGGAGGTCGGGATTCCGATTGCGGCTGGTCTCATTGTTGGCGAGGCACTCGTTGGCGTAGGTGATGCGCTGCGAATAGTGATGAATTCGTAGGGAGCACGACATGAAGAACATTGGTTTTGTTTTACTCGCAGCAGGATTCCTGGCGGGCGCCTATGCGACGGCTCTCGATGTGCAGAACGTGAACTGGACGTTGTTCGCCGTAGCGGCGGTCACTGCAATCGCCGGACTCATTATTTCGAAAAGCCAGGCATCGGCTATCGCTCGGTCTGAAGAGGTGCTCAATGTCAATCGCGGCGAGCTGCGCGAGTCCCTGCAGAATATCGTGGGTGATCTCGCTGAAATCGTGAGCGACAGTTCCGCGAAAGGAGCCGACCTGCGAGAGCGGATCGATCTCAAGTTGCGAGACGATTTGCGACGGTTTGCGGATGCGCGGAGCAGTATGGTGCACCTTTTCGGCTTACAGACCTATGCGGATATCATGAGCAGTTTTGCCGCCGGAGAGCGCTACATCAACCGCGTCTGGTCGGCGTCGGCGGATGGGTATGAAGGCGAAGCCGCCACGTACCTGGAAAAGGCCGCGCAACAGTTCGCTGACGCACAACGCCAACTGCAGGAAGCGCAGGGAGCCGGTTAGGGAACTACTTGCGACGGCAGCGTGCCGTCAGTTCCTTCTGCAGCAGGTCAACGTCCTCGTTCATGAGGTAGTCCGACTGGTCTTTCCAGCCACGCAGCATTGCAATGGTGCGTTCGTTAACAAGCAGGTGGCGCTCGCTGGCCTGTTGACCTATGTCCCAGCCGGGAACGGCGATGACTGAGCGAACGCGAATCTTGTGGCCCAGCAGTTGGCAAACCTCTTTCTCGAGTCGAGCGGTGCTCGCCGTGATGGCCACGATGGGTGTCGCGGTATCGCTGTTCGAGAACGACAGCTCGTGCCCTGTGAGTACCGCTTCACCATTCTTTGCGCCACGACGGGCAACGACGTTGATCGCGTAGATTCCGGTCTGGCCGACAAGTACGTGATCGACAACGCCTGCGCTCGTCTTGATGTCATGAAATACCCGGTTGGTGCCAGTTGATATCCGCTGGAGCTGATGACCGACAGCGACGTTGGCATCGCGCACAAAGCTCACATGGCGACGCGCGAGTATCGTACGGCCGAGGCGCCAGGCGGCGAAGGCGGAAGCCAGAGACAGGAATCCGATCTGCAGCCAGAGCTGCCACGAAGGATAGCCAGCAAACAGGTCCTGTGCTTTCAGTACGTACGCGGCCGCAAACAGGACGAGGAAAACGAGAGTGCCGCTCAGGTAGATGGCCTGTGAACTCGACAGGCGATCCAGCTCGTCCCGGAAGCGCTGTGCGGCCTCATGCATGATGCTGTCCGCGAAGCTGGGAGTAGAGCCGACGTTGCGGCTGAGGGCGTTCCAGGATTTGGCCACCAGCAGGAACAGGATTGTGCTTGTCAGAGCAACGGTGGCTGCTGCGCTGATCGCGTCAATATCCATGTGGCTCGTCCTGATGTTCCCTTTGAAGTTCTGTCAGGGTATCGGGCGACGCGTCGGCGCTCTGTGATACAGGTCACAATGGCGTGTCGAGAATGACGAAAAGACCGCATTTTTCAGGTCCGATTCAGGCTTACCCCCGTATATGTGAATGTCATCACGGTAGCTCGTAGCACATACGGATACCGTCGGGATTATGTCTGGCTACGGCACATTACTGGAGACCGCCATGGACAACAGATTGAAAGTGATTGGCGCAGCGTTCGTCATGTTATTCATGAGCGGTTGCGCGACGATGAGCAGCGAAGAATGCGGGGCCACGGACTGGTCGGCAATCGGTTATGAAGATGGCGCTCGTGGCTACACGACTGACCGCTTCTCAAATCATCGGAAGGCCTGTGCCAAACACGGTATTACCGCTGACTTCGGCTCATACCAGGCCGGTCGCGACCAGGGTCTGGTCGAGTATTGCCAGCCCGGACGTGGTTACGATGTCGGCGTTAACGGCGGACGCTACTACGGTGTTTGCCCGGTGAATCAGGAATCGGGTTTTCTCGATGCCTACAACGTGGGTCATCAGCTATACACGTTCCGCAGCAACGTGAACCACGCGAATTCAGCGATTAAGTCGAAAGAGCACAAGCTCAAGGAAGTTAAAGACGCAATGCTTCATGCGGAGGCGGCGCTCATCGACCAGGAAACAACGACCGAGCAACGAATAATTCTGCTTGCGGAGTTGAAAGACCTGTCGGAAGACAAGGGCAGGCTCGAGGCAGAGATCCGGGATCTGTATGAGCAGCGCGCTCATCATCAGGTTCAGTTGGAAAACTACCAGGCCACGGTCGCCGATTACGGCTACTAGGAGGTAAGGCTAGTAGAACTCGTCGAGATCGGCTTCCTTACGTCGGTCTCGACTCTCCCGGCGTTCCTTCTCGTACGACCCGGTCCCACCGGCATGTCCGGCCGCCCCGAACGGGCTGCGGCGGTCTTTTGCCGCGCGTCGGTCTTTATGGTGCGCAAAACGACAACGGCACTCGAGGGCGTTGCAATCAGGTAGAGGTAAACGGGGCGCGGCAGTGGACAGAAAGCGGCGACCGCTCATCTTCTTCGCGGCTTCGCAGGCCTTCGCGTCAAACTTGATCGAGACAGCGTGGAACGCCGTATCTCCCGTCGCTTTGGGTTTTTCCGGCTCCGACGTCTTCTTAGACTGACCCCGATTGCGGACGAACAACCACAGCACCAGTAGCACGACGGCGCTGCCGAGTAACGTCAGTTGCATATGTGCTCCTCACGCCAAATACGGCACAAGGCTAGCACGTTAGTCCCAATTACAGTAGTTCGTCCACCGCGATTTCAGCCCAGTAAGTGGCGAACGTCACGTCCACGGCGTCTGTAATTTCCCGTGACAGGCTCATGTCCGGAAAAAATACCTGGTCGAGCAGCGCGTTGACCGTCGCTGGATCAGATGTTGCCAGGTTCAACTCCTTGTTGATCTCGAGGCTTAGCTTGTCGAAGTTCGCCGAACCGACACAGAGCCAACCATCAAAGATTGCCGCCTTGACATGGCTCATGCCCGGGTACTCGTATACGCGGACGCCATGTTTCAACAGCGTATTTATCGTGACCTTGTTACTCGCATTTAACGGACCATGATTACCGCGCGCAGGGATAATGATGCGGACGTCGACGCCTCGGCGTCGGGCCTTGGCGAGTTCGTAAATCGTGCGGTCGTCGGAAAAGTACGCGTTCTCGATATAGATGTACTTTTTGGCGCTCTGAATAGCCGCTATTTGCGCTTTGTAGATCTCTGAACTGAAGTTCCTGGTTTGCAGAATACGGACGGGATAGCCGTCGCGCTCGGCTTCTTCCTGCTTGCCGCGCAGGAACCGAAGTGCGTTGGCGAAATCGCCCAGCAGACCGCCGCGCGACCATGCCTTGTCGGATTCGAACTGTAGCTGGTCCACCACCGGTCCGGTCACTTCCATCATGAGGTCGTGCCAGTCGTAGCGATACTCCCGCCCAATATTCATGCCTCCGACAAAGGCGGTTTTTTTGTCAATTATCGTGGTTTTGGTGTGATCGCCAGTGAACCATGGATTCGTCATGCTGCGGACCTTCACGTCGGAGTCGCGCTCCAGGTAGCGGTTTATCGACAGAGGGTGCTCGTGCGTTTCCGGTAACGACTCGGCATCGGCTTGTGTCGCCAGTACATTGCCAATGCTGTCGACCATGACGCGCACCCGGATATCGTCGGCCCGCTGCCGCAGCTCGTCGGCCATCGCAACAGCGAAGTCGTCATTGTCGAAAATATAGGTGCGGATATCGATGCTCTCCCGAGCGCTCTCGATACTTTCCATGAGGCGTCCGAAATATTCATCGCCGTCGACGAGGAACTTGATACGACCGCGGTCCTGCCGAGTGCCTGTCACTTTATCGAGTTTTTCTTCGAACGCGACAAGATCCATTGCCTCGCTATTACCAACGGCAGGGACCGGTCCGTTGAGGGCCGGCATTTCGATCGTGCTGAGAGATATCCGGCGTAACAGACCGGCACCCGACTTCATCGTCAGCGAGCCAAGTGAGGCGAAATGCGACACCGGGCGATTGACTGGGTTTTCGTAGACTGAGCGTGCATAAACCCAGCCAGCCTGGCTGATACCGCTCGCCTTACGTGCGAATGATGAAGGCTTGTCAGCAGGAGTGGTTGCGCACCCCGTTGTGAGCAGTGCGACGACTGTAACCGCGATAGCTTTGTTGCGAATTCCCATGATGCGACTCCGTTACCAATGAGTCGAATCTAGGGAAGAGGTCCTCTACAGAATTGACGCTTCTGTGAGCATCTTCAGATTATTGCTTAGGAACTCCTGATGCGTAGCTGATTGCTGCTGTAACTAACTGAAAAATAGTGCTAAATCGAAAGTGGCGCGACGCCGAACAGAGCCTGGTGGAAGTGGCCGACGACCGCAAAAACGACTACGCCGATGAGGATTGCGATGATATCGAACTTGCCGGAGGCCGTTTTTGCGCCGGTTCTGGGTCCTTCACGGCGATTTATCATGATGATTTCGAACACCGCCCAGACGGCCATCGATCCGAATAAGGCAAGAGATCGGCTATCGCCATTGGTGAGCAGATGCGAGATGGCCCAGAGAAACGTTCCTGTCATTTGTGGATGCCGCAGAATGCGTTTGATATGTCCGTTGACGCGCGAGGAAAAGAATAGAATCAGACCGGCCAGAACCAATGCTGAGCTCAACAGGCCTGGCCCCAGCGGCGGCGCGTAGATTGCGGCGGGCACCGCGGACTTCCAGCCGAACACAACCAGGAGCAGGGCGGCGAGAATGAACAGCGAGAACACACCGCGGTAGGGTTGCTCGCCCATGGATTGCTGCAGAGCGGCTCTTTTGGCCGGCGCAATCGAAGGGAATGCATGTACGACAAACCAGAGTGCGATTCCTGCGAGCAACATTGTCATCCCGAGTCTCCCGTGGTGTTAATGGTCTGCGCATCAGTATACTGCTTGTGCAGTTGCCAAGAGGATACGAAATGAACGCCGCCGTGCAATCGATCACCTGGCAGGGCCTGACCCTGGCGTTCGTGCCGACGCTTATTGTTCTTGCCATCATGTGGCGCTGGTCGGCGGGTGTCGGTAATGGCATCTACGCGACCGCAAGAATGCTGGCGCAATTGCTGCTCATCGGCTATGTGCTCGTCTATATCTTCGAAACCGGCGAGCCCGGCGTGGTGCTCGGCGTGTTGGGCTTCATGCTCGTCGTCTCGAGCTGGATTTCCATGCAGCCGCTGCACAACAAGTCTCCTCGGGTCTACCGCAACGCGTTTGTCTCGATCTCGGTTAGCGGTGTGCTGACGCTTGCGCTCGTAAGCCAGGTCGTTATTGGCATCGAGCCGTGGTTTGATCCGCGCTATCTGATCCCGCTGGCCGGCATGATCTTCGCCGGCGCCATGACCACGATCAGCCTGGCGGGGGAGAGAGTGCAGGCGGAGTTGGCGCGGGGTGTCAGTTATCCTGAAGCGCGTCGAATCGCCATGCAGGCAGCGCTGATTCCTATAATTAACTCCCTGTTCGCGGTTGGCCTCGTATCCCTACCGGGCATGATGACCGGGCAGATACTGTCCGGCGTGTCACCAATGGTCGCTGCGAAATACCAGATCATCGTGATGTCCATGTTGTTTGGTGTGACCGGTATGTCCGCCGCCATGTTTCTCTACCTGGAACAGGGCGATTTGGAGAGAGCGTCATGAACACGACTCGACTGTCACTAACAGGAATCACCTGCGCTGGTTGCGTCTCGCGTGTCGAAACGGCCCTTAACAATGTCGAAGGCGTGGTCGTCGCCTCGGTTAACCTCGCTGAGCGCACGGCAACAGTCGACGGCGATGTGCGTGCCGAAGACCTGATTAGCGCCGTTGTTGGTGCGGGCTACGACGCTGCGGTTTTGCGGGGACTGGACGACGAAAGCGAGAAAGAGGCCGCGGAGATGGCGCACTATCGGACGCTGCTGCGCAAGGCCCTGATTGCCGCCGTTGTTGGCGTTCCCCTGTTCGTCTTCGGCATGGCCGGCCTGCTGCCCGAGCTTGGAAATCCTGGCGGCAGAATATTCTGGCTGATCACAGGCCTGGCGACGCTTGGCGTCCTTGTCTATTCCGGTGGGCACTTCTTTACCGGTGCCTGGAAGTCGGCACGTAACCACAACGCCAACATGGATACCTTGATTGCGCTGGGCACGGGCACCGCGTGGTTATTTTCGATGGTCATCATCGCGTGGCCCGACTGGGTGCCGGTATCTGCGCAGCACGCCTATTTCGAAGCGGCCGCGATTATTATCGCCCTGATTAACTTCGGCGCCGCGCTGGAAATGCGCGCGCGCGGCAAAACATCCGAGGCGATCAAGCGGCTGATAGGGCTGCAGCCGAAAACCGCCCGCGTGATTCGAAATGGCACTGAGATGGATATCGCCATTGCAGAAGTCAGCCTTGATGAAACCGTCAGGGTGCGACCCGGCGAGCGCATAGCGGTCGACGGAGTGATTATCGAAGGGCATTCCACCGTCGATGAATCTATGCTCACGGGTGAGCCCGTTCCTGTCCAGAAACAACAGGGCGATGAGGTCGTCGCGGGCACCATTAACAAGCTCGGTTCGTTTCTTTTCCAGGCCAGGCGCATAGGCAAGGACACCGTGCTGTCGCAGATCATAGAAATGGTCCGCGCTGCTCAATCCTCCAAACCGGCGATCGGTCGCCTGGCAGACAAGGTGGCCTCCGTGTTCGTGCCGACCGTCATGATTATCGCGGTGCTTACCTTTCTTGCCTGGTTCAATTTTGGTCCTGCGGAGCAGGGAGTAACGCTGGCAGTAGTGACCGCTATGACGGTTCTTATCATTGCCTGCCCCTGTGCGTTGGGTCTGGCGACGCCAATATCCATCATGGTTGGCGTCGGCAAGGCGGCCGAGTTCGGAATCCTGATTCGCAACGGCGATGCGCTGCAGCAAACGGGTCGCCTCGACACGATCATTCTCGACAAGACCGGTACCGTGACGGAGGGCGCGCCGAGCGTGACCGAGATCATCCCGGCAGGTGACTGGAGTGAGGAAGACATTCTGCGGTGGAGCGCGAGCGTAGAACAGGGCTCGGAACATCCGCTGGCCGAAGCGATCGTTAATGCGGCAAATGACCGGCAGATCTCCCTGCTTAAAACAGAACGGTTTTCGGCGGTAGCAGGCCGCGGGGTCGAAGCAACTGTCGATGGCAAGGAAGTGATGCTCGGCAATCAAAAGTTAATGCGAGAACGCAATATTGACATCAGTTCCATCCTGGATGCGGCGACTGCACTTACCCATAAGGCACAGACGCCGATGTTCGTGGCTGTGGCCGGCACTGCGGTCGGCATAGTCAGCGTCGCAGATGCCATTAAGAAGGACTCCAAAGAGGCGATCCAACGCCTCCATGACCTGGGGCTCAGGGTCGTTCTGCTGACCGGAGACAACGAAACCACGGCTAAGGCGGTCGCCAGGCAGGTTGGTATCGATCGTGTATTCGCCGAAGTGCTGCCAAAAGACAAGGCCGAGATGGTGGCCAAATTGCAGCAACAGGGCGAACTGGTCGGAATGGTCGGCGACGGCATCAATGATGCGCCGGCTCTTGCACGCGCAGATGTCGGCTTCGCCATCGGCACTGGTACTGATGTGGCCATCGAAAGCGCCGATGTCACGCTGATGGGTGGTTCGCTGCATGGCGTGTCGGACACGATCAGGATCTCGAGGATGACCGTACGCAACATCAAGCAGAACCTGTTCGGCGCGTTTATCTACAACACGCTCGGTATCCCTGTCGCAGCGGGCGTGCTGTTTCCATTTATCGGCATATTACTCAACCCGATGATCGCCGGAGGTGCTATGGCGGCGTCTTCGTTGACAGTCGTTAGCAATGCGAATCGCCTGCGATTCCTGAAGGCGAGGAGTTAAGCCATGAACATCGTGCTTGTGAACCTGGCTGGTATTGCTGTCATTGTATTGATTGTCTGGTGGTTCTGGATGTCGAAACCAAAGGCATAACGCGCCTCGAGTCAGCGCAGATCAGTGTGTTTTGAGCAGTGCGGTTATTGCGCCCGGATTCCCGTTACGCGCAAGTGCGATTTCAAAGCCTGTAGAGTAGCCACAATCTTTGCAGACCTCCGGGTCTCCTTCGACCCGGCAGCAGCGATATTCGCCCTCCGAATCAACGAGCCACGAATACTCCAGTGGAGGGCCGTCAGTTCTGGCCAGGTAGGCGTTGAGCGCGGCTTTGGAATTGAGCACCGGCAGTCCACTTCTCTTGCAGTCGAGCAAGCTGTCTACGGCAGTCCTTCTCTGTGCATCTGAAAGATGCAGCGTGTCGATGCCGTAGTAGGGTGTGTGGAAGAAGAACATTGTCTTGCGCCCCGGTAATTCGTGCTGAAGAATTTCGAGCGTCTCGCGGATCTCTTTGTAATTGATGGTATTGATCGTAAAGATGATGGCGTGCTTGCCTTTGAATTTGCGAACATTTCGCAGTACCCGCTCAGCCGGAATGCCACGAATTCGTTCAAATGTTTCGCCAAGGCCGTCGATGCTGACCCATGTGAAGTCAGGGACCGTACTCAGCGGGACAGTGCCGTTCGTATAGACGTGAACGCGCAGAAATCCTGTCTCGTGCGCGAGTCGGACGATGTCTGGCAGGCGATACTGTCCGTCACGCCACAGATAAGGCTCGCCACCAGTGAGGTACAACATACGAGCGCCGCGATCGTAGTACTTCGTCATCACGGCCTTAACCTGACTCATACTCATTACGGCACCATTCACATTGGCGACGCGGCAGTCGACGCATTTCAGGTTGCATGTATCGTTGGTCACGAGGCCGAGGATATGCGGTCTGTCACGTCGCAGGATGAGGAAATCGATACCAAAAGAAACGTAGTTCATCGTCCGCTGCAGGATTGCATTCACAGTTCGACCCTCGCAGGCCAGGGGTCTCGCATGGACGTGGCCCAGACTTTGTCGATGTAATTCAGAATGTAGTAGTTCTGCAATAGATGGATCCAGAATGACCCGCGTTCGGTCAGGACATAGCTGTTGCCGTTGTCGGTCAACAGGTGCAGTCCCCGCGCCAGACTGAGCAACGATTTCAGACGCATGTCGGTTGCGAAAAGCCGTGCGAACCCATCCTTTGGTATGGAGGTTTCGTAGAGGCGCCAATACAACCAAAAGAATCGCTCTACTTCGGAGTTCATGCTCATTTGCAGTGCGACCGGAAGGACGTTCTCGGAACAGCTGCGGATGTACTCGGCAACTGAGAACGTATTGAAGTAAAACAGCCCGGGTAGATGCGTGCCGGCGCCAGCTCCAATGCCGATATAGTGGTTTCGAGTCACTGAAGAGAATCGATCTGCGTCGTCTTTCTTGAATCCCCAGACTGAAACACGATTGAGCCCATGCGCGATGGCGTCATTATGAATTGCTTTGTACATCTGGCGTCGAGTGCTCAGCTTTGGAAAAGCGACCTGTTGCAATTGCAGATGCCTGCCGGCGGCTGCATAAGGAAAAGTGAACAACGGATAGACAGTTACCTGTTTTACTCCCAGGTTCAGGGCTGTATCGAGATCAGCAAGTGCTTCGTCTGTCGTCTGTCCCGGAAGTGCAAACATCAGGTCCAGATTCACCGCATTGAAGCCGGCCGACAATGCGTTCGATATCACCGGCCTCAAGATGCTCGCCCGGTATTTTCGTCCAATGAGTCTTAGATAACGGTCATCGAAGCTTTGCACTCCGATACTGAGCAGGTTCACGCCAAGCGCCCGGAGTTTGCACAGGTTCTCGGAATCGAGGTCGTCCGGAGTGGTCTCGACGGCGATTATGCCCCTGTGCCTGAAGCGTCGACGGATGTGCTCGAGAATGGGTCCGAGTTCATCGAGTATGGTCGTGGGCGTGCCGCCTCCGATATAAATCGAGTCGACTTCAACTGCGCCAAGCAAGCTGAAGTAGCGATCGATCTCCGCATGCATTGCCTTTATATAGGGCGGTACGAGTGCCGCGTCATACAGCACCCGGTTGTAGGGGCAGTAAGGGCAGAGGCTCTTGCAGAATGGAACATGGATATACAGGTCAGCGGACGAGACCTGCGGTAATTCGAGTGAGCGTGGCGGCTCAAAGACAAACCGCCTGGGTTCTCGTATGAGAAAATCCCGGATTGCCCGTCTTAGCCACTCGGCGCTCATTGCGAATCCACCCCACACAATGAGAACACAGTGACTGCTTCAGTCAATTCGCGATCTTACCTACACAGGCTGACCGCATTGCGCGCAGGCAAAAAAAAGCCCGCTCATTGTGGCGGGCTTTTCGATATTTGGTGCCCAGGGCGAGACTCGAACTCGCACATCCTTAAGGACACTAGCACCTGAAGCTAGCGCGTCTACCAATTCCGCCACCTGGGCAGGCTGAACGGCGTACAATTGCAGCTCATGCGGGTGGCGCACTTTAAGAAAACGGCGCCCCGCTGTCAATCTACAATTCTCGCGAGATACCGGAGTCGCAGCACTTGCCTCAAAACCCGAAGAAAAGCAGGAAACCCCAAAAGGGTAAGCCTTACAAGCACCCGATCCCTGGCCCTAACGACCTCATCGACTTCCTGACCGAGACCGGCAAGCCGCTTAAGGCCGACGCCATTCTGAAGGCGTTTGACCTCAAGGGCCAGCGCATGCGCTCGCTGCTGGTGGAGAAGCTCAACACCATGGTGCGAGCGGGCCAGATTATCGAGAATCGCCGCGGCGAATACTGCCTGACAGCCAAGCTCGACCTTGTAACCGGCACGGTCAGCGGTCATCGCGATGGTTTCGGTTTTGTGGTGCGTGATGATGGCGAATCCGAGGATGTCTATCTTTCGGCGCGCGAGATGCGGCCGTTGTTCGACGGTGACCGGGTCGCTATTCGCGTTAAGGGAATGGATCGACGCGGGCGAGCTGAGGGTCAGCTGGTTGATGTTCTCGAACGCGGCACCCAGCAGGTGGCTGGACAGTTTATCCGCGAGCGTGGCATCGGCCTGGTCATACCGGATAACTCGAAAATTTCGCACCGCATCCTGATTCCGAAAGACGAATCGGGTGGGGCGAAGCATGGCCAGATGGTTGTTGTAGAGATTCTCGATTTCCCCACGTATGTGGAGCAGGCAACAGGTCGCGTCGTCAATATCATCGGTACGCCAGGCGAGAAGGGCATCGCAACAGACATCGCGATTCATTCGCACGCAATTCCTTACAAGTGGCCCGATACCGTAAGAGAGCAGGTGCAGGATTTTGGTGCGGAGGTTCCCGATGCGTCGATGGACGGGCGGACGGAGCTTCGTAATGTAGATCTCATTACTATCGATGGCGCGGATGCTCGTG
>Ga0224513_10000753_pt1 | contig 12823 bp, 7 predicted proteins | sample SF_May12_sed_USG_5_FD_169109 | JGI IMG/M metagenome (GOLD analysis project Ga0224513, IMG submission 169109) | Sediment microbial communities from San Francisco Bay, California, United States - SF_May12_sed_USGS_21 | ecosystem: Environmental > Aquatic > Marine > Sediment | place: USA: California... | reverse complement strand
GCACGCCGAACAGATCGGCGGGCGCATGACACGCACGATCGACGATGTTTTCCCGGGAAACCTCCCCGCGGGCCGCAAGATCGAAGAGAACCTGGAGCGCGTGCTGCACCAGCGGCAATCCAGCCGGCGCCTTGAAGTAACTTTGCTTCTTCTCACTCGCTGTATGCGGCGCGTGATCGGTGGCGATTATATCGATGCGCCCCTCGTTGAGTGCTTTCACGAGTGCCGCCCTGTCGCTCGCCTCCTTGATGGCAGGATTGCACTTGATACGCGTCCCGAGATCCTCGTAGCGGGATTCATCAAACCAGAGGTGGTGCACACACACCTCGGCCGTGATGCGTTTCTCCGACCTGTGTGCCTTCGAAAACAGTGCCATCTCAACTGCGGTGGTAAGGTGCAGGACGTGCAGCAGTGCATCGAATCGGCGCGCCAACTCAACCGCGACGCTGGACGACTTGAGGCAGGCAGCCGCAGAACGAATCGCAGGGTGTTGGGACATCGGCACGGAATCGCCGTATTCGGCACGAGCCTTCGCTTCATTATCCCAGATCGTCGGCGAGTGCTCGCAATGCGTGGCCACCATGATCGGTGCATGCTCGAAAATTCGCTCCAGAGCCGCGGGGTCGTCGACGAGCATGTCGCCGGTCGATGCACCCATGAACGCCTTGATGCCGCAGGCCTCGCCGATCTCGAGAGCCTTGATCTCCTCGATGTTGCGATTGGTCGCGCCGAGATAAAATCCATAGTTCGCGGTGCACCGGTGCTCGGCCATCGCGTACTTGTCAGTCAGAGCCTGCCGCGTCGTGGTCTGGGGATTAACGTTCGGCATGTCCATGAAGCTGGTTATGCCGCCTGCCGCGGCGGCGGCTGATTCGGTTGCGAGGTCCCCTTTGTTGGTAAGCCCGGGTTCGCGGAAATGTACCTGGTCGTCGATCATGCCGGGCATGAGCAGGCACCCCCCGGCGTCAATGACCTCGACATCGCCGGACGGGGTTATCGAGGGACCGATCTTGCTGATTCGTTCGCCTTCGACGAGTACGTCGGCATCACGTGTTTCGCCCTCATTAATGAGGCGTGCATTGGTGATAAGCAGTTTGTTCACTCGCCCGGATTCCGCGGAGACGCATCGCTGAACCTCATTATGGAATGCTCAGGGCCCAAAAGCCACGGCGGGGTCATCGTCGAGATCGATGAATCGGCTGGCCGCCGCGAGCGCGTTGCTGCGATGCGCGACGCTGATGGTCGTCACGTTGAGCGCACCCAGGTTGTCGATGACGCGCCGCTCTGTTGCATGATCGAGCTGGCTGGTTGCCTCGTCAAGGAAGAGGATGCGCGGCTGGCGATATATGGCCCGCGCCAGCAACAGGCGTTGCACCTGCCCACCGGAGAGACCGCCGTCCGCACCCGCCAGCGGCGTGTGCACGGCCATCGGCAATCCCTGGATATCGTCCCAGATCGCGGCGAGTTCCGCGGCTTCTCGAAGGCGCCCGAGATCGGCATCCGTCTCGAAGCACGAGATGTTGTCGGCCACCGAGCCCTCGAACAGCCGGTCGGACTGCAACACGACCCCGAACTGCCGGCGCAGCGCCTCCCGATCCCAGAGTCTCGCGTCCATATCGTCATAACGGAGCCTGCCGCGATCCGCCTGGAGCGACCCGGCGAGCAGGCGCAACAATGTGGACTTGCCGCTACCCGACGGTCCGCGAATCACGATGGATTCGCCCGCATCTATGACGGCCGTGAAACCGTCGAGGATCGACGGTCCGCCGGGATATCGGAACACCAGAGCATCACAGGCGATACTGCCGCGCAGCGGCTGGCGCAACGCATGCCGGGGAACGTTCGGTTCCGGTGTCTCGGCGACAATCTCCGCAACCCGCTCCACGTGGGTACGCACGAGAAAAAGCTGCCGGACGGCCCCGAGCAGTTCGATCGTCGCGCTCATCAGCGTGCCGCGAAGGCTCAGGAACGCGAACAGCACGCCGAGCGTGAATTGCCTGTCCAGCACACCGCCGATACCGACGGCGAGAAACAGAGCGTATTCGAACACGGTAATGACTCCCTGCCCGGCTCCCGCGATTACGACCAGCTGTTGCTTGCGGGTCTCTGCGTTGACGGCTGTAACGAACCCGTGCTGCCAATGCGCGAGACGTTGCGTACCCAGCCCCATCGCGTTGACCGCCGTGTAGGCACGCAAAGACTCGATCAGCGAGTTGCCCGCCCGCGCAGCGCCGACGACCTGCTCCGCATTGAGCGCGCGCGAGCGGGGCAGAACCACTGCCTGCAGGAATGCGATGGCAACGACGGCCCCCACCGAGATCGCGGTCAGGAGCCTGCTGTAAACGAGCATCAGCGCCAGGGTCGCCAGCATGACGGTGCTCTGGACGACGAACAGGAGACTGGTTTCGGTTAACGCGATGCGCAGCGGCTGCACCGAATCCACTCTCGACATGAGATCGCCGACGGAGCGGCGCCCGACGGTGGCGGCTGGCAGCCGCAACAGGTGCCGGATAATCAGGGTGGTCGAATCGGTCGCGATTCGCATACCGGTAAAAAGCGCGATGCGCCGCCACGACGTGTCGATCAGTACCGCAGCAAGCATGACGAGCGCCAGGCCGACAATGACCCGATGGAGCCAGATACGATCCTGACCGAGCACCACCTCGTCTATCAGCAGCTGAGTGACCACGGGGGGGGCGAGTGACAGTAGCTGCGTGGCAATCAGCAGGAACAGCATTCCGAAGAGATAGCGTGGCAATCCCCGGAACGACTTCACCAGCCCCCTGAGGGGCGGTAGCTGCCGCGCGGATCGTCCCACGAAATCGGGGGCGCGTGTGAACTCGACCGCGACGCCCGTAAACGCAGAACCGACCTGCGTCCAGTCGAGCACACGCCGGCCTGCGGCCGGGTCGTGAATGACGATGCGCTGGCGATTGACCTTTATCACGACAACGAAATGGTCGAACTCCCAGTGCAGCACCGCGGGCAACCTCAGCTTCTGCATCTCTGCGATGCCCAGCCGCAACGGGCGTCCGATCAGTCCGAGCGAGTTCGCGACAGCGAGCATCGAGCGAAGGTCAGGTCGCTCGTCGCCAAAGCGGTGGCGCATGGTCGTCAGGTCGAGATCGTGGCCGAAGTGGCTCGCAACCATCGTGAGCGCGGCCAGGCCGCATTCGGTCCTTCGCGACTGCAGAATCAGGGGTACCCGCATGGTCAGGACCGGGAGGAGTCTCCGGACACCGAGCGGAACAGCCACCGATAGAGCGGCCATCGAGCGCGCACGAGGTCGGCCTGGAATGACGTGCCGGGCGGTAGTGTCCAGCTCCGCTTCCCGACCCGTATCGCACCCTGCCTCAACCGCGCCCGCACCACGAATACGGGGCCCGCGAGGAGCAGATCCACGTCGACTTCGTCCGGTGCCAGAACGACGTTCGAGATCGACGTGACGACCGCGCTTTGTGTCCCGAAGACCTGGTGAGGATAGGCTTTCAACTGCAGCTCTACCTGCTGCCCGACGGAGATCATGCCGGCATTGTCGGGACTCAGGAAGAGCCGCGCCTCGAGGCGGCTTTCCGGCGCATACACCGTCATCAGCACCTCACCGACTGCGACATCTTCACCGACACGCACGGTCAGGCCAGTGACCAGGCCATCGCCCGGTGACGTGACCTCCAGAGCAGATTGCAGTTCGCTTGCTGCGATCTGCCGTAGCAGAGCTTCCCGTCGGGTCCCGTAGTCGCGCATCATCCTGGCCAATCCGTCCCGCTCCTGTGCGAGCTGCTGCTCGATCCGCAGGCGCTCGTCCTGCAGGGCCAGCACCCGCTGTTCAGTTGCCAGTTTCGCCGCCCTCGATACCAGGACTGCAGCCACGGAATCTTCGGCGGCGTCATCGGCAATCGCATTCGCGACGGCGAGCCGACCGATTCTTTCCGCGCGCGCTGCAACAATCGACGCCTTTTCCCCACGTGTTCGCACCTCAGCCTGCGCGGCCGCGATCCTCTCCTCCGTGAGACGCAGACGGCGCCGATTGAGGCGCTCGCGCGCGTCGGCCAGCCCGGGCTGCCGGTCGACGGCCTCGTCGAGCAGGCGCAATTCCCGCCCCAGGGATTCGATGCGCGCCGTAAGCTCCGGCTCCCTTCCGGGGGCGCGCTGCGAGCCCGACAGTCGCAGCAGCACCTGGCCCTGCCGGACGCTGTCGCCGTTCGCAACCGGCAGGCGCTCGACGCGCCCGGAACGCGGCGCCTTGACCTTCAACAGGCCCTCGGCGGGCATCAATACGCCGTATGTCCTGACCCGATCAGGAATCTGGATCGATGCAACAGCGGTGCCCAGCATCACAATCACGAGACAAGCGACACTAATGACCAATAGCATTGACGGTGGCGTAACCAGGGTCACGGGTCCGAACCAGCGTTGCCGCACCGAAGCGAGTGCCCGTTCGCGGAACAGCTGTTTGGTTGGTTCGGTCATCACCCCATGCAATCACCTGGCGCGTGGCGGGGCGAGTGGTGATTCCCCGCAATTCACGGAATTTTTTGCGACGTCTGTCCGGGTATGCGATAACCGGACCCCTTATGCCCGAAGCCGCCAAAACCAATGACGACTACCTCGAGCGGATCGCGAATGCATCCGTATATGACGTCGCCCGCGAAACGCCGCTGGAACTAGCAAAGAACCTTTCCGCTCGCTTTCAGAACCGCATCTGGCTGAAGCGTGAAGACCTGCAGCCGGTGTTCTCGTTCAAACTCCGCGGTGCCTACAACAAGATCGCCTCGCTACCCGACGAGGCTTTGCAGGCCGGCGTGATCTGCAGCTCAGCCGGCAACCATGCACAGGGTGTAGCGCTGGCCGCGAAACGCCGCGGCGTACGCGCGGTGATCGTGATGCCCGTCACCACACCTTCGATCAAGGTTGATGCAGTGCGCTCCCTGGATGGCGAGGTCGTACTGCACGGTGACACTTACGACGATGCGTTCGCGCGCGCAAGCGAGCTGCAGGAAGAACAGCGTCTGACATTCATTCACCCATTCGACGATCCCGATGTGATTGCCGGCCAGGCCACTATCGGCGTCGAGATCATGAAGCAGGCTGGCAGTCAGCCCGACGCGATTTTCGTTCCGATCGGCGGCGGAGGCCTCATCGCCGGCATCGCTGTCTACGTAAAGTCGCTGTATCCGGAGGTCCGCATCATCGGCGTGGAACCCGATGACTCCGCGGCGATGCAGGCATCGCTTGCGGCCGGTAAGCCTGTCACGCTCGACCACGTGGGAATCTTCGCGGACGGGGTGGCGGTGCGCCGCGTCGGCGACGAGACCTTTCGCCTGTGTCAGAAATATGTCGATGAAATCATCACGGTCGATACTGACCACGTCTGTGCCGCCATTCAGGATATATTCGAAGACACTCGGTCGATCGTCGAACCGGCCGGTGGCCTCGCGATCGCGGGCGCAAAAAAATACATCCTCGACAACAATGTCTCGGACGGGGACCTGGTCGCGATCTGCTGCGGGGCCAACGTCAATTTCGACCGGCTCAGGCATATTGCGGAACGGGCAGCCATCGGCGAAGAAAAGGAAATGCTGCTCGCCGTCGAAATCCCCGAAGAGCCGGGTAGCTTTCGGCATTTTTGCGAGGCGCTGGGACGGCGCAGCGTCACGGAATTCAACTACCGGTACAGCGACTCGGCGAAAGCGCACATATTCGTCGGCGTCGAGTTGCGCCACGGTATGGCGGAGCGACGCGAACTCGTGGAGCGTCTGCGGGCGAAGGACTACCTGGTCAGCGATCTCAGCGACAATGAAATGGCGAAGCTCCACGTCCGTCACATGGTCGGCGGGCGCTCGCCGAACATAGCCAACGAGCGCCTCTACCGCTTCGAATTCCCGGAACGCCCCGGTGCGCTCCTGGATTTCCTGAACGCCATCGGTACCGACTGGAATATCAGCCTGTTCCACTACAGGAACCACGGGTCCGATTACGGCCGCATCCTCGCGGGCATCGATGTCCCGGAGCGCGACACCGCCGAACTCGAGGCCCATCTCGCGGATCTCGGCTACGCGCACTGGGAGGAAAGCGACAACCCGGCCTACCGGATATTTCTCGCCTGACCACTCCTTACGCCAGGCCCGACCCGATCCCGGCGCGCGGTCTTATTCCAAAAAGTTTGCAACCTTTACCCGGTTCCGGGCATCTCATTATCAGGAAGGCCGATATTGGAATGCCTTATGAAAGCCAAGGCAGTAATAGTTTCTGTTTTCGCGCTCGCGCTGGCGGCCGCCGCGGTCTGCGGCGAGCAACACCGCCTGCACGAGGAAGCGGTCGTGGATCATCATGCAGCGATCAAGTCGATGCATATCGCCACGAAAGAGGTTGACGTAACAAACTGAAATTCCCTTATGCTGTTTGTTTCGTTCTGACTGGCGGTGGCGTTTGCCACCGCTTTTTTTTGCCTCTGTCAGCCCCACATTTCCCGCATTCTCGCCGCGACATCGAGCTGCCGGCCGGAAACAGCGCCCGCATCCTGCGATGTCGCCTCAGCGCGTCCATGCCAGCGCTGCTTGAAGGTGTCGAGCAGGAGCTCCGTTACGAAGCGGCTGCGTGCACCGTAGACGTGCCGGTCACCGTCACGGGCTTGTTGTGTGACGTGAAACCGCAACGGCGCGATCAGCGTTAGAGATTGTCTGGCCCTCGTCATCGCGACATACAGGAGACGCCTCTCTTCTTCGATCAGTTTCGGTTTGCCCGTGGCGAACTCCGACGGGAAATTGCCGTCGGTTACGTTGAGCACGTAGACGGCATCCCACTCCTGTCCCTTCGCGGAGTGAACCGTAGAAAGAACCAGGTAATCCTCGTCGAGCAGTGGGTCCCCTGCGAAATCGCCCGCGGCACTGGGCGGGTCCAGCGTCAATTCGGTGAGGAAGCGCTCCCGCGTCGGATAGCGGCCGGATATCTGTTCGAGCTGCTCAATGTCCGCTTCGCGCGTTTCGATGCCATCGTAAAGGCGCTCGAGCTGGGGCCTGTACCAGTGCCGCACGGCTGTAAGCTGGCCGTGCCAGCCATGGTCATCGAGCTCGGCCGCGGCCAGCGTCCCGAGCAGTTCACAAAACCTGTGCCACTCCGGCCGCGTCGCGGCGGGCGCCTGGAATGATTGCAGCGAGCCCATGCAGAAATCGGCGGTCGCCAGGTGCCGGAAGCATCGATGAGCATTGCGCGGGCCCATGCCCGGAAGAAGCTTCAGCACCCGGAACGCGGCAACCTCGTTCTTCGGGTTTTCGGCCCATTTCAGTATCGCAAGCACATCTTTCACGTGTGCGGCCTCGAGAAACTTCAGCCCACCGTACTTGATGTAGGGAATGTTGCGGCGGACAAGCTCGATCTCCAGCCGGTCGCTGTGATGCGAGCCCCGGAACAGCACTGCCTGGCGCTTGAGTTCCAGTCCCTCCTCGCGAGCAGCGAGAATCGACTCGACGACGAACTCGGCCTCGGCATCGCCGTCTTCGACCGTTACGTATCGCGGTTTGCCGCCCTCTGTGGTTTGCGACCGCAGGCTCTTGCGGTACTGGCGTTCACCGCCCTCAATCAGGCAATTCGCGCTGTCCAGTATCGCCTGCGTCGAGCGGTAATTCTGCTCCAGCGTAACTATCCGGGCAGGCGGCGAATACTGCGCCGGGAAACCGAGGATATTCTCGACTTCTGCGGCCCGGAACGAATAGATGGATTGCGCGTCGTCACCGACGACGGTCATGCCGCTGCCGTCCGGTTTTAGCGCCGCCAGAATCCGCGCCTGCAACAGGTTCGTGTCCTGGTACTCGTCGACGAGTATGTGATCGAACCAGCAGCCGATTTCGCCGGCGAAATCCTCCTCGCCGACGAGGTGACTCCAGTACAGCAGCAGATCGTCATAGTCGAGCGCCTGGGTCTCCTGCTTGCGCTCGACGTAGTGACGGAAAAGCAGGCGCAGTTCATCCTCCCAGTCGACGCACCATGGGTAGGCGTGCCGCAGTGTATCCTGCAGCGACTCCTGCGCATTGACGCAACGCGAATAGATAGCCAGGCAGGTGTCTTTCTTGGGGAAACGCCGCGATTTCCTGGACAGCCCCAGCTCATGACGGACGACATCCATCAGGTCGGCCGCGTCACCGCGATCGAGCACGGAGAACCCGGGATCGAGGCCGAGATTTTGGGCAAACCGGCGCAACAGGCGGTTGCCGACCGAGTGGAATGTGCCCGACCAGGGCAGGACACCGGCCGGCAGTGCGCCATGCATCCTGTCCGCGAGCGCCTGCCTGAGGATCGACTCGACACGGCGCGTCATTTCCAGCGCGGCCCGGCGCGTAAACGTCAGCAGGAGGATCCGCCGGGTATCGACGCCTTCGACGACGAGGTGAGCGACTCGATGTGCCAGCGTCATGGTCTTGCCGGTTCCGGCCCCCGCAACGACCAGCAACGGCCCGGCACTGAGCGCTTCGCCGTCCCGACGCTCGCCGAAGGTCGCGGCCTCACGCTGCGCCGGATTCAGCTCGTCGAGGTATTCATTCCGGCTGCGGGTCGCGTCCACCGGGTCCTCCCCAAAATCTGTATTTTTATACAGTACTGGTTATATTTACAACATCGGACTACGGGGTCGCGTTCAGGAAGTCTTCGATTGCCTGGGCCAGCAGTCCCGGCGCCTCGAAATGCACCATGTGTCCGCACTCCTCGATGATCCTCGTACGGCAGTCCGGAAACGGGAGCGGCAGAGCGCCGCCTGCCGCGCGTATGCCGACAGCTTCGAATACGGCGCTGTCCGCGCCTGCAACGAGCAGCACCGGCGCCGTCACGTTACGCCAGCAGGCTTCGGCTTCTGCGCGTCGGTAGAGCGCGGCATTGGGCAGTTTGTGCGCCGGGTCGGCGCGCAATGTCAGGCCATCCGGCCCTTCGACCGCCCATGCCTCGGCAACGAATCGCGCTTGCGTGGCCGATATTCCCGGACTGCGGCCCACAATGTGCCGGGCCAGTGCCTCCATGCTGCCGAACCTGGTGAACCCGGATATCTCGCGCGATCGCTGCAGCCATTCACGGTAGCGGGCCGGTGCCTCGTCAGGGCTCGTATCGGCGAGGCCGAAGCCCTCGACGTTGACGAAAGCGCGCACCCGTTCCGGCATCGCACCGGCATACAGGCCGCCAATATTTCCGCCCATGCTGTGGCCGACGAGTCGGACCGGTGCCGATGGGCTGTACTTGGACAGCAAGTCGTCGAGGTCGGCCAGGTAATCCGGGAACCAGTAACCCGAGGCACGATGAAATGTCCTGCCGAAACCTCTCCAGTCGGGTGCGATCACATGCCATCGCCCCGCCAGTGCGTCGACGACGAACTGGAACGTCACCCCCGAATCACCCCAGCCGTGCAGGAATACGATCAATGGATCGTTCGGGTCGCCCCACTCGTTTATGTAGTACTCGACATCGCGCACACGATGCGCGTTGCCACGGGCAGGAATACGCGCCGTGTATGTTGAAATATCAGACATTGCTAATGCATCGTGGCATTATCTGCCCACCAAGGGCAACGGATTACCTGTCGAACAACACGAATGACGGTCGAGATCTTAATAGTTCTGGTCATTCTCGGCGTATCGCTGGTCTTGTTTGTCAGCGAAGTCATTCGCATGGACCTCGTTGCACTGCTGGTGCTCTGCACGCTGGCAATAACCGGCCTCGTCGACGCTGACGCCACCTTCGCGGGCTTCAGCAACAGCGCCGTGATTACCGTCTGGGCCATGTTCATCCTCAGCGAAGGCCTGACGCGTACCGGTATCGCCGATATCATCGGCAGGCAGGTCATGCGTGTCGCCGGCCGTCGCGAGATCGCGATGATCTTTGTCATCATGGTGACGGGCGCCGTGCTGTCCGCATTCATGAACAATATCGGCGTCGCTGCCCTGATGTTGCCCGTCGTCGTCGACGTTGCACGGAGAACTCGCATCCCGGCGTCCCGTCTGCTCATGCCGCTCGCGTATTCCACGCTGCTCGGCGGCCTGATGACGCTGATCGGGACGCCCCCCAACCTGCTCATCAGCGAATCGCTCGTGCTGGGCGGTTACGAGCCATTCAAACTGTTCGATTTTACGCCGATGGGCAGTGTCATCATGATCAGCGGCGTCTTGTTCGTGGCCCTGTTCGGGCGCTTTCTGCTGCCTAAAAAGAGGGGGGAGCGCGACAAGCACGTCAGCCAGCGCAGCCTGCGCACACGCTACAAGCTGCACGAGCGCACCTTCCTGTTGCGGGTACCACGCGACTCGATTCTGGTTGGCAAGACGCTTGGAGATAGCCGCATCGGCACCTCGACCGGCCTGATTATCCTGTCCCTGATCCGGGATGGCCGCAGCGACACCCTGCCCAGCCGGCAGACCGTGCTGCGCGGCGGCGACGGCATCCTGGTGCAGGGCCGCATCGATCAGTTCCGCGAACTGCGGCGCCTGAGCGACCTGGTCATCGAACGCGAAGCCCCGGTGCTGAAGTCGATGGTGGCCGCCAAGGTCGCCTACGCGGAAGTTACGATCACCGACGGTTCGCCACTGGTTGGCGAACTCGTGCGGCATGCCGGGTTTCGCAGCCGATTCGATGTCGCCGTCGTCGGCCTGCTGAGGAAAAGCGGCTATCGCATGACGAACCTTTCTTACGTCCCACTGCGAGCGAGCGACCGGGTGCTGGTACAGGGCGAACGTGAGGCGGTCGAAAGCCTCGAGCGGTTCGCGGACTTTACCGACATCGAATTGCTGAGTTACGAACGACTCACGGAGCAATACCACACCGACGAGCGCCTGTTTGTCGTGCGCATTCCCAAGAGCAGCGATCTCACCGGAACGACCCTGGGCAAAAGCGGGCTCGCGGATGTCTTCGACTTTCGGGTGCTGGCAACTTTCCGGGAGGGCAAGTTGCGCGTCATGCCGCGGGGCGAAGACGTCCTCGAAGGTGGCGACCTGCTTCTGATCGAGGGCCAGCCTGCTGACCTGGATGTATTGCGCGGGTTGCAGGACCTCGAGATCGACACCAGTGTGCCCGCCAACCTGGGCGCATTCGACTCGGAACGCCTGACGCTCATGGACGCGACACTGGATCCACGCAGCAGCCTTGCTGGACGTACCGTCGGTGAGCTCAACTTCCGCGAGCGCTACGGCATCGAGCTGGCCGGGATCTGGAGAGAAGGGGAAACGGTCGGTGCCGACCTGGCCAACGAGCGCCTGCAGATCGGCGACGCCCTGTTGCTGCTGGGCCCCCGCGATCGCCTGCAGCTTCTCGACTCTGACTCGGACTTCCTGGTACTGACGCCTCTCGGCCGAAAACCGCCGGACACGCGACGCGCGCCGGTTGCCGCCGCCATAATGCTCGGCGTTGTCGTCAGCGTCCTGCTCGGTTACGCGCCCATCTCGGTCGCCGCCGTCGTCGGCGGTTCGATCATGGTGCTGACCGGCTGCCTGAACATGGAGCAGGCCTATCGGGCGATTGACTGGCGCGCGATCTTCCTGATTGCCGGCATGCTGCCGCTCGGGACGGCGATGCAGAGTACCGGTGCCGCAACCTACATCGCAGACCAGGTCATGATACTGCTCGGCGACGCCGGACCCTGGCCCGTGATCATGGGACTTTACATCGTCACGGCGATGGCGACGATGATCATTCCGACCGCGGCTCTCGTCGTTCTTATGTCGCCGATCGTCCTGTCCGCCATGTCCGACATGGGCTATGCGCCGGAGACGGCCATGATGGCCGTCGCAATGGCCGCCTCAGCGAGTTTCACCAGCCCGATATCGCATCCCGCGAACATTCTGGTGATGGGCCCGGGCGGGTATCGTTTCGTGGACTATCTCAAGGTCGGCGTACCGTTGACCATCGTCGTCTTCATCGCGGTGATGATATTGTTGCCCTTCTTCTGGCCGCTGCAACCCGTCTGATACGCCGGTAAAGGAGGAGTCCCCTGGCACACCGACTGGTAATCGCCGGAGCGGGTCACGCCGCCGGACAGGTCGGAGTCTCCCTCAGGCAGAAAGGCTTCGACGGCAATATCGTGCTCGTCGGTGAAGAGGCCTGGCTGCCTTACCAGCGCCCGCCGCTCTCGAAGAAATTCCTGGCCGGCGAGCTTCCGGCGGAGCGCCTCTATTTCAAACCCGCGGACTTCTACGATGACCATGAAATCGACGTTCGCCTTGAAACCCGCATAACGGCGGTGGATCGCCAGCAGCGGTTCGTGGTCACCGCGGCCGGCGAGCAAATCGCCTACGACACGCTGGTTTTCGCAACGGGCTCGCGCGTAAGGCACATCCGGGTGCCGGGGAGCGACCTGGAAGGCGTGCATTACCTGCGCAGCATCGACGACGTCTCCCGCATCCGTGCAGATCTCGTCACGGCCAGGAACGTCGTCATCATCGGGGCAGGCTACATCGGCCTCGAAGTCGCTGCGGTGATAAGGGAACTGGCGTATAACGTGTCCGTTATAGAAATGGCGGACAGGGTGATGAGCCGTGTCGTAGCGCCCGTCGTATCCGACTTTTACAAGGCGGAGCACGAAGCCCGTGGCGTAAATCTCCTGCTGTCGACGGTCCTGGAGGCTTTCGAGGGCGATGCGCGGGTCAACGCAGTGAAAACGAGTGGCCGCCAATCGATTCCGGCCGACCTGGTAATCGTGGGCATCGGGATCGCACCGAATACCGAAATCGCAGCATCGGCGGGCCTCGAGGTGGATAACGGTATCGTCGTAGACACTCACTGCCGGACCACGGACGATAACATCTACGCGGTCGGAGACTGCACGTCGCATCCCAACAGCATTTATCGCAGGCGTATA
>Ga0224513_10000752_pt1 | contig 12830 bp, 16 predicted proteins | sample SF_May12_sed_USG_5_FD_169109 | JGI IMG/M metagenome (GOLD analysis project Ga0224513, IMG submission 169109) | Sediment microbial communities from San Francisco Bay, California, United States - SF_May12_sed_USGS_21 | ecosystem: Environmental > Aquatic > Marine > Sediment | place: USA... | reverse complement strand
TCAATTCCAGGGTTTGTTGCATCATAGTTTAGAAATGAAATATCACGATCATTCATGTCAGATTGTTTATTTTTTGATAATCGTATCATTGATTTGGATACATCTAGGCCGCAATAGGATATCGAAGCACCCAGAATTGAACGTAGTGCAAATAAAACCCTACCAGTACCGGAACCCATATCAATTATTGTGTATTTTCTATTGGGCTTGATAATTTTCTTACATAGGTTACTTGTGATCTTGATTTCTTCTGAAAGATAACCAGATATAACAGGATCAAAGTTTCCTTCAACATTATCATCATATTCAGAGGACATGTCATTCCATGCATCACCGTTCATTAAGATACCACATTCACTTTATTTCAAAATAGAAAGTCATTTTATATTTTTAACATTATTAAATTTTTGATCAAATGAAAGGACCATCATCATGTTTTGAGAATCTTCATCATGTAGGAACCGTATTCCTGTGAAGCATTACACATACTTTGAAAAGAATTGTGATGATTGTTCAAATCCCATACTTTTATAGAATTGGTGGGATTATTTTCTTGAATTACCTGATTCTAGTCTTATTCTGTAACAATTTTTCTTTTTTGCAAGTTCGATACAACATTGCATTAATTTTTTGCCAATACCCAAATGTCTAAGTTTTTCAGTTACAATTAGTTCTGGAATATACATTTCCGTTTTGACACGATTTAGTCTTTGTAAATAAATCATGCTAACAACTCCCACAAGTTTCTCATTTTGTTGTGCTACGATGATATTCTTTTGTGAATCTAAAAAGTAATCACCGAGTTTGTTTTTGAATACCCTAACCTCATTGTCATCCAAAGGTCTTGGCCTGCCTAGATCATACAAAAGATTGAGAATTGATGAGATGTCATCATCAACAAATTCTCGGATTAATAATTCCACAAAAATAACAATGAAAATTATGACGTTTAAGTAATTTGGAACAAAAAATTTTATAAAATTATAATAAGCCCTATCAATTTTTTACGAAGCAAATCAGCGCTCATGATTTTAGATACCACAATTCGGTATTCCATTTCCACATCAGGGAGCATTTTTCACACCATTGACAAGTATTGTTTCCAACATGGATGTGATCTTTTTTTAGATGATTACAGTTTTCACATCTAGGATCACAATAGGGACAAATCACCAAGTTTGTTTTTGCATACAATAATTTTGGCCTTCCACATATTTCACATCTTTGCTCTAGTGACATTTCTACAGCTTATTAATTTTGGAACTATTTTAAATTCAAAAATTAATGGATGAAATTTTTAGAATTAATTCAGATCAAGATCATTCTTAAATATCATTTTGACGTACACATTATAACGAGAAGCCGTTGTTCTGCGTCGTAGAATGATAGGTTAGGAAAACAATTCATGTTATGGAATGGTTCTAGTTCCGTGAGTTTTCCACGTATTTCTCGTTGTTTTTAATTTCACAAGGATTAGAGGTAATTTTCAAATGCTTATTTTCCACTAAATTATGAAAAAATTAACTTATGGCAACTTGATACATCTAAAGTAAGACTGCATTTCTTTATAAAAATAAAACAGGCAATGCTAGGCACTATATTTTCATTCATGGGGATGTGGTCAAAACAAAGGGAAAACCGCAAGGAAACCCAAAAAACAAGCGAATCAGAGTATCTACAAGATATTCCAATGTAGATGAGAGGCGATAGTCCCTCAAGAAGATCAATTTCAACAAAATCCATCTAATTTTTCTAAAATACCAGTAGTATCTGTGATTGTATTTTCTATCTTTTTGAAAAATTTTCTCTAATAATTTCAAAAAAGACACCAATAAGGAGGCTTCATAACAAAGAAGGAGCATAATTTTGATGTAAGTATCGCCTAAAATATGTCGAAGAATCAATCCATACAAACTGTCAGTATCAAGAATCAAAAATTAGTTTGACATAAGAAGATAGTTTTTTTTGTTAATTATTTTCATCTTTGATAAGCATACCCTCTGTTTTTAATAGTTCACAATGTGTAGATAGTCATGCTTTTTAGAAATATCATGGTACCATACGATGGTTCAAAATATTCACTTCATGCATTCAAGATTGCCCTAGATATTGCACAAAAATATGATTCAAAGTTAACTGTTCTTACGTGCCTTGCCAAACCAGAATATCGTGGTGTATGGTACTATGATTCACATCACACCAAGGCAGTACTGAAAAAAGAAGAAAAGGCAGCACGGGAAAATATCTCAAAAATGATTGAACCTACAAAAAAGAAGACAGACGTTCCGATAAACTTTAAGATAATTCCTACCGTACGCATAGCAGACCAGATAGCATCTTTTGCAAAATCCCACAAAATTGACCTAGTTGTAATGGGCTCACATGGAAGAACTGGATTTGACAAGGTAATTCTGGGCAGTGTTGCCCACGGGGTCAGCCAAAAAGTTCACTGTCCCGTGATGATTGCAAAATAATCCATTTGTTGCAAGAATGTAACATCAAATGTTATCTACTCTCATAATTCTCACTAGCCTAATTTACAATGCATCTTAATCATTAAAAATAAAAATTACGGCAATCACAATGCAAAGAATTTACATGAGCTTAGCATAATACTAACATGGATCCCATAGCACAAAAAAAGATAGATGAGATAATGTATGAAACAAATGAAAAAGTATCTGCCATAGTAAGTGAGATTAGGGATATCAGGTTTTCAAAAATGGATGAAAATGAAAAACAAGAAAAATGTGACAGCCTAAGGGAACAATTTGAGCAAGTCATGCTAGAAGAAGAAAAGAAGGTGGAAAGGGTGATGGAGAAATACCAATGAAAATTGATGATATTGACACGGATTATGAGACAGTCAAGATAGACCAAGTCGGAATAATAGATCCACTTACGGGTGCAATTCTATTCAAAGACGAGGCAGTTGAATTTCTGATGTCTGGCTTTTCATCAGAAGTCGCAGGTTTTATTTCCGGTTTTTTGGAGGGAAAAAGAGAGGATCCGCCAACAATCTACCGCCTGGTAGAACAAATCTGTGAGGAAAATGAAATTCTTTTAGTCAAAGTCAAAGTCTATGAAACTGGAGGCATTTTCAGGGCAAATCTGTATTTTACGGGCAAAAAAGACATGGTTTTTAGGAATTTCAGGGCATCAGATGCAATAGCGTTGGCAACATACTACAATATTCCAGTTCTGGTAAGAAAGTCAATGCTAAAGAAGATTCAAGAAAGCAAAGCTGAAAAGAATTAATTTTTCAAGAAAGATTAAACTCTTTAAAACCAAATCAAACTATGGCGCCTAAAAAATTCTTAATTTACAAAGCAGATGGACGCAAAGTCCAATTTAATGAAAAAAAGATTCTCAACACGTGTATCAGAGCAGGTGCCAGTAAAAAAACTGCCAAAAGGATTTTAAAAAAAGTAAAATTAAAAATTCATCGAAACACGACCTCATATGATGTCTACAAAAAAGTTCTAAATGTTATTTCTCAAGAAAAAGATCTCAAAGCACTACACCAGCGATACCAACTAAAAAATGCGATAATGAGAATGGGGCCTGCTGGATTTGCATTTGAAAACTATGTTGCATCATTATTAGAGTACTACGATCTACAGGCAACAGGCATTAGATCAAAAATAAAGGGAAAATGTGCAACTCATGAAATTGACGTAATTGGAATGAGAGAAGATAGTAAATTCTTGATTGAATGCAAGTATCATTCAAAACACGGGGTTTACACAGGACTAAAAGAATCTCTTTACACGCATGCAAGGTTCCTGGACATGCAACCAAGATTTTCAGGGGAAATAATTTTTTGCAACACCAAAGTTTCAAACCATGCAAAAAAATATGCAAAATGTATCGGACAGCAAATCTTTTCATGGAGATACCCTGCAAAAAACAGTCTTGAAAAAATAATTGAAAAGTATAACTTATACCCAATAACAATTCTAAACCTATCTCAAAATGAATTAAGAATATTTTCAGAAAGCAACATGATGATTGCAAAAGATCTTTTGAGATATGATTATGCAAAGATTGCCAGAATGACTGGAATTTCCAAAAAGAGAATAAAAAATATGCAAAGATTGGCTGAACAGATATTTCATTCAAAGTAATCTGAATTCTTTACATCTATCTGCATCCTTTGATTGAACAAACTAGTTACAGATTTTCAATGAATAAGAGAACAACGTTTCTGCAGTACATGTGCAAAATGATGGCAAACTAATTTTCATATCTTAAAATCGGTTTTCCCATCCCATTTTCATTATGGGCATGCCTTCCATTCCTCTCAGACCAAGACTTGTCTGAATAATTTCTGTAATCAGTTTTGCTGCCCTGATGTTATTTCTTTAGGTATCACATTCACGTGATTATCTTTTTCCTTCTTTAAGCAAAATTATAGGAACCCCTTAGGCACAATTCCAACTTGAGACATGAGATAATCTAGCCACGTTTTGGCATACTTAGTTTCCTGACACGATATTCATTTTTAAAATCAAAAAAAAGTGTAATTTCTTTGGATTTTGCAAATGTTTGTAAAAAGAACTCATATTAGTTTTTTAATCTCCAGCCGAGTTTGTTCTAATTCCTTTTCGAATTTTTCTTTATCGGTTTGCGAAATTGAGTTATTACATAATTTTTTCAGAATCAGGAATTCTTTATTTTTTAATGATGCAAGATAGCTATGTTCGTCCATGCATCTTGGAGGATCTCTATGAACTTAAGATTTTTCACATGATTTGTGTCCATTTTCAATAATCGCAGAGATTGATAAATGAAAATACTGGATTGATAAACGAAATCAAAAGTATTGAATAGACTGCAAGTGAGAAAAGGAAACTCAGTAGAGAAAGAGGACCATGCAAAAAACCTAGGACCGACCGTACAAACAGCATGAATAATTTTGTAAAATTCAATGACAGAATGTATGGGTAGAAAAGATTAGAAAATCACATCATATCAAATCACGCCAAATTCCCATAAACTCATCACTATGAACTACAGTCTTCACCTCAAGAAATCCAAGATGCTCAAGGTTTTCTCTTTTGTCAAAATATTTGTAGACTCCTTCCTTGTCCGGATAAAGAGTAAGAGTTTCCTGTTCTCCAGGTTCCAAAAGATTTGTCTGAACATCTAATCCTTCAATGTATAGCCTGTGATGTTGGTCCCCATTGTTAATCACGGTCAAGACATATGCAAAACTGGTTCTGGTGATAAGATACGGGTTTGGTTCTCCCCCGATTCCGGAAATTCCCTGTAGTTGAACCTTGCCATCAATATCCTCAAAACCAACAGTCTGCTCTACTCTTTCTTGCCAAAAGATTGAGACATGTCTTACGTTTCCCTGGCCGGTAAATCCTATTATCCCAGCTAAAGCTATAACTCCTACTACAATCGCAATAATTATCAACGTCTTATCCTTTGAAATCATGATTTAATTAAGATCAGTGCTTATTTTTAAACACAATACGATTGCTAAAGTTGAAAGTCACCATGAATTTTTCTTGAATTGTGTCTTTACCAGACCAACCAAAACTAATCCAATGGCAAATACAGGTTAAGATAAAAGATCATCAGGATTTGATATTACATTAGTCAATACAAAACTTGTAGCAACAGATGATATAAACACATGAAAGAATGTCAAACTTCAGATATACTACATCTGTTGGGACCCAATTCTAAATCAGGAACATCTGTCAGGATTAAAGGTGCTGTTCCTTTGTTTATCTGAATAATTTTTTGATAATTCATTGGTCGAGGTACTGAAACATCAACTACCTGCTTTACAAATTCTTCTTTTGACATGTGTAAAATTTCATGTTCTTTTGCTTTTGCCACGGTGGTTGAAAATATACCATTTACTGAATTTACTGATGCTCCATGATGAGTGGGAAATACTATCGTATTTGATGGAAGTTTCAATAATTTATTGTGTAATGAATCGTAAAGTTGTGCTGCAAACTCTTCGGCCTTGTCTCTAAGATCAGGCCTTCCAATGCTTTCAATGAATAGTATATCGCCAGTGAACACGTATTTTTCATCCACCACATACGACAAACTTCCGGGAGTATGTCCTGGAGTGTGAATTACACGCAGTTTTGAGTTTCCAAAAGTTATCTCTTGACCGTCATCAAGGAAATGAGCAGGCCTATCCCACATCTCAAGCTTACTCTCATACATGGGAGATCCAGTAAGATTTGACAGTTGCTGAGCTGCAGAAACATGATCAGCATGTTGATGCGTATCAATAATATGAGTAATTTTTACACCTTCCTGTTTTGCAATTTCAAGATATTTTTCAGTAGGATAAAGAGGATCAATCACTATTGCATCGCCCTCAGATATTACAACATGCGAAAGACATCCTTTACCAATTTTTTCTACTTGAATAACAGTTGGATTTTCTTCCACATTTACTGCATTGAGAACCTGACTCCAACCGGCAAGCCCATCTTCAAGAATATGAGAGGTTATACTGTTTCTTGCAAGAGCAAAAGTTGCAATAGTTGCCATATTTCCATGGGGACAAATAGTAATGATTTCTTTGCCTTTAGGTATCTTTGAAATATTTTCTGGTTTGAATATGTCGATGAGAGGAATATTTACACTGCCAGGAATATTAAAGTCAGAAAATTCTCCAGGATCCCGAACATCCAACAAATACACATTTGGATCATGTAGTTTTTCATATAGATGATTAGGACTTATTGTGTCGGGAGGACTGCCTTTAACAAGTTCTTTATTCCAGTTATTCACCCCTCCTTTCAAATAATACGCATCCAAGCCAAATGAGCGCATCATGTTTACTGTTTCTGCAGATATTGTTTCATCATTATCAATTAAAACAAGTTTGATATTTTTTGGGATTTTAGGCATCAAGGTTTCTTTAGATCTGGCATCACAAACAGCATGAACAGAACCTTTGATGTGTCCTTCTTTGTAGGCATCTTGCAATCTCAGATCAAGCAAAAGCAGTGGCTCTTTTTTTTGTAGTAAAGCATACAGTTCATCAGAAGCTATTTCAAATTCTTTAGAAGTTTGATCAGGCATAAAGAATTTCCTCCAAATCAATTATTTGTATATTTTTAACAATTAATGCAAGTATGCAATTAAAAATAAAAAATAAAAAAGTCATTGATCAGGAATGTCCTGAACAATTAGGATTGATGGCTCACCCATTGGATATGTATCCCCATAGTTCCAGAAATAGAATACTTTACCATATGTCTCATTTAGTACTGGTAGAACTTTTGCAAGTTCAGAGTCTGTGAGTTCAGGGAATGTAGCTTCTGCTCGTGGAAATTCTGTCTTGTGATAATGCCAGTAGGACTGCTCCTCTTCAGGAAGTTCTTTGAATTGATCAGTTGTGATGACATATTCTATCCCATATGGTTTGTCTTGATCAGTCATTCCGTAAGGGAAGAGCAGGCATGCAGCCGTATTATCAGCATAGACTTTGCAGTGATGGTGGACTATAGTTTGCAAGAGATGCTCGGCAGTACCGTGAGATCTCCCAACATCAAGATGCCTTATTGCATGAATGTGAAGATCACTGAATCCCAAAGTGTTCGGGTAGTCAATTTGTCTTGGATTTAGTGCTTCATTGTATGGAGATTCATCATGAGACATATCATCCATATCATGTGAGTCTTTGCTCATTTTATCAAGCATCTTCTCTATGTTTTCTAAAAGTTCTGGCCTATCCATCTGACTCATCTTTTCAATTTTCATGTCATGATGTTCAGACATCATGGATTTCATAGAATCAATTATTTCCATTTTGTTCATGGATTTAATTTTTTCTAACATTTGAAGATGTTTTTCTTTCATCTTTTCTTTGTCTTCATCATGTTTTTCTTTAGACTCATGTGAGGATTCACCACTATGTTTTCCTTTGTCTTCATCATGTTTTTCTTTAGTTGCTTCTGATTGATTTACTTCAGAACACAGTTTATCACCACAAACTTGGGATTTGGTTGCAGATCCATACTTTGGAGTTGGGGTTCCTTGGGCTTTTGTAGCATCAGCTGTCTGTGAAAGAACAACAGACGCTACAACAGTAACTGTCAACAATATGGCCATGCTGAATACTACTGTAAGTTGTTTGTTCATGAAAAAGCGAATGGTTTTCACCATATAATATTCACAGACACTTTTCGTATCTGGCTTTCAGTATTGGAAATCGTTATCGGGAATTGTCTACTTTTGTATTATATCATAAAGCCAAACTATTGCCATGAGATTGCAATTAGAAGACCCAAGTTTTGCAGAAAACTTTAGATTTTATGCAAAGATGACGAGGAAGTGCCTAGTGTGTGATAATCATAAAATATTTGCAAACACATTTGGAATCCTCTGCGGGTGTTGTGTCTCCTTGTGGAGTTTTGAGTAAGAATGGCAACAGCATGCAGAGGAGTATGTAGCAAATACAAAAGTATAGGAACTGCAATGCAATTAAAATACCAAGAAGGAAAGAAACGTTGCAGTTTTTGTGGAATTTTTATGGAATGTGATGGTGTAAGAGGTCCCTGTTGTCACATGATACTGCGAACAAAAGCACGGAATAAACTTTCCAAAATTAAAAGATTTACAAATAATTACCAGTAAGCACTGGTTCCCATTCCTTCATTGTCTATGATTTGCACATCCAATGATTCCAGACCAAATACAACATAAATTGCTTTTAGCCTATTTTGATAAAGAAAATATTTTTTTCCTTCATCAGTAACAATCGAACCTGTTATTTTGAGAATTTTATTTTCTTCTAGTTCATGAACACGTCTGTATGCAGTAGTCATTGGAATGTCACATTCTTTTACAAGATCTACTACTGATTTTGGTTTCTCTATGGTAGCATTCATGATTGTTCTAGAATAATCATCAGACAAAGCTTTTAGAATTGCATTTCTAAACTCCGAATCCCTTGCTAGAATTTTAAAGTCTGCCATGTGTAATAATTTCATTTTGTTGTAACATATAATCTTGATTTAATATAAAAAGGGAAATTTACATTCCTGACTGTTCTTCAATTTGTGAATTCCATACCTTCATTCCTCCTTCTAGAACCTGAAAGTCAATACCTTCTTGAGCAAGGGCATAAGTGGCAATTGTTGCCCTGTTTCCAGAACCACAGATGACTATCACAGGCTTATCAGTAGGAATTCCATTCATACCATTTGGTTGGAATATATCTGAAAGTGGAATATTAACTGCACCATCAATCTTTGATTCTAACAATTCATCAGGCTCCCTTACATCAAGCAAATAGAGATCCTCATCTGCAGCAATTACCTGCATCAATTCTTCAGAATTAATAGTGGTCTGAGAATGGGATACTATATTTTCAGACAAATTATCCATGCCACCCTCAAGATAGAATGCCTGTATTCCCATCTCAGTCATGCTTTGAGATGTCTCTTTTGCCTTTGTTCCATCATCATCAACCAAAATCAGACTATATGTTGATGCTACCTCGGATAATCTCTTTTGGATGGTAGTGACTCGTTTCTCTAGCGTTGCTGAATCTGAATAATTGTCATGAGATGAACCATCCAGATGCCCTTCTTGGAATTGTTCTGCAGTCCTAATATCTACAACCAAGACAGGTTCATTATTTTGAAGTTGTGTAAAAACTGCTTTTTGATTGATTGCATATGTGTCAACGATATCTTTGGAGTTGTCTTGTCCTAAAGACATCGCACCAATAATTGAGATTGCAATAATTATTGTTGCAGTAATTCCCATCCTTTTATTTTGCATGAATTAAAAGAATCAATCATAATAATTATACTAAGATACATTTTTCATATACAGTTTTCAACTATGGAAATCGTATTTCTGTAATATATCGTTTAAAATGTAATGCTGTTCTATGAGCTTTGCATTTACTGTAAAAACCCAAAAGAGTATTGATGATGCAGTAACAAATCTTACTGAAAATCTTAAGGAAATAGGATTTGGAGTACTAGAGACTCTTAATTTTAAAAAAATTCTATCAGAAAAAGGATTAGAGTTTTCAGATGATTACAGATTAATGGAAGTATGCAATCCCAATCTTGCAAAACAAGTCCTAGAGGCTAACCCTGATTTGGGATTATTGTTGCCGTGTACCATTGCAGTTTATCAAAAAGATAATGAGAATTTTATCAGCTTGGCAAGACCAACGTCTTTACTTTCAATGGCATCAGACGAAAATCTCAAAATTTCAGGAGAAGAGATTGAAGATGGTCTAATTAAAATTATAAAAAATACAAAATAGAGAAAATCATCTTTTTTTAAAAATCAAAAAATGATAGAGTTTATGGCTGAACCATTTCAACTCTATCTTGTAGTTTGTCATAGTATCCATTCAACTTCATAGCAGGAACATAAAACGTGGCAGATACTATGTCGCCAACTTGTGCACTGCATTCAGGCACAACCACGCTGATTCCGTACTGAGATTCGCCAACACAACCATATTCCATATTGGTTATGACAGTCACATCCTCAGTGAGCTGAACCGGAATGAAATTCCATGGAGTCAACAGCAAAATAAGGACAACAGATGTTCCTGCAGCTACTATTCCCCACATTGCTAGTCGAGGCGGTTTCTTTTCTTTTTGTTTTAACATTTTTCCTCGTTACGAGTATGTGAAAATAGGATATAATATCCAGAAACAATTACCACCTACAGTTTCCACCTTTGAAAGCTACAAGTGGAAAATGTCTATTTGCTTTATAATTAATCTGGATGAACAGTTTGTATGTCTGCAGTAAATAATCGCTCTGATAAAAAATCAGGTAAAAATACCACTTTCATAATAGCGGGAGTAATTGCGGTAGGAGCAGGTCTGCTTTTTGCATATCTGATGTTCTATACCGCACCAGCAGAAGAAAAGGAATTAGTCAAGATAATAGCAGTCACGGATGATGACGGATGTGTTGCTGAGACCATGGACGGCTATGCTGTAAACATTGGTGATTGCAATGCCGAACCAGGCCAGTATGTTGATGCTCTGGTCGATCAAAAGACAAAAGAGCGTGCTGCCCTGATGAATCCGACAAATTAATTTTTAATCATTTTCTTTTCTTTTTTTGTAAATCTAAAATGGATCAAATAAGACTCTCAAAACTATTTTTGGCATATTTGATGAATGTCCCATTTTGCTTATGAGTAAAACAAAGAAACCAAGACAAATGAATTCAAAAACAAATACATTTTTTGTAATGACTTTGGCAGTAATCTTATCTGTATACATGATTACAGTAGGAAGTATCCAACCAGATGTTGCAGACAAAAGCGATGACGAACATGATGACAGATAGAAACTAAAGTTCAACAAAAAGATCTAGCTTCGTATCTGAAAGATGCATTAGAACAGGTTTAGCAGAATATTTTCTATCTACAGAAAATTACGACGTGCTAGATTGTAAGATGAAAGCATTGTTAGACAAAAAAGGCAATGGTCTAAAGTATGAGATTCAAGTTACTGGAATGGAATTAATTGACAGCAATACTGATCACCATACTCCTGGCAGGGCACTAGATGACATTGACGGTTCCCACATTCATAAAATGACAAATGGTGATGTGGCCAATACCAAGGGACCACATCAACTCAATATATTTGGAAATCCTGGATTTGATGATTCTGATGTAGTTATCCAACCAGTACAAGGAATCATAGCGGGAATCTGGGATGATGGTGATGAAAACCTATCCTATGGTGAGCCTGATAACAGTCACACACTTACTGAAAATCTCGGATTATTGTGCGAAGACAAAATTTTCTCTGCAGTCCATGGTGAGATAGAAAACAGGCCAGATCATAAAGCACCATATGTAAAAAGAATTCTAGAACCTACGAAATAAGGAAATAACATCTGTGGCAAGCTCGAATACTAGGCAGACAATTCCTTTTTTCAAATTTTGAATTTCAAATCAGCATTGAGCAGTATTGCATGTGATTTGGTTTAGTTCATCCCACTGATTGTCAATTACCGCAGAGATAATTTTTTCATCAACGACGGACACGGTTATTGTGTGCAAGGTAATGTCTTCAGGAAGATCCAAGTTTTCCCTGTTTCCGTAACCAGTATGAAATGTCTTGAACTTGCCTTCCAACAGGAATTTTGAATCAGAATCATCAGCTGAGACAATCTCAATTTCTAATGTTTCAGCAATCCCGTCATAGGAAAACGTAGGACCATTAATGATAAACTGTCTGGTAAAATCAATTATTTTTTCAGAATTATTTTCCATTTTACCATTAAGGGAATATTGAGAATCCTCAAAATCATAGGAAGACATAACTGCAACTGAAATTACGCCAAGTGCGATGGCTGCAACGATAATTACTCCTTTAAAGAACATCCAGAATCACATCAATGGTTTTCATTTCATTTCACTATGGTTACAGGAGCCTTTGCCTTGTGCAGGACAAAGTTTGACGTGCTTCCAAAGAACACCTCCTTTGGAAATCCCATTCCCCTTGATCCCATGACGATCTGATCAATCTTGTTTTTGGGATTGTTGGCAAACGTGGTCAGGTCAATGCCCGAACTGTGTCCCCCGATTACGACTCCTTCAAACTTGATTTTATTTTTTTCCACCTTTTTCTGTGCAACATGCATTATTCCTTGCACCTCGTTTGTCCATTTTTTCTCCGGGAGTACGGGGGCACGAACAGCAGAAAATGCGCTAAAGCCCGTATCACTGTGAACTCCGATGATTGTGGCATCAGAAGACTGCTTTGCAAACGAGATTGCCGCATCCACCCCACGCAGGGAGTGCTTTGAGCCATCCAGGCAGACCATGATTCTCTTGTCAC
>Ga0224513_10000748_pt1 | contig 12852 bp, 13 predicted proteins | sample SF_May12_sed_USG_5_FD_169109 | JGI IMG/M metagenome (GOLD analysis project Ga0224513, IMG submission 169109) | Sediment microbial communities from San Francisco Bay, California, United States - SF_May12_sed_USGS_21 | ecosystem: Environmental > Aquatic > Marine > Sediment | place: USA... | reverse complement strand
CAGCTAAAAAAGTAACTAAAAAAACACCAGCTAAAAAAGTAACTAAAAAAACACCAGCTAAAAAAGTAACTAAAAAAACACCAGCTAAAAAAGTAACTAAAAAAACACCAGCTAAAAAAGTAACTAAACAACAACGAACAAAAGTCATTTGTATTTCTCATAAAGAAGACTGTGACGGAATTAGTTCTGCAGCACTCATACGACAAGCCTTTGGCGGTGATGCAATTCTTGTAGATTATCCTGGTCAAATGGAAGCATTAAACCAAGTTGTCTTAGATGAAAAACTAAAATCATTATTTATTTGTGATTTGGGACTGAGCAAAAAGACTCAAGATGAATTTATAGATATTATGACCCGGCTTAGAAAAAATAAAGTTTCAGTTACTTACATTGATCACCATGATATTGATCCTAATGTTGTAACATCTTTGAAAAAAATTAAAGTTAAAGTCATTCATGACATCAATGAATGTACTACTGTTCAAGTTTACACCGCATATGCATCTAAGCTTAATGATCATGCCTCATTTGTTGCAACATGTGCTGCGATTACTGACTATATGGAAGATAGACCTATTGGTTCAAAACTACTCCAAATTTATGACAGACAATTTGCTTTGATTAGTGCAACAGTGATGACTTACAACATTGTTGGACATCAAAGAGAACCTGATTATTTACAATATTTGGTTGAAGAGCTGGCAGAGTCAAAATTCCCTCATGATATCCCAAACACTTTTGAGTTTGCACAAATTCAGGTAGAAAAATTATCTCAAATGATTGCCAAAGTAAAGAAAGGAATGAAAACAATGACTAACCTTGGTCATATGGAAATTTTGGATGCTGGTGCAAGCGGTGCAGTTAATTTTGTAATGGGGTTGTCTGGAAAAGATGTTGGTGTTGCTTACAAGGAACGAATTGATCATGGAATTTATGCTGTTTCCGTTAGAGGATCTAAGAATTGCAAGGTACACTTGGGCAAAATTGTAAATCTTTTGGCAACCAGTCTTGGCGGTTCTGGTGGTGGTCATGACAAAGCATGTGGTGCAGTGATTCCAAAACCAAAGATAAAAAAATTCATTACAGAATTAAATAAAAAAATAAAATAATTATTGTAAGAATCTAGGTATTTTTTTTACTAGGTGTGAGATTGATATTCTTCCTGGACCTGCAACAATTATTGCAAGAACTGCTGCTAGCATCACTAGATCCCATTCCCATCCTCCTTGTGAAACAAAAAATCCATTTTCCCACCTGATGTGAAATATGGCACCCAGTAATATTACTGCAAATACTGAACCTGTGACTCTGGTTAATACACCTATGATTAGCAAAATTCCTCCAATGAATTCAGCTAATGCAATTGGTAACTGCATTTCAGGTGGTATTCCAATACTCATTAACCACTCTCGCCAACTAGGATCAAATTTTTTCAAGCTGTGAATTATGAATATAACTCCAATCGATGCACTAATTCCCCAGTGAGTTATATCGTGTAATACATTCTCTTTTAGACTTGCCTCCGTACTCATGGATGAACACTTTTGAAATTCATTAAAAGGATTTATCCAAATCAAAATAAAAGTTGGAATAATTTTTTAATATTTTACAAACAAATATTGTTTGATATTGAATCTAAAAATAATTTTCTCAATCGTGGTTATAGGTATTGCAATTACAGCATTATTTGTCTCACTCCAAGGTGAAATTGTTCCTCAAACCACTTTTGCAAATTCAGGTAAATCCGATGATGCTGTTTCTTCTGAACTTGTACTGATGGAAACTAATGGTGTTGAACATCTAATTCCACTTGACAAAATAAAGAGTGGAGGGCCTCCAAAAGATGGAATTCCTTCAATTGATAATCCAAAGTTTTCCAAGGTAAATGATTCACAGTTTATGTCAGATTCGGACACTGTAATTGGGCTAGAAATTAATGGTGAATCAAAGGCTTATCCAATTTTTATTTTAGTCTGGCATGAAATTGTAAATGACAATGTGGGGGGAATTCCCGTACTGGTAACTTATTGTCCACTATGTTATACCAATCAAGTCTTTGAGAGAATTATTAATAATCACGAAGTAGAGTTTGGAACCTCTGGAAAATTGTATAATAGCAATCTGTTGATGTATGACCGATTAACTGAATCGTATTGGAGTCAAGCACTTGGGATGGCGGTTAAAGGAGAATTAAGTGGGTACCAACTAAATCTAATTCCGTTTGATGTAATAACTTGGGGTGATTGGAAATCACTACATCCAGAGACTCTGGTATTAACAACAGACACTGGACATATTCGTTCGTATGCCACTGATCCTTATGGAAGTTATTACTCAGAGCCTAGAATTATGTTTCCAGTAGAACACAGTGATGATAGATTACACCCTAAAGAAATCATCATTGGATTTAGTCAGGATGATATCTACAAAGCTTACAAACAAAATGACATTGAATCTAATATTATCATCAATGATTTCATCGGTGAAACTCCTGTAATGCTTGTCTCTCTATTTTCTGAAAACTCTCGTGCATTTGAGCGAACAATGGATGATCAAATCTTAGACTTTGTATATGCCGATGGTAAAATTTTTGATGCCCAAACAAATTCTGAATGGAACTATGATGGTTTATCAATTTCTGGTGAATATGAAGAAAACCAATTAAAACGAATGTCAATTGAGCCTGGATTTTGGTTTGAATGGGTCGCGTTTCATCCAAACACAGAACTATTTGGAGATGTGAAAGATTGAATCAAACTATGAAATCCATATTGATCAATAGTAGGATTATGAGAAAATGGTCTAACACAAATCCAATTAAAAAAGCAGCTATGGTTGGAACCATGACCGTTGTCATTTATCTCTCAGTAGTTGTGGTTACTACTCCTGCAATAGAACCGCTTGCAGCAATTAGTGCTGCATTTCAGCTAAATTCGATAGTTATTATCGGGATGGGGGTTGGAATTGGCTTGCAAATTTTCTTGTCTGAGAAAAGTAAATTGTTGGGATGTAAGTTAGATGTGAAGAAAAAAGCATTTGGGGCAAATACTGGAAGTACTGCTGCAACATCTTTTTTCTCCTTTTTCTCTTTAGTTCCGCTTGGATGTTGTGGTTGGTGGCTCTATGCCTTATCTTTACTTCCTGGAATTGTTGGAACTGGCGTATCTGCAGTATTGATAGAATACAGTCAGGTTTTAGCATATGTTGGGTTGGGGATGGTTTTTGGATTTGCAGGACTGACAGCTTACAAACTAAACCGAGAACAACAATTACAATAATCTACTAATCTATTTTAACTGATATTGCTAAGAGATTTCCTTTGTTCCTAGTTAGAAATTTGGAAATTTTTGAGACAAATCCATATTTTTTGTCTCTTAGCTTTACAGCCTCTATGGTTTCTTTCTCTGTTAAAATTTGCGCAGTGCCCGGAATCCAGGGCATTGAAATTTTTCCTTTAATCGAACATGCTGCAATTTTTACTTTTTGATTATTTCTAAGGCGTTTTATTTTTCCTGTTTGATCTCTTGTAACAATAATTATTGAATCATTTTTTATGACAAACCATACTGGGGTTTTTACTGCCTGATTGTTTCTTCTATATGTCTCAAGTGAGATGTATTTTTCTGATTTTATTTTATCTAGATTAAACATTGTCATGCTTTTTTAACTCTAGAATTAATATCTAGGCAATATGGCAAGCTTTGTTTTTGCTGAAACTATTATGATTGAAATAATTGATACAGCTAATACCATTGATGCTATGACTCCAAATTCTGGTACTACTACTCCATCTTTGATTTCGACTTGAATTGATTCTTTATGCTCTGATGAGGTTCCCTGATTTACAGTAATTGTATACATTCCATCCTCTTTCCATATTTGACCTCCTGTCTTAACTTCCACTTCAAAATCGCCGTACACATTTGGTGTCGCCTGTGCAATTGTAACCAAATTTCCAGTTGGTGATTTTACCATCAATGTAATATCTGAACCCTTGAAACTGGTAGTACCTGTAACTGTGATTAAATCTGAGCCATTTATTGCGTTAGCTGATATTGTAATGCCGCTTTGATTTGTTGGTTTTTGAATTTCTCCTACTTCATCTGTTTTCTCTTGAATTATATGAGCCATTGGGTTTCTAGGGATTTCTTGGGCTGTAACTGTAAATTGAGTCTTAGCCGTTATTTTGATGTCTTCATGAATTGCAGTCACCAAGTGTACTCCTTCACTAAAACTTGGAATTGGCGCATTCAGTAGTTTTCTAAATTCGCCATTGTCGTCAATTTCCACTTGAGGGGCAAAAACCAGTGCTCCATCAGGACCAATTACTCTTAGTTTAATTGGCTTAAACTGTGATACGTCTGTAATTTTTCCTGAAATCCATATTGAATCTAATGCTTTAATTTCTTCAGACGATACTTTCAATTCTATTGCGGGTTCTGCAAAAGCTGAAGTTGAAATCATTGATATTGCAATTAACATAAGCAATGAAATCTTTAACATTTTTTTACTCAATCATAACTGTATATGAATTGTTTCTCTAAGTGTATAGTAATCTACTAATCATTGAATTTTATTGCCTTTGTTTTTGGTTTTTCTTAAAATTTTCTTGATTTGTCTATATCCTAAAACTGGTAGAATGCAATAGACGCACCCAATTTGTGAAATTGAGCAGCAACAAAGGCATTCACATTTTCCTTTTTCATGATTACATTCTTGGCAAGTCATACCTTTTACTCCTTGGACTTGTTCTTAATCTAGTTTTACAGCAGGGACATGAATTTTCTTCAGTAAAGAAAAATAATGCACACAATGAACACCATTTTTGACCAACTTTATAGCGTAAATTATTTGTAGATGACGTTGGTTTTAGACGGTCACATAATCCGCGACAGATTTGAGCCATATGTGAGATTGCTAAAAAAATCTATTTAAGAAAATTTCCAAATTCATTATTCTGAAAATTCAACTATTGCATCAATTTCAGTCATCGAGTCTAATGGCAAACAAGATGCGCCAAGTGCAATTCTGGCATGCTTTCCATTTTCACCAAATACCTCAAAAAACAAATCCGAAGCTGGATTGATGACTTTTGGGTGCTGTGAAAATTCTGGCATGGAGTTTACAAATCCTGACAGTCTTACTATTCTGGTAACTTTATCCAAATTGCCCAATTCCCTTTTTATCTGAGCTAAAATGTTAATTGCACACATTCTTGCTGATTTTTGAGCAATTTCCAAGTTGTCGTTTGAAACTTTTCCAGTGAATACAACTTTGCCATTTTCCATTGGTATTTGCCCTGAAATAAACAACAAATTTCCTGTTTTTACTGCAGGAACATATGATCCAGCAGGGGTAGGGGGAATTGGAAGTTTAATTCCCAATGTTTCAAGTTTTTCCTCAATCAAGACTATGATGCTAAATTTTTGTCTGATTTTAATTTTTACTAATTGATTGAAGTGATATGGTTGGTGCGGTAATCTTGATCTTTCTTCTAAGCTCTAAGGTATCCAACTTTGGGAATTCTACTGCTGAAATCCTTTTGCAATAATATTCTCTCGCTTGTTTTTCTTTCGTTGAGCAATTTCTGGTTTGTCTCATCCATGAACTTATTAATTTGAGTAAAGCATTTCTTTAATTCTTTTTTTAATTCATTGTCCTCACTTTCTTCTTTAGTTAATAGAATTGAAGATGCCAGTTCAAACATACTTGACATTCCATCTAGTAGTGACTCATAATTTGTTTTTGTATGTTTGCTAAATTTGTATGAATTAAGATCTTTTGATACGTCTAGAAATATTTTCTTGTTTTCTATGTTTTTTAATGCTGTGTTTATTTTAGATTCATAAGTAAACATGAGATTATTGATAAATCCTATATTTTCTTCAAATGAATGATGATAATTTTTTTCATAAAATATGTCACTTCTGTGACCGTATTTTTTGATGTATCCGAACACCTCCATTTTTTTTAATATATCTTTTAATTTGGTCCTTGTGAATCTTTTTTTGTTTTCATTTAGGCATACTTTCCACATATCGTCAAAATAGTTTTTTTCTTTGGGCATACATTCTAAAATATAATTGATTGAAATCATTTGCATATTTTTTCTGTTGATTTGGAATTATTTATTGGTGATGTATTGTATTCAGAATTGTCAGATGATTCTACACAACAATGTAATTTTTGCCTGTTTTCATTTTTTTAAAACTATAATAAATTGAGCGTTTAGTGTATGTTTGTTATCTGTAAATGTAATGAATATGCAAATTCTAATTTTAAATTAGTATATGTTATTTCATGATGAGGAAATGGATGTGGAAGAACTTCACAAATGTTTTGAGAAGTTAGATCCTAAAACCCTTGAATTAATTAAACTGGAATATGATACTGTTTAACAAAAAATAATATGCAAAAAGATTTTCAATCTCATTGAAGAAAATCTTGCAGATAATTTTATTTCCAAGAATCTTAATTTTATCTTAAGTATGCCACTGGAAAGAATTAGAAAATAATTTGAAAACATCAATTATTGATTCTTAAAAATGATTATTCTGTGCCTGACATTAGTTTTTACTTATTTTTATATGAACTTTTTCGCCCTTGTTAGAATTATTTTGATACACCGTCTTTGTTTTGTATCCTTGTTTTTGAAGACATCCATCCAAAATAGATACCCATGGAAGTGAATGTCCGCTGTTTAGTCTTGATTCAACTGTGATGTTTTTGTTGTTTGCCTCAAAATTTACATGACCCGAACATGTAATTTGCATTATAGCATCTATTATCTCAATTATATCGTCTAGTGTTTTTGATTTTAGAGATATTCCGTTTTTTTCTAATAATTTCAACATGTCTGCCTCTGGTTTTTTTGATATCATTGCAGAGTTGAGAAGATACGTCAAACCTGTTTCATTCACGATTTTAATAATTTTATAAATTTCCTGTGCTTCTGTTTTAGTCATATCTGCAAGAGCTTTGGTTTTTATAGCATTTCTCCAAATATTTGAAAACATTTTTTCTTGATTGATTCCTAAAATATCAGTTGATGAAAAAATTGCTCCTTTCCCATTATCATTATTTATTATTAGTAATTCTGTTTCATCAAAAATAAAACAATTTTGTGTGATATCTGATGCTCTAATTTCAATTCCATCTGGAATTACTCTGTATGATTCAGAACATATCTGTGATGGTGAGACAAGTACTTTGACATCCAAATTGCGACGTGATACTGATAATAGTTGCTCCTTGCACTCTGCTAATAATCCAAAACCCCATTGGTCTGTAATTATTTTTATTGATGATTTTGAACCCTCGATCATTGTTTGGAGTTGAGATAAGACGTTATTAGCACTCAAATGAAAATATCTTTTTTCCTCAGATCCTCGTGTCTTTCTAGATTCCTCGCTTGCCTTCTTTAAATTTGAAATTAATGTATTCATTGCATTTACTTTGTTGATTTGCTCATGAATTATTCCATCAAAAGCATCTTCAGGTGCAATGGCGGTACACATTATTGGCTTGCTCTTTGAAATTATTACTAATTTCTTATTCTCTAATTTTAGTAAAGTTGGATAAATTTTCGTTCGTGGAATTTCTGAGTAATATGCTAATTCACTTGCAGAAATTGTTCCCCTTGCAATAAGAGCTACATATGCCTGCGATTCATACTTGCTTAACCCAAATTCTTCTAAACTGACCGTTAAAACATGCTCATCTACCATGTTTTTTCTTGATTTGTTATTAGGTAAAATTGAGAGCTAAATTCCTTTACACAAATACTCAAAAAAAATCAAAATTGTATCTGTAGTTTAGTGTAACTGTGGTTACTAAATCCATTGTTACACTGTCCAGATATACTAAATCTCAAAGTAACAATCGGTATGTTGGTAAATTACAGTGTTAATTCATTGGAAGTTGAAAACATTTCTCATTCAGTGACCATTGTTCCAAGATTGGGATACTCTGTAAATCTATTAGATGATGTCATTAAGATTCTTGATGGCAAACAAAATGAACTAAAAAAATCAAATAAAGATTTGATTCTTGATTTTGATGAATCTGACAAAATTCATGTGGGTGCCATGAAACTAGAACATCTAGTGAAACTTTCTCTGGAAATTCTCTTACAGGTAAAAAAGAATATGATGCAAATTTCTAATATAGGTAGCATACCTGAAGTTCTTCCTTCATCTATTCCTATGATTAGAACTGTTAGCGCTAAATTGTTTGATGTGTTTCCAAAATGTAGCCAAAAATTATCTGAAATATCTGTCCATTTGGGAAGTATCGTACTTGATTCTGCTGTTCTTACTACTGCAAGATTTGATTTTAGTCAATCCAATACTGAATCATCAACTTTACTTGATGAAGTAAAATTGATGGTGGACTCTAAATTAAGTAAGCAGTATCCTAATCTTGATTTTTTAAAATTATGCAATACCTAGCAATGTTAAATCAAAAACGAGATTTTCTAAAAGATATGGGTCGTATTAGAGCAATCTCTTCAAAAATTGATAAAAAATTATCTGAGATTAAACCTTCTGATGATTCTAAAATTGATAAACTCACTTTGGAGGAACTACAAGATTTAGATAAAATTGTTGGAATTGCTGATTTTATGATGTGTAAATATGCTGATAAAAAAGAAATACGTTCAATACTGCAGGATTTCACTTCAATTATTTCTGAGACTGCAAATTCTTTAGGAGATTTGGATGATGAAGTATCTTTATTGATAATCTCTGCTGAAGACTCTATAAATAAAGTCAAAGAGATGCATAGTAATATCTCTGAGAAATCTGATTTTAAAAAGAGATACCGTGACGGACCTGATTTTGATGAACAAGAAACAAGTGCAATTAATTTAACCAATTTTGCGACAGAGATTAACACCGTAGAATACCAACAAAATTCTCCAGGAGATACTGCGTAGGTAATTAAGATGAGTTTAGCCCCCCAAGAATTAGAAAACACAGCAAGCAAATACGCTTCTGAAGCTATCAAATTTGATTCTCAAGGTGCTCGTGGAATGGCAATAACTCACTATCAACAAGCAATTGATGCCCTTGTAAAATTATTACAGTTATATCCGAATAGTAAACTAAACCAAATTTACAAAGATAGGTGCAATTCATATCATAGTAGAATCGGTGCATTACAACAGGCTCATGGTGTAGAACCTGCAGTTGATCCTAAAGCTTCTGAAGCAGATCAAAAGGCATCTGTGAAAAGACAAGAAAATGAAAATGATTTTGAAGAATTAGTGATGAAAGAGAAACCTGATGTTACTTGGGACCAAGTAATTGGTTTGGATGATGCTAAAAGTGCTTTACGTGAATCAATTGTTTATCCTACTAAAAGACCTGACTTGTTTCCTCTTGGATGGCCAAAAGGAATGTTACTATACGGACCACCAGGTACAGGAAAAACTATGCTTGCAGCAGCTACTGCAAATGAGATGGATGGTTATTTCATAAATGTCGATGCATCATCTATGATGAGTAAATGGTTAGGTGAGGCAGAAAAGAATGTTTCAAAATTATTTGCAATGGCAAGGAAATATGCTGAGAAAGAAGGTAAACCAGTTATTTTATTTGTAGATGAGGTTGATTCCTTATTGGGCTCTAGAAACAGCGAAGTGGGTGGAGAAGTTAGAACTAAAAATCAATTTCTAACTGAGATGGATGGTGTTAACAGTAAAGGAAAACAATTGATGCTGTATGTGATTGGAGCAACAAACAAACCTTGGAGTCTTGATTGGCCTTTCCTTAGAAGATTTCAAAAGAGAATCTATGTGTCACTACCAACACAAGCAGCTAGAGAAAACTTGTTTGATCAATACACTGCTCCTTTAAGTAAAAACCTCAATGTAAATAATACTGAACTAGCAAAATTATTTGACGGTTACAGTGCAAGTGACATCAAGGATGTATGTCAAGCTGCACAAATTAAGACAGTTCATGAAATTTTCAATGCACCTGACTATCATGAGCCAGTTGAAGGTGAGGTTCCAGTACAACCCCGAGAACTTACAACATCTGATTTCAAAGATATAATGGCAAGAAGAAAACCAAGTGTTTCCACTGAAATGATTCGTGCTTATCACAAGTGGAGTGAAGAATTCCAAGCCCTCTAACTGGATGATTTTTTTCTGCGATCTGTTTTCTTGAATTTATAATACGCACAAAACTTAAATTCATAATAATTTGGACTTTACGAGGGTCACAATTACTACAAAGAAATCAAGTCACGCAAAAAAGTTTGGAAAGCTGATTTTTGATGATGGCTCTGTTCTTAATGGTGAAGGTTTTGGTTATTCTACTACTGTTTTTGGAGAAATTGTCTTCAATACTGGTATGGTTGGCTATGCTGAAGCCCTTACTGATCCGTCTTATAATGGCCAAATTCTTACATTGACTTATCCTCTGGTTGGAAATTATGGTGTTCCTGATCCGTCGATTAAGGATGATGATGGAATTCCAAAATTCTTTGAATCTGATAAAATACAAATTCGTGGATTAGTAGTTCATGAATTGTCATTAACTGCAAGTCATTGGAATCTTTCGATGACTCTTGATGAGTGGCTTTACAACGAAAAAGTACCTGGAATCTCTGGAATTGACACTCGTGAGATAACAAAGAAACTTCGAACAAGTGGTGTGATGATGGCTGCACTTGTTGTTTCAGACTCTGAAATAGATGTTGATAAAATCAAAACACAGCTTACATCTGCCACTCATTATGATTCAGAACAATTCATGAATGTTGTATCCACAAAACATGAACAGGTCTTTGGTCAAGGTGACAAATCCGTTGTAGTAATTGACACAGGTGCAAAAAATGCAATTTTAAGAAACATTCGTGAAATTGGCTACAAGGCAATATTAGTTCCATGGAATACTCCCTATGAGAAAATTATGTCTTACAATCCTAAAGGGGTGGTACTAAGTAGTGGTCCCGGTGATCCGCAAAAATGCCCTGACACAATTGAGACTGCTAAAAAATTAATTGAAAATAATATACCCACACTAGGAATTTGTTTAGGTGCACAAATTATTGGAATTGCTGGAAACACTGAAACTTACAAATTGAAATATGGACATCGAGGACAAAACAAACCTTGTGTCAATTTGGAAAATAATCAAGTGTATGTTACTAGTCAGAATCATGGGTATGGAATTACTCCTGAATCTCTTAAAAAATCTGACTTTAATTTATGGTTTACAAATGCAGACGATAAAACCGTTGAAGGAATAAAACACAAAAAACAAAATTGTGTTGCAGTTCAGTTTCATCCAGAAGCTGCACCTGGTCCTTATGATTGCAAATTCGTCTTTGAAGAACTCAAGCACCTTATGGAGGGAGGAACATCTGCCAAAGAATGAATCGTTAAAAAAAATTCTTGTACTTGGAAGTGGGGCAATTAAAATCGGAGAAGCCGGCGAGAGTCGCTAAAAACGACCGCTAATTTGACTACTCCGGAAGCCAATGTCTCAAAGCCATACATGAAGATGGAATAAACAGTGTCTTAATCAATCCAAACATTGCTACGATCCAAACCGATACTAGATTTGCAGATCAAGTGTATCTGCTTCCAGTAAATGCAGAGTACGTAGAATCCATTATTGAAAAAGAAAGACCTGATGGAGTCATGCTTGCATATGGAGGACAAACTGCACTGAACTGTGGGGTTAACCTGGAAGAGTCTGGAATTCTTCAAAAATACGGCGTCAATGTACTTGGAACCCAAATTCCGGGAATTAAAAAAACTGAGGATCGGCAACTCTTCAAGGATTCAATGAAAGAATGCGGTATGCCTGTTCTAAAAAGCAAAACAGTTACTAATTTTGAGGATGCAAAAAAGGCAGCTGAGGAACTGGTTTACCCTGTAATTATTCGGGTTGCGTATACTCTGGGTGGCAGAGGCGGTGGTGTTGCCTATAATGAAATTGAACTCCATGAAATTGTTGAGCGCGGTCTTAAGGCAAGTCTTGTTGGTCAGGTGCTCATTGAAGAATACATTGGAGAGTGGAAACAAATTGAATATGAGGTAATGCAAGATTTTGATGGAAATAATGTAATTGTTTGCAACATGGAAAATGTTCTTTCAATGAAAGTTCATACTGGTGATAACATTGTGGTTGCTCCATCTCAAACTATTGATAATCATGAATATCACATGTTACGTTCTGCAGCATTGCGTGCAACAAAACATGTTGGCATTGTAGGTGAATGTAATATTCAATATGCTCTTGCCCCAGATTCTGATAGGTATGTTGCAATTGAAATCAATCCTAGACTTTCACGTTCTTCTGCACTAGCAAGTAAAGCAACTGGATATCCTTTGGCATACATGTCTGCAAAAATTGGATTGGGTTATAATTTATCAGAACTTGTAAACAGAATTACAAAAAATACTACTGCTTGCTTTGAGCCCTCACTTGATTATATTGTATGCAAACATCCTAGATGGGATTTTGAAAAGTTTGAACTGGTAAATAGAAGACTTGGACCTACCATGAAATCCGTTGGAGAAGTAATGGCGGTTGGTAGAACATTTGAAGAGTCTTTCCAAAAAGCAATTCGAATGTTGGATATTGGAAATGATGGTTTGGTTTTGAATCGTACAAACGGGAAGAAATACACTGAGGAAGAAATTGAATACAAACTATCTCATCATGATGATCAAATTCTATATCATGTTGCTATTGCATTAAAAATGGGTATATCGGTTGCACGAATTTACAAACTATCTACTGTTGATCCTTGGTTTATAGAAAAAATAAAAAATATCGTAAATCTTGAAGAAAAACTAAAGGACTCAGAACTTGACAAATCTCTTCTTTG
>Ga0224513_10000746_pt1 | contig 12864 bp, 13 predicted proteins | sample SF_May12_sed_USG_5_FD_169109 | JGI IMG/M metagenome (GOLD analysis project Ga0224513, IMG submission 169109) | Sediment microbial communities from San Francisco Bay, California, United States - SF_May12_sed_USGS_21 | ecosystem: Environmental > Aquatic > Marine > Sediment | place: USA... | reverse complement strand
CGACGGGCTCCTCGCAAACACTATCGACCTGTCGGTCAATGCCAGCAATGAAGTGACGTTCCTGTCGTATGCCGCTCGCGCAGGTTCACGTTTCGACCTGGTCGTCTCGAGCGGTGGCCTATTTCCACTCGATGGCACGATAGCGGTGATTCTGACCGAGGATCTCGCATTCGACTTTATTGGCGCACCCCCGACGAGCGGCGCCTTCGATGTTGTAATTCCTGCCGAGACCATTAGCGTGACCGTGGTGGCCAGCGGTGTGCAGCTGAGCCTGAGCGGCGGCGAGGTCATCCCCTACACGTGGGATGAATTCGAAAATCTGCTCGACGATGACGCGCAGGAACCGTGGCTGCGCCGCGCCTCGCTGGCCGGAGGCGCGTTCGAGTTCCTGTACGAGAACTTCTTCAACGTCGCCGATATTCTGGACGAACTGGAATTCGCAACGCTCACTAACCAACTGGTGGAAAGTTGCGACATGTTCACCGGAACACCACCACCCGGTATTCTGGCGGAAGGCGAAATCACGGTAACCTGGACTGGCTCAGGCGAGCTGTCCCCGGGCGACGACTTCTCCTGGCAGTTCAACCAGTGCTGGATCGATGAGTCGAATGATCCTATAGATGATCTGATCAACGGCACGATACTGCTGGAAAACTACACGGAGACGGTAGACTTCAGCACGAACACCTTGCTCGACATCGGGTTTGGTGGTCTGAGTGGCGAGTCGGGCGGAATAATATTCGACCTCACCGTGTCCGAGACCGTCGAGGAGAACGGCGTATTCACGATTGCGGCCGACGACGTAATCACGATCACCGGCGGTTTCGCGATGATCATCCAGGCGCCGTAGGTATTTAGGGACAGTGACTTTAAGTGCCAGGCGCCTTCGCCTGGCACTTAAAGTCACTGTCCCCTTTTATTATTTCTGCAGCTCTTCGCGAACCAGGTTCGCCAGCTGCTCCTGCCCGAAACTGGGCAGCTGCCGGCCGTTGACGAAGTATTCCGGCGTCGCGACGACCTTCAGCACTTTCGAGTCCTGCATATCCTTCTCGATGCGCTCCAGGACTTCTGCTGAACTCATGTCGGCCTGGAGCTGATCCATATCAAGGCCCACGCCCGCCAGGGCCGGCAGGACGCTGTCGGGCTGCACGATATGGTTGTTCACCCACTGTCTTTGCGAAGCCAGCAGGGTTTCGAGCGTTTCCCAGTATTTGCCCTGGTTGCGGCTGGCCTCGAGGACCCTGACCGCGTAATCGACGCCGTCATGGAACGCGACGTGACGAACTGAGAGGCGGATCTCATCGGGTATATCAGCCATCCACCCCTTGACCATCGGATAAAACAGGGCACAGGTTCCGCAAGCCGGGTCGAGAAACTCGACGATATGCACCTTGGCATCCGGGGGGCCCAGCGTAGGCGAATGTTCGCTCGCAAGAGCCGCCTGGCGCACATCGTCCTCAGCCTGCGAAGGCTGAGAGTCACCACATCCGTAAAGCAATGTTGCCAATAACAGGCCGCCCAGGGCTGCCGCGAGGAGACCTGTTCGGATGTTGTCATTATTCATGTTCGCTTCCTCGTCGCAAATGACGGCTTACTGGTGATCAGATCTTACCAACCAGGGTCGGACCTTCGTAAGTCCTTAGGTCATTAGATAATTGTCTCCTGAAAACGGTCTCGAATCAGCGCTAATTGCTATTTTTGGGGATCAAAATATGCCTGTTTCGGGGTCGGCTTGCACGACACGCCTCTTGCGGCCTAAATCGCATTTATGCCAACGAAATCAGTTGATTAAGGCCAGAATTATGCTCGACATAGCGCAATTTTTCAATTAACTCAAGGGGTTACGGTGGTCCGACCCTGCTGCTGCTAATGCGGAGAAAAACCGAACCACTGCGGGAAAACGACCAGGATGCCCAGCACGATCATCTGCAGGATGATAAACGGCGCGACGCCATAGTAGATATCGGTGGTGCGGACCTCCGCCGGTGCAACGCCTTTAAGATAAAACAGGCTGAAGCCAAATGGTGGTGTCAGGAATGAGGTCTGCAGGTTCATCGCTACGAGGATCGCATACCAGACCGGGTTTATCCCCAGGCTTGCGGCAATGGGCACCAGGATCGGCACGACGATGTAGGAAATCTCGACAAAATCGATAAAGAAGCCCAGCACCATGATGACCAGCATGGACAGGATCAGGAACCCCCACTCTTCTCCCGGCAGGCTCAGCATGAATTCTTCAACGATCCAGTCACCGCCGGTGTAGGTGAAGACCATCGAGAAAGCGGTCGCGCCGATCAGGATCGCAAACACCATGGCCGTTATCTTGACGGTCTCGAGGGAGCTCTCCCAGACCATGCGAACCGAGAACCGGCCATAGAGTGCAGCCAGGAGGATGGCGCCAACGCCGCCCACCGAGGAAGATTCCGTCGGTGTTGCCACGCCGGTCAGGATTGAGCCGAGCACCAGTACGATCAACACGAGCGGCGGGACGACTGCCTTCAGCGCAAACCATACCTGTTGCCGCTTCGATCCCGTCGCCTCTGCGAGCCGGATTGGCGGCGCATGGTCCTTTTTGATCAGCGTGATGATGACAATGTAGGCGATATAAAAGACGACCAGGGACAGGCCCGGCCAGAGCGCCGCCTTGAACAGGTCGCCGACGGGTTCCTGGAATACGTCGCCGAGGATGATGAGAATAATGGACGGCGGAATGATCTGACCAAGGGTACCTGCAGCGCAGATTGTTCCTGTGGCCAGGCGCCTGTCGTAGTTGTACTTGAGCATGACCGGCAGGGAGATGACCCCCATTGCCACCACGCTTGCACCGACGACGCCCGTGGATGCGGCCAATAACGCACCGACCAGGATCGTCGAAATGGCGATGCCGCCACGAATCTCACCGAACAGGAAACCCATCGATTCGAGCAAGCGTTCAGCCAGGTCGGATTTTTGCAGAACGATGCCCATGAAGATAAACAGCGGTATGGCCATCAGGATCGTGTTATTCATGATCGACCAGATGCGGTGCGGCATCAGCGAGAAGATCTCCGGGCCTTCGGCCAGCAGGCCAAAAAGGACCGCAACCCCACCGAAGGTAAACGCCACGGGAAAGCCCACAAGCAACATCAACAGGGCTACGCCGAACATGATGAGCCCGGTCATCTCGGGTTACCTTCCCGCCATCGGCCCACGCTGATGTTGGCCGGACTCAGATACTCCAGTGCCACTACAGAATCTCACTCTCGATGCGGCGTTCGGGCGGGGCTGCGAGACCCCGGAAAACATTGATGTTATGAATGACGAACCCGGTTGCCGAGACGATCAGAAAGACAAAAGACGCCGGGATTACCAGCTTGATCAGCCAGCGATAGGGAAGACCGCCCGGATCGCCACTCACCTCACCCGAGTTATAGGCCTCCTGCACGTACCAGACGGAACCTTCGATGACCAGCACGCTGAGCGGGAGCAACAGCAAGACGGTGCCACCAATGTTGACGATGGCTTTCCAGCGGGCTGAGAAACGGTCGTACAAGACGTCGACACGCACGTGGCCGTCTTCCTTCAGTCCGTAGGCAATGCCGAACAGGAAGACCATCGCAAACAGGTGCCACTCCATCTCCTGCAGGGCAATCGACCCGGTGCTGAAGAAATAACGCATGATCGCGTCGTAGAAGACGTTCAGCAGCATAGCCAGATTGAGAATGCCGGCAATCCACCCCATCAGATCGGAGAAGCGATCGAAGAATAGCTCTAGCTTAAGGAGCATGAGGTGCCCTTACACGACAACAAGTGACTCCCGGCCGAAGCCGGGAGTCCGCACGGGACTATTCGAGATTATCTTTGAGATAGGCGTAGTCGGAAATTTCGGTCCACTTGCGCGCCATCTTCATGTAGTTGGTTTGTGATTCGAGGATTTCCTTGAACATCGGGTCAGCGGCTGCACTTTCCGCCAGCAACTCCTGGTTGATCCTCTTCATTTCGGCAATGATTACGGGAGAGAAGGTGCGGATTTTGACGTCCGGGTAATCTTCTTCGATCGACGCCCAGTTGACGGCGCTATCGTGGTAGGAGCGGGCATACATGTCATAGGCCGCGAACTGCATGGCAGTGACCAGGATCGCCTGCAGATGCCCAGGCAGACCGTCGAACGCGGCCTTGTTGACCATGAACTGCAGTTCCGTCGCCGGCTCATGCCAGCCGGTGTAGTAATAAGGAGCGATCTTCTGGAATCCCATATTGAGATCGAGGGACGGCCCGACCCACTCCAGGGCATCGATGGTGCCGCGTTCGAGCGCCGTATAGAGTTCGCCAGGGGCGATGTTCGTTACCACGACACCGAGCTTGGAGAGGATCTCGCCGGCGAATCCCGGGATACGCATCTTGAGACCATCGAGGTCGTCAAGAGTATTGATCTCCTTGCGGAACCAGCCACCCATCTGGTTGCCGGTATTACCGCCGGGGAAGCTGTAAACGCCGTGTTTGTCGTAGACCTTTTTCATCAACTCCATACCGCCACCGTAATAGAACCAGGCGTACTGTTCCGGCGCGATCATGCCTAAGGGCATAGTGGAGAAGAACATGGTATTGGGGTCCTTGCCCTTCCAGTAATAAGAAGCCGAGTGACCCATCTCGTACTGGCCGGCATTGACCATGTCGAGGATGCCGAGTGCCGCCTTGTGCTTGTTGGCCGAGTCGATTCGTATTTCCAGTTCACCGCCGGACATTTCTTTGACCAGGTCGGCCATCTTGATGACCGCGTCGCCAAAGATCGGGAATCCCGTCCCCCAGGTCTGGGCCAGTTTCCAGACAATGACTTCTTTCTCGACTTTGCTTTCCGCCGGCGCTGCTGCCTGTTGTTGTTGCGGTTTTTCCCCACAAGCCGCCAGAGTAAGCAAAGAGACCACTACCACCAGGCCGGTGATTGGTTTCATCGCGTGCTTCAGCTGTTTCATTGCTTTTCTTCCTTTCAGATAGAAGGAGGGGAAATTCTAGCGCGTTCGCGAGGGAAAAGCGTTGTATAAGGGGCGTGCATTGGACGAATTGACCCATGTTCCGGATGTGGACGACATAGTGCCCGGACCAAAGGAATCGGAATCAGGCCTGGAGGGGGAACATGAGCAAGCTTGGTTACAAAGCCCTGATTGCAGCAGCCGAGGCAAAGATACGGATTATCTCAGCCGCCGATGCCATCGACATGCTGGGTGCGAGGCGCTGCCGGCCTTGCGTTGTCGCGCTGAAGACGGCTATCGGCGAACCGGCCCGGTTCCAATAGAATAGACGCATGGGGCTGGGCCGGACATCGTGTAGTTGGCTGCTGGCAGCGCTGGCGACCATCGCCTGCGTTTGCACGGCGAAACCGTGCGCTGCGCACGGCAGCGTCACGCCGGACGCGGACCTTTGCATTATTCGCATCGGCTTTTTCAGAGCCCATTTCAAGGTATACCTGCCCGAATCGCACGGCCACAAGGACTTTTGCGAGGACCTGCCGGGCATCGGCAACAGTATTTTTGTCATGGAATACGAACACGATGGGCTTGGAGCGGTACCGATCGACTTCCGAATCATCAAGAACGTTACGGGCCAGGGACGCTTTACCAATCTCGATCATGTAACGCAGCTCGGCGACCTTGCCGATATCACGGTTTTGCACCACCCGGCGGCCATTCAGCGGGACGTTTTCACTACCGCCCATTCGTTCGACGCGCCAGGAGAGTTTGTCGGGATCGTCACGGTCGATCGGCCCGACGGGAACGGCGTCTACACGGCCATATTTCCGTTCGAAGCCGGCTTTACCGGGCCCGGATATTGGCCGTGGGTTATTGCGGCATTGATATTTTTGCAGATCAACTACTTGTGGATGAGCGGACGCCTCACCCGCTCGAAATCACCGGACGGCGCGACCGCAACACTCGCCGAGCGGAGCGACCGTGGCTAGCTGGCGCCGGTGTCTGTTTGTAGCCGCAATGATGATGGTCGTCGTCGCGTCGGCGGACGAGTCGAATTCGTGGCTTTCCCGTTCGGGCCACTTCCGTGTGAGCTACGAAAGTGACCTGCAGCCCATCGTTATCAACAGGATGCATAGCTGGGTTCTCATCGTGGCCGACGGGGATGGCGTGCCGGTGACCGGCGCCACTCTGAGTATCGCTGGCGGCATGCCGGCTCATGACCACGGGCTCCCCACCTCGCCACAGGTAACTCGCGAACTGGGGCCCGGGCGCTACCTGCTTGAGGGGCTGCGTTTTCATATGAACGGCGAATGGCAAATCGAGATCGCCATTGAGGCCGGAGAGCTGCGTGACGTTGCCGTCATTCCACTGCAACTATAGATCAGGCTGCAGAACCTGATGCGGCGCATGCGCCAGCTGTTGCTATTGCTGCTTATCGGGATGGCCGGCTATTTCGGCTGGATGTACCGGCCCGTCAGCCCGCATCCCTGGAGCGAGGCCGACCTCGACACCCTGCGCAGTCTGTGGTTCGAGAGCCTTCCCGCCCCGCCGGAGGACCTCTCGAACGCTGTTGCGGACGATGGCCGCGCCGCACTCATGGGCAACCGGCTGTTCTTCGATACACGCATGAGTGCGAATGGCGAAGTCTCTTGTGCCAGCTGCCACGACCCGGACCTCGAGTTCACCGACGGCAGGCATAAAGGCCGCGGCATCGGCGAGTCCAAGCGCAACACGCGCAGCGTCGTCGCCAGCGCTTATAGCCCGTGGCTTTACTGGGACGGTCGCCGGGACAGCCTGTGGTCACAGGCACTATCGCCGCTGGAAGATCCGAACGAACATGGCAGCAACCGAATGCACATTGTGCGCTTCGTGACCACAGAACCGACATACAAATCGATGTATGCAGCGCTTTTCGGACCGGCGCCCGACTTCGCCGACAGCAATCGTTATCCATCCGCTGCCGCACCGGGGAACAACGAGGAACTTGCGCGCGCATGGCGGCAAATGAGTCAACAGGATCGACAGAGCGTGAACCGGGTATTCGCGAATATCGGCAAGGCAATCGCCGCATATGAACGCACGCTGCTGCCGGAGCGCAGCCGCTTTGACGACTATGTCCGTGCCGTCATCGACGATGACCGGCAAAGACAGCAAGCCGTGTTCAGCAACGACGAAGTTCTCGGGTTACAGCTCTTTATCGGCGCAGCGCGCTGCACGGAATGCCATAACGGACCGTTGCTGACAAACGACGAATTTCACAACACGGCCGTGCTGGCCTTTCCCGGCGACCTGCCCGATCGTGGCCGAATCGACGGCGTTCGCGAAGTCATCGAGAACGAATTCAACTGTCTTGGAGAATACAGCGACGATCCACAGCATCGCTGCCCGGAGCTGACGTTCGTGCGCACCGATCCTGAACTGGTCGGCGCGATACGAACGCCATCGCTGAGAAACCTTGCCCGGACCGGTCCCTTCATGCACAAAGGCCAGATTGATTCGCTCGCCGGGGTGCTCGAGCACTACAACCGCGCACCCGATGCAATGATTGGCCACAACGAGGCGAAACCGCTGGGCTTGAGCCGGCCGCAACTCAGGCGTCTGGAGGCATTCCTGGAAACATTGGCAGCCCCGTCATCCAGGTAGACCCTGCACCTGTACGTCACCTTGCGGGGCCGGACGCCTGCCTCAAGAGGCCGACGTTTAGCCTAGTGGTGTGGCGGCGCCTGTGGCTCGAACGTACTCTCGCCGTAATAGTCGACGCGCGTGTCTTCAATATAGCCGCCCTCGAGCGCCATCAGCCAGATCAGCACAAGTATCGCCGCCGGCGGTCCGAGTATCGCCAGCTTGAGCGCTATACGCTCCCATTGCATGTGCATGAAAATGGCAATAATGAAACCGGCTTTTACGAACATAAAGATCAGGATCAACGTTGGCCGCCAGAATCCCTGGATGTTCATGTAGTCCACCATGTAGGAAAAGAAACTCACGACGAACAGAAGCAGCCAGATCCAGAGGTAGATCTTGATCGGGTGTTGTTGCCCTTCTTCATGTGCCATGGAACAGTCCTTACCAGAGATAGAAAAACGCGAAGATGAATACCCACACGAGGTCGACGAAGTGCCAGTAAAGCCCGGCAATTTCGACGATCTCGTAATTTCCGCCGCGACGTTCGTAAATGCCCCTCTTGACCCTTATAGCGACCCACATCAGGTAAATGACGCCGGCCGACACGTGCAAACCGTGAAATCCGGTGATCATGAAAAAGCTGGAGCCGAATTGCGCGGCGCCCATGGGGTTGCTCCAGGGACGAACGCCCTCTTCCACGATGAGCTTGGTCCATTCGAAAGCCTGCATGCCGACGAATGAAGCGCCGAGGATTGCCGTTGCAACCATGAGCCAGAAGGTCTTGTTCTTGTCCCTGCGATAACCCATGTTGACGGCCATCGCCATCGTACCGGACGACGTGATCAGGATGAAGGTCATTATGGCGATGAGAATCAGCGGGATCGGGTCGCCACCGAAAGACAGCGCGAATACTTCGCTCGGCACCGGCCATGGATCCGTCGTCGATATTCGCACGGCCATGTAGGACACGAGGAAACAGCTGAAGATGAAGGTGTCACTCAGCAGGAAGATCCACATCATCGCCTTGCCCCACGGGACGCCGAACACCTGCTTGTCCCGCGAGAAGTCACTGACGACGCCTTCCAGGCCAGGCGCCTCAGCCGCGTGCTCCATAACTACTTCAGACATAGATGCGATTCCTCATGTGTCAGGTCGACAACAGCAAGCCGAACATCACCAGCCAGACGATCAACAGGAAATGCCAGTAGACCGTGCACAGCACCACGCTCTCGCGAACGGAGTCCGGATGTGCGCCGTTCACGACCCGCAGCGTGGCGCGTGCCCAGACGTACATGCCCCCAAGAATGTGCAGCGCATGCGCCACGGTCAGCAGGTAGAAAAAGGCGTTCGCGGGATTACTCCAGACGTATTGCCCCGAGGCTGACAGCATGCGCCACGCGGCGAACTGCCCGGCAAGAAATGCGAAGGTCAGGAGCCCCGTCACTATCAGACCCGGCTTCAGTCGCGAAACCTGTCCCGAGACGGTGCCGTTGCGGGTCCACTGCAGGACGAGACTTGCGAGAAACAGCATCCCCGTGTTCAACCACAGCAGCTGGGGCTCGTTGAGCGGCACCCAGTCGCCATAGTCCATGCGAAGCCCGTAGGCACTCATGATCAGGGCGAAAAACGAGGTCACGACGGCCAGTAGCGTCGCCAGCGCGACAACTTTGGCATTCGCGTTCATCGGCGCCTGGTTGGCCGTCTCGTCGACCGGCTCCGCCACCCAGGGCTGCACGTTAAACGAACTTTTGAGCAGCCAGCCGAGGAACACTGCCAGCATGACGGCGAGGATGATGAGGATGAACTCCACTAGTGTGACTCACCGCCGTGCTCGCGTCCGGCCGGCGCCTTGTCCGGCGGCACGGTCTGGGGAATAAAATCGTCCGCATAACCAGGCACGCTGTAGTCGTAGGCCCAGCGGTACACCACCGGCAGGTCATGACCCCAGTTGCCGTGCTTGGGCGGCGTATCCGGAGTCTGCCATTCCAGCGTCGTCGCGCCCCACGGGTTCGGGCCGGCCTTCTTGCCGCTCTTGAGCGACCAGATCACGTTCACGAAAAACAGGATCTGCGTAGCCGCCACGAACAGCGCCGACAACGTGATACTCGAATTGAGCGTCTGCGCGGACTCGGGCATGAATTCCGTATTTCCCATTGCGAAATAACGCCTCGGGACGCCCAGGAAGCCGAGGTAATGCATCGGCAGGTAAATCGAATAGGTACCCAGGAACGTCATCCAGAAATGCCACTTGCCGAGCGTCTCGTTGTACATCTTGCCCGTAATCTTCGGGAACCAGTGATAGATGGCTCCGAACACGACCAGTACGGGCGACACGCCCATCACCATGTGGAAGTGCGCCACCACGAAATAGGTGTCGGATAACGGCAGGTCGATCGTGACGTTGCCGAGAAACAGGCCGGTCAGACCACCGTGGATGAACGTGAAGATGAAACCGATCGCGAACAGCATCGGCACGCGCAAATGGATGTTGCCCTGCCACAGCGTCAGCACCCAGTTATAGACCTTCAGTGCCGTGGGCACCGCGATGATCAGCGTTGTCGTCGCGAAAAAGAATCCGAAGTAGGGATTCATGCCGCTGACGTACATGTGGTGTGCCCAGACGATGAAGCTAAGGCCGCCGATGATGATGATGGCCCACACCATCATGCGATAGCCGAAAATGTTCTTGCGGGCGTGCGTGCTGAGCAGGTCCGAAACGATTCCGAATGCCGGCAGCGCAACGATGTACACCTCCGGGTGACCGAAGAACCAGAACAGGTGCTGAAACAGGATCGGGCTACCGCCCGTGTGCCCGGGGTCTGCGCCCATGGAGCTGATCGCCGGTATGAAGAAACTCGTCATGATGGTCTTGTCGAGCAGCATCATGATGGCACTGACCAGCAAGGCCGGGAATGCCAGCAGACCCAGCACGGTCGCCATGAATATGCCCCACACCGAGAGCGGCATGCGCATCAGCGTCATGCCCTCGCAGCGCGCCTGCAGCACCGTGGTTACGTAATTCAGCCCGCCCATCGTAAATGCAACAATGAATACGGCGAGTGACGCCAGCATGAGCAAGATGCCCATATCGATGCCGGGCGTGCCCGGCATGATGGCCTGCGGGGGATAGAGCGTCCAGCCGGCGCCCGTTGATCCACCCGGGACAAAAAAGCTCGCGAGCAGGATGATCACCGACAGCAGATACACCCAGTAACTGAGCATGTTCAAATACGGGAATACCATGTCACGCGAACCGCACATGAGCGGTATCAGGTAGTTGCCGAAGCCGCCAAGGAACAGCGCAGTCAGCAGGTATATGACCATGATCATGCCGTGCATGGTCACGAACTGGTAATAGTTTTCGGGATTGATGAACGAGAATGTGTCGGGAAATCCGAGTTGCAGGCGCATCATTGCTGACAGTATCAGCGCCACGACGCCCACAAATATCGCCGTAATGCTGTACTGCACCGCAATGACCTTGTGGTCCTGGCTCCAGACGTACTTGGTAATAAACGTCTGCGGATCGTGATGTTCGATTTCGTGATCGCGATCGGCGATTGATACGTAGGCCATCCGGTTTAGCTCCTAAAGCGTGTTGATGTAGGCGACGAGATCATTGATCGCCTGATCGTCGGCGAGAATGCGTCCCATGAAGCCCATCTGCATTCCGTAATAGTCCTGCAGATGCGACCCGCGAACACCGTCCCTGAAATTCTTGAGCTGGCGCGCCATGTACCAGTCCGTCATACCGGCCATGCGAGGCGCGTTGAGGGCCTGAATCCCCATGCCATCCGCACCGTGACAATACGCGCACACGCGGTACAGGCGCTCGCCGCTCTCGACGTTGCCCTCGACAGTCGCGGGCGCGGGTTCGTCCGGAAACTGCTGTATATGTGCGATCACGTTGTTGATAGCTGCATCGTCAACGAGAGAATTGGCCATCTGCGCCATCTGTTTGCCATAGGTGTCGTCTTCGTGCGCACCACGCAAGCCTTTCTTGTAATTTTCAATTTGCCGCCTCAGGTACCACTCACCCTGGCCGGCAAGCTTCGGCGCATTTAGCGCCTGCATGCCCTGCCCCTGCGTGCCATGACAGGCTGAGCAGACGCCGTAGAGACCGCCGCCTACCGCGGCGTTGCCCGGCTGTGCGCCGAGCGTATCGGCATACGTCGGGTAACCGGCCAGCCACGCCTCGAAATTATCCTGTTCCTCGACGATTACGGCACCACGCATCGTGTGGTGCGCAACACCGCAAAGCTCCTCGCACAGCACTTCGAAACGGCCGGTCTCCGTGGGAGTCAGCCAGAGGTAGGTCTGCATGCCCGGGACCAGGTCCATCTTCACGCGGAACTGCGCGACAGCAAAGTCGTGCAGAACGTCCTTGGATCGCAGCAGGAACTTGACCGGTTGATCGATCGGGATATGCACCTCCGGACTGTAGACGAGCACGTCGTCCCGGCCGTTCGGGTCCTCCGGCACCATCCCGAACGGATTGTCCATGGTAATGAGTTCCGCTCTGACCTCGCCGAACTCGCCGTCCTCACCGGGGAACCGGTACGTCCAGTGCCATTGCTGGCCGACCGCCTCCACTTCGTGCGCCTCCTCCGGCACATCGACGAATTTCCCCCACACGACCAGGCCCGGAGTAAGCATCGCGGCAACGCCAATCGTGGTAAGTACCGTCAGCCAGGTCTCGAGTTTCTTGTTTTCCGGCTCGTAATTGGCCCGCGTGTCTTTCTTGTGGCGATACTTGATCACGCATGCGGCCATGAACAGATTCACCGCAATGAATACGGCACCGGTCACCCATAGCGTGACGTCGACGGTGAAATCGACCATGCCCCAGTTCGAGGCCAGCGGCGTAAAAGTCCAGGGACTCAGGAGATGAAACAGGATCGAACCGACAACGAGCAGGATCAAGACCACAGCTAAAGGCATACTTGTGCATCCTTCGGTTGGTGTTCGCGAATTGTTGCCGACAGTGACGGGGCCCCGCCGGGTTCCTTATTGTGTTCAGTTCGCTGGCAACGAGCGGCAACCCCCGTCTACGCTTTTGATGTCGCTTTGGACGAACTGACCCCGTTTTGAGGATAGAGGAAACACCTTCGGATTTCCACAATTGACAAACGCCCGCGCGGCCTCTACAGGCGATCCTCACGTCCCCGCGAGCGACTTCATCGGCCGTCCCGAGGTTCTGCCTCTGGATGCTTCAGTCCGTGCACCGGTGGGCCCGTGAGCAACACAGCTCCCCCTTCCGGGCCGAGGACGGGGATTGCGATTTGTTGCACTG